>Ga0114901_1000452_pt1 | contig 28588 bp, 34 predicted proteins | sample MalvireepMed_s16_FD_89686 | JGI IMG/M metagenome (GOLD analysis project Ga0114901, IMG submission 89686) | Marine viral communities from the Global Malaspina Expedition - Malaspina viral metaG DeepMed_s16 | ecosystem: Environmental > Aquatic > Marine > Oceanic | place: Mediterranean Sea... | reverse complement strand
TTGATATCAAAGGGAGAGCAACAGATTACATTCCCGATGTTAGGCGCAGTATATGAAGCACCGTCCATGATAGGCACAAGGATCGTAGACCCTGAGACTCCTGCACAGGCAAGCCAAACTCTAGAGGTCAGGTTCCCTGCCGGTGTAAGGCTTGATGTAGTAGAGTTCAAGAACATTAATCTGGGTAAGGCAGGGCTGGCGACATCATTCAAAATCTCAGGTACATCAACTACAGACCTCATCACCATAGATGAGTTAATAATAAAGAACTCAGAGTTCCCTACGATGAGCTTCGATTACTCGGAGTTCTATGAACTACACGCAACCTCGTCCGTACTAGCAGCAGGTCACACATTCAATGTCACCTCTGCCACGGCAACTGATGTAACCGTGTCATCGGGCAGGGGAGCCACGTCCTATATAGCCACGGACATGACCGTTGACAGGATTATCCTCACGCAGACTACATCAGGTGGTGACGTTATCATAGACAAGCTCATACTGGATAACGTAAATGCATGGGTTGGTGCTTTCGACCTGGACTATACTCATATCGGTACAGTGACCTTGCAAAACGTGAAGGTGGGTGACGATGGGGACATAAACAGTGCTGACCTATTAATTGGTACAAATGGCACTGTGAAGGTCAACAGTGTGCAGGACGGAGTACAGGAAGCTCCGATCTGGATACGCTAATATTACGGAGGTGTAGTATGATAGGTACCTGGAAGGTAAGACTCGCCGCTACGGCGATCCTGGGGGCCTTAGTGGCTATATTGATAAGACGTAGGAGGACACAATGGTAAAGGCAATCATGGCGGCACTGAAATACAGGCAGCTTTTACCTGTTGCCATAGAGTTTATTCAGTTCATACAGTCAGCTACGGCTGACGGTAAGCTAGACAAGGATGAACGCTCCAAGGTGATGGGATATATGTGGCAGATGATTAAGGAAGCCGAGAAGGTTAACGGTAAGACTAAGAAAGCTGCTTGATAGTTACCTCGGTGAATGATTCCGAGTCTCTTACGAACTCACCGGATACCTTGGACACGTAGTTCGCTGAGTCATCCGGTATAACCTCCCCTGTGAGTGCATCTATCCATGGCTTGCAGCAGGCTATGAGATTATCTACGTCCCTGCGCCTCTTGTCCTTGCAGTGAAACACGAACTGTATCTCCACCCTTTCCCAGAGGGGATCCTGTACTCCCCCCTGGCTTCTTAGCTCTGCAACCATCTCGTCCTTGGCTCCCTGCATTGCGTTGTTCCTTGCAAAGTGATGCTTGCGTGCGTTGGGACCCACGTCACTATGCGGTAGGTGCGGTATGAGTATGGTTATCATGCTGACCTAATCCTTCTCTTAGAGGTACCTTCGCGCTCACGCTCAAGCCGCGCCTCCATGTTCTCTATAGATTCCTGAATTGATGGCCTTATGTCACATATCAGGTCATTCCACCTAAAACTACGCTGTCCCCTGAAGTGCTTGCGTACACGGGTCTCAATGATAGGGTCAACCCGGTTGATCTGCCTGTAGTGGGACTCAACCCAGTGTAGCAGGGCAGTGCGCCTCTTCTTACCGTCAGGTATGTCACGGGTTTTGAAGAGAGCGCGTGCTCCTATGGCGTCAGTAGGAAACAGGAACCCCGGCTCCTCTTCCTTGCGTAGTGTGACGCTCCAAAACATTTCTCTTGTCCGCCATAAAGCAAAGCTGTTACCTATTGACTCGACATCCTCGTCATGTGCGTACTGTATGGGACTACCCTCTCTAACAAATGCTATATGGTTAACCTGCCACCGCTCGTGGATACTCTGTCTTCCGTATAGCCCTCGCCTGGTCCATGTTCCAGAAGGTTCTACAAATGCGTGGTCAACTTGAACCAGGTATTTCATAGGCCTTACGATTTTTCCACGCACGGCTGGAAGATCAGGCACCTTCACCCTGCCCAACACTATGGTATCCCTCCTATCTTTATAGTAGCCAGTATGGTTAGCCACGAAGCGCGAATCAATACGCGGCTTCCAGAACTCCTCGTTAAGACGCCAGGCATCATCGTGCCAGTTTGGTATGTACGCCTTCTCTGCAAATTCACCACGTAGTGCTGCGAGGTCTTCTACGAGTACCATAGGCTCGGCATGGTTGAACGACATTGGGTGAACCCTGTTGTACCCATTCATGTCTTTGGGGTACGACCGGTCTGGACGGAACTCGTTTTTAAGAACATACCCAGCTATCTCGTCCAGGGTATCCAATGATGTACGTAGCGCTTTGCGGCGCTGACGCTTGACTGGGTCGTAACGCCTTTTCTTCTTCTTGGGCTTCCAGAACCAAAGCCCCGATAACCACTTCGTTGCTGTATTGATATCAATAAACTTCATTTCCTTCCTCCTTTTCTACAGGAACCCTTATGGCTCTTACTGCATCTGGAACAAAAGCCAATTCCATAGTTAATTAAATCTACCATGGTTCAATCTCCTCACTTGTGTCTGGTATATTGGCCTCAGGTATGTATACGAACTGTCCTTTGCCTATCCTTGCCCACCATCCCGGCTTACCCGAGTACGCACCGTCACTCAGGCGTGACTGGACTGTACTCTTCTTGATACCCAGTGACTGGGCTATATCGTCAGGTGACATGGGCATAGACAATCCCGTACTCATATCCACGTTGCCCCTGAGCAGGTGCTGTATCCTCCTGTGGGTGGGCTCGTCCTGCATGAGATCAGGATGTTCCTCTACCTCGGTCTCTGATACCCACACGGTATCCACGTTCCCGTACTCATCGTCCTTGAACACGAACTTCATTGCCATGTTGGGGTGTTTCCTGCCCGAGTTGGACTTCTCGTTAGACAGCCCCAGTATCAGGGTGCCGGGGTCATTGGATTCAGTCTTACGCAGCTTCCAGATATTTCTGGATTCATTGAAGTTATATATACTGCCTATGGGAGCGTCCTGATTCTCCTTGCTCACATGGTCTATGATGATCGAGGTGACGTTCAGTGACCTCAGCGCGTTGTACATGCTCATTGTCTGTCTCGACTCGTTAATCCAGCCACCTACAGCTGCGCCCTTGGCGTCTACTATCAACAGCCCTATGTTATCCTCGGCTATGATGGTTCCGAGTGTCTCCACGTCATTAGCCAGGGACTGGTGGCAGTACCTGTACTTGAGCTCCACGTCCAGCCCCATGCCCTTGGACAGTGCGGCCAGTCTATCGTTGAGGTCGTCCTCTCCTGACTCGTAGTCAAGGTACAGCACGTTAGCCTGCTTGGGTATGAAAGATCCCACTGACAGGTTGTGCTGTACCAACATGCTGAAGTACAGGGATATGTAGCTCTTACCTATACCACCCGGCCCGAAGATAATACAGGGTGCATCCTGACGTACCACTGGGTACAGGAGGTAGGGTGCCTCTGTCTTCTTGGGCTGCTTGCCTATGGTTACGACAGGAGCACCTTCCCAGAACTTCTTAATGGTCTTGGTGCATACCTGTTCCACTATAGCTCTCCAGTGGGTCAGGGGTAAGTCCTCGGACAGCGCATCGGCAAGTCTCTTCTTGCCCTGTATGGACGACAGGATTTGCTGGCCCATTGTTATGTGGGACCCTTCCATGCCGGGAAACTTATCCGGGTGGGCAGTGACTTCTATATAAGCCTTCACCGCCCCCTTATCCTCGTCCATCCTGTCTACCTTGAGGGTTACCCCGTACTCGTCATATATGTACCTGTGCAGGTGGAATGTATGCTCTTCCCTCATATCTTTATCCCCCGGAACGGCTTGTCAGGCTCTCGCCACTGAACAGTTGGTTCCTTGGGGCTATCCTTCCGATGGTATGCCCCCTTCTGTTTAACGGGCTTCTCTTCCGGCATGTCTTCCATTGCGTTAGCGATCTCCCTACGCACGTCATCCATGGTCGGGTAGTGCTGGGTATCACGCTCCCTGCCAGCCCACGCCATGGCGCACCATGGGGCTGCTACAGCGAAGTCATGTAGGTCGCAATAACTCGGGGTACATGGCATTTGTTTCTCCTCTCTACCATACTGATGGCAAACCATCAGGCATTTTAAAGTATTCTTCCAATTCTATTTTCGCATTGTCCGTCAAGCCAGGCAGCCCGAGTGCATACCACATCTCCATGGCATTCAGGAACCCATCCAGCGCCAGCTGTGGGTCTGTTACCTGCCTCGCTTCAAACTCTGCGTTCTCCTTACCCAACCGTATAACCCACGGTTCTATCCTGTCCCAGGTGCTCCATTCATACACGGGTACCTGTTGTTGCACAGATAGCGGTACTGATACTGCGTTAGCGTAGGCTGCTACCTGCATTGCGCTTGCCGGGTAGAGGCCCTTACTGGTTTTCCAATCCAACAGTATGTACTTCTGTTCCTTCTCGTTGTACGCAAGGGCATCAACAGATCCCGCATAGCGGAAGGACTCACTGTACACAGCGAACTCCGTCTTGAGGTACCGGTCTATGTTGTTGTCACTCTCCCACTGCTTGAAGCTTTCCCATATAGTAGCCAGCTCCACCGGCACTATAATGTCAGTGGAGTCATTGGCTATGTTGGAATTGATGTACTGTGCGAGCAGGTCATGCGCCCTGGTTCCTATGTCACCTGCCTTGGTCTTCTCCTTGTAGGGCGCTACCTTGGCTGCGAACACGGCATCATCTATGATCTCAGTGGTGAGCTCATCTCCTATGTGGGACGCCAGCTTATTCTTAACAGCTTCGCGCCCCACCTTGTTCGCCCAGTTCATCAGCCCCGGTTTATCTATGGTCTTATCCAACATGGAAGTGACCGACCACAAGGGATAGTCAGTACCTGGTTTCTGATAAGCCCTGACGCTGCCCCTCGGCCCTGTTAACTGTAGCAAGTGGGGGCGTTCCCCATCTTTCCAATCTAACAGGAAAGGATACAGTTCCACCTTGTTGATTTTAATTGCCATCACTACCCCCTGCCCTGAAGTCCTCAGGTGGCGTCAGCCCCTCTTCTATTGCCTGATCCCTGCAGAACTTCAGTAGCTTGCGTAGTGTGCGCTTACCGTCTTCCTTCAGCCATTCCATTGGGTCTCCTACCCATCCGCGGATAGTTTCATCACCCCATCCTGCCTTCATGCAGTAGTCATTGAACTCATCCATGGTGACCCTCTTGGGTGGCTCGGGGTAATCGAATGCAGGCTCCTCATCTTGCAGTTCCTCATCTGGCATATAACCATCCAATGGTAGGTTCAGGAGTATCCTCTCGTACTGGTCAGTGAGGTCACGCACGTTCTCTGGAGACCCGTTGGTGCGTTCTACAGCAGCCTTGAATGCTACCTGCCTGATGATTGACCTGCCTGTTGTGTCGAGCATCTCAGAGAAATGCACAGGTACTTCCGGGGTATCGGTCCTGACAGGCACTGTCTTGGTTGCTATATTCCCATGTCCTGTAGGAATCCATCCTGTGCCTGTGCCTGAGGCAGGTGGCTTACCGGCTACCATCTCGTTCTCTATACCCTCAAAGACAGCCACGTCCCAGTAGTAATGGTTAGCGTAGGTTCCGTCCTTGCCTTCCTTGAGGTTACCCCTCTGCACCTTGACGTTCTCGTACTCTGTCTTCTCACTGATCTCACGCACGTACTCACCCTGTGCTGTTGTAAGGTTCAACGGTATCGGGTACTGGTTGGTTATGCCAGGCACGAAAGCCTGAAGGCACCAGTTGTCCTGCTTGTTGAGCCTCATCGAGTCAACCTTGATTGTTACGACTAATGTAGTTTCCATTTGTATCCTCTCTCTGATAGTGTATGTGTGCGCTTGTGTCCACCTCGCGCAACGGGGCGGCTTCTGCTTTGCAGGCAGGGGTCGTCCCAATTATTAACGGTCATCGATGCACCTCTGTTCCAACACGCCACGCCTGACTACCATTGTCCAGCCTGCGATCACAGGTTCCTGTTCTCCGCAGTGGACGCACTTAATCCACGGCATGTTAGATACGTGGTGCTGATCTTCTTCCTCTCTCTTCCGGTCATGGTCTAGTATATCCATGGTTACTCCTCTCCATGTAGAAATTTACGTAGCTCTTCTCGACGGATCTTCCAGTTATTACCTATCTGCACAGCGCCGGGGAATTCTCCCTTCCTGGCAAGCGCATAACCCACAACCCTGCTTACGTCCAATAGGACGAGCCCATGCTTTAAATCTATAACCTTACGGCTGTCATCATCTAGCTGGGATATGGCTTCTTTTCTAAGCTCTTCGGTATACTGGGATGGAGTATCAACCTGTCTCATATTTACACCTCCTTTCTGAATGGTATTATATGGTAAATTCGGTATGTTATCAAGTAAATAATAGTGTGTAGGTTCTTATATACTTCTACTTTCATTTCTTCACCTCCTCAATAATTATGGGGGGAGGCATAGAATCATCATCGATTGATGCAGCCACCTTGTCGAATCCCAGATCTACGGCTTCCAGCAGCATTGCATCCCAGAAAGCTTGTGTTGTCGGCTCAAAGCTCATAGAAGCCACGACTTCAGCGTAGTTACTAGACTCGAAATAAATTCTAATCATCAGATCACGACCCTTTCCTCAGTAAGGTATCTCCAAGCGAATGCTGCCACAGCTGGAACAACTCCGTTGCCAGTGGCTCTGAGGCGTCCGTCCACCCCAGGGGTAGACCCATAAGCATCTCTGCAAAAAGTGGGTTCAACCTGCGGCAGGACGTCGAGCAGGTGTGTCCATCCTTCGTAGTCGTCGGGGCTTGGGGGATAGAGAGGTAGAGTGAAGGGGGCTTGTGCGGAACCGTGCATCCCGGTGGGTCCATCCCCTTGTAGTCCCTCGCTGCCGGTGTGGGCCAGTTCTTCGCTGACAGGCTCAAGCCCTCCCCCTTGCCCGTGTCCGGGTTGATGCCTGACCTCTCTGTCGCTGTCGGTGTGGGCCAGTTCCTCGCTGCCGAGCCGAGGTTGTCCTGATTGTTCTCCCTCACCCTCGACGAGGACTTGTGTTCCGATGCGTTCGGGGTCGGCCAGGTGGCTACCGTCACTTCCAGTCTCCTCTTTGGGTTGCCCTGCTCTACCTCCGATTGGGTCGGAGGTGACTTCATCGACGCTCTTGGGGTAGGCCAATTGGTCGCCTGCCTCGGTAGGGATATGTGGTAACCCGTGTTCGCACCCTTGTGGTCCCGTGCCGTGGGTGTTGACCAGGCCTTGGTCACTGAGGGTAGGTCGTTCTTCCCTTCCCAGTTCTCCGTCTTCGATCTGTCGTGCTCGTCCGAGGCCACTGGGGTGGGCCAGTTCGCTACCTTGTGGTGCAGGCTCACCGAGTGTGCTCCCTTCGCATCCTTCCGTGCCTTCGACCCATCCCTGTAATTCTGAGTGTCTGGTGTAGGCCAGGATGAATAGTCGCTGCCTCTTGTGTGGTGCGCCAGTTTCAGCCGCCGTGAAGAGTCCTTCCGTAACGGTGTAACCCATACCTTGAAGTCCGGGTCTGATTGTTTCGTAGTAGTACTGGAGGATTCCTGGAACATTTTCAAGAAAGAGAGTTGGGTAGCCGAGTTCTCCTGCGAGCCTCTCGACCTCGGGGTACATGTTTCTTGGGTCGTCGACTCCTCTCCTGACTCCTGCGACACTGAAGGGCTGGCATGGGAAACCTCCAGTGAGGAGATCCACTCTGCCACGCCATGGCCTACCGTCGAAGGTGCGTAGGTCACTCCAGATAGGAGCCTTAGGGAAGGATCCTTCTTCCATGCGTTTTGCCAGAATCGTAGCTGCCGTGATTTCGTTTTCCACGTAGCAGACCGGCTCAAAGTCTCCAACTGCGGAGAGTCCGAGCTCGATTCCTCCGTATCCTGTGCAGATAGATAAGGTACGTATAGCCACATTCATTTCTCCTTTCTGCCTATTCGGCTATTAAACTTCCGTTATCGCTATATCGTGTATGACTTGTGTAGTGTTTGAATACGTGGTGTATGGTTGTACCAGTGAACACCTCGATCTTCATGCGTTCCTTGGTACGTATCTCACCTCTTACCCCGTACTCAAGCGTGTATGGTACTTGCGCTACCATGCTGGCGAGTTCACCGACTGCATCGAACCCGTACTTAACTGGGGCTATCCACTCATGCTCGGTGCATGGATACTCTTTACATATTAAACTTTCGGTATCGCCATATAGGTTCGTAAACTCATCTCTTCTCAGTATCATGTTATCTTCCTCCTTCTCTCTCGTATAGATGTTTACGTATAACGTACTGCATCAGCCTTGCTAGATATCCTTTCAACATTTCTATCTCTGATCTTAATTCTTCTATCTCTTGTTCCACTATTCTCCTCCTGTTATTGCCGGGTCGTCTGGTTCTGGGACATAGTAATCAGGTTCCGCTTCACAGTCATGGCATTTCTCCTGCAACTCGGGTATCTCCCGTCCACAGTCATGGCACAGATGTTCTGACTCTTTCTTGCCTTCCGCCACGACATACATAGAAGCCGAGAGTAATGAATCCAGGCAGCCATCGTGAATGAACCTGGACATGGATGCGCCCTCCATCCACTCGGCATTGACATACCCATGACCACTAACCTCCACCGGCATCAATCCATACACGATCTTGTTGATACCAAGGTTTGCACTGTTCACATCTATACGACATACATCACATATAACCATTCCAATTCTCTCTTTCATACTACTTGTTTATAGTTGATTCAAATATGTTGTTATGCACCTCCTTCTCTAAGCTTGCGTTCAATGGCAGCTCCAGCTTTCTTGTGCGCTCCATGGGTGGATAATCCTATCACCATGTTACGTGACTTGAGTAACCCGAGGTCGGCACACTTCATGCACATGTTGCACGTCACATCCTTGTTGAAGTTGTTAGGGCAGGGTAGTACCTGGATGCCTTGGCGCTCGTGTATCTTGCGTGACTCATGGTTCTTGTATGTCCATTCACATGCATAGCCTAGTGAACGAGCTCGTAGTATCTGCTCGGCTGACTCACAGCTTGCAAGTACCCTTGCTCCATTCCAAGCTGATTCCGGTACGTTGTATGGTCCATCCCATCCATGTGTGTAGGTGTATGCCAGGGAACCGTTGGGCGACCGTGCTTCGTAGTCAACCATGGCATCACCGATCAGCCCTGCCGATATAGTGTTGCTACAATCACCCACCACATGTACTCTCAGGTTACGATCCGCAGGTAGCTCGTATATCCTACGCCTCTCTATCCTCGAGTACTCTATTTGGATATGCATCCTGATTTCAATGTCATGCTCGTCACCTAGTATCTCAGGGTACAGTGGACACGAGGTCGGGCATGTTATCTGTGGGGCATAGGTGACGTTCATCTCCCCTGTCTTTGAGTTACTGGATTTCTCCTTTACGATAACAGCACTCTCGTCTGCGTTACTCAACGCACGTCTGTTCAGCCGGTTAGTTGTGTGCTGAGTGTGTCCGAAGTTGGTATAGCACCCGTTGTTAGTGATCACCTTGCCTATTTGTACAGGATCGGGCATTACTATCCTGTTGATCAGTGACTCGGGTATCTTTGATTCTTCCATCGCTCACCTCCTTCTCATATTTTAACCAATCCTTCACGTCTTGCAGTGTTTCAAATTGTTCCTTAATCACCTCCTCAATTTTCAGATTTGAACCTATCGGGTTGACTCGATAACACTCTACAGGAGGGTGTCCGAACATATCCGACCACTGTTGGGTGAGTCGTACTAGGTACGGGTTACCATCCTTGCTGTGCAAGATACGGTATTCTTTATCACCGAATAGTTTTATATTCACACGGCTGAAGTAACTTGGGTGAGCCTGTCTTAATTCCGTTATAGTTAGAGTCATTCGCTTCTCTCTTTCTCTCCACTTTAGAGTGGAGGATAAACTATTGTATACAGTAACTTCCGGTTGACTTCGTGCTCCCGTCGTTAGGATGGTCATTGTTGAACTGCTTCTCTGCGTAAGCTAACTCGCTGATCAGTTTAGCTACCATTCTGCAAACAGCTTCCCTGTCAGAAAGTTGTAGCGAGTTCAAGCTGTCAGTCAACAGGTTCTTGATATCGCGTACATATCCTACCGACATCGGTATAGGCTGGTCGTCCAGTTCAAACCCACATCCGGGGTTACACTCCTTGCCTTCCATGTTCTTGTCTAACAAATTACTCGCTGCTATATGCATACTTTCATCGTGTGTTAATTCCATACTAGTCCTCCTTTCCGGGGCCGTATTGTCTGCATCCGACCGCGCTCTTGCCCCTGGAGTGCAGCGTCACATGCACACTCAGGCATGTGAAGTGTATACCTTGGTCTCTCGTCATGTCGTCATGTACTACGTGCATACCACAGCACCGGCACTTAGTCTTCAAGTGCTTCAACTCATGCTGTATTTTCGCATGGATCTCGTCTAGTTTCTCCTTCGTACTCATGTTACCCTCCGCTATTGAATTGTTCGGTATTAGCCCTGTTCAGCATACGTCGTAGCCTAGATGCTTTCTCGAACATGAGTGATTCCTCGGCCAATATGATCCCGCGGGACAGGGCATACCTCGCCAATATGTTGAGCTCTTCTGAATTTAGATTGTTGATTATGTCATACGCTTGCTGTCCTATCAGAGGTGCGAGCTCGGCTCCCATCTTGTACACCTCTATATCCGGTCGTTCTACACGTATCTCAACTGCCTTAACTGATTCCATTATTGGCCTCCTTTACCAGCCTAATGATCTGTATATATCTTGTACCTTCTTCGCCTTCTTCGCTTGCGCAGGCGTCATCTCCAGGCGCTCGGTCGTGCCGTCGGGCATGTCTACTGTTGCTATGTCACTCGTGTATATACTGCCGATATCATCGAACAGTCCTACCGATGACGCGTAGACAGTAGCCAACCTGATGTTGCCTTTCTTGTTGTCCTCGATACGGAATCTTATTCCGTCTTTAGTCGTTCCCATCTGACCTTTCTTCATGTCATTCTGTAGCATGGTGTACCTCCTTTCTACAGATTAGTCTGCGAGATTTTGTTACGCACCTAGCTCGTACTCGTCCATAGTGTGGTCAACCACACGTCCGGCATGGTCTAAGCTCACGCCACCGTAGGGTTGATCTCCCTCTCTACAACTTCAATACTATCTTTCCCACAGTCAGGACATTGATACACCGTGTCATAGTTCACTGCATACTCCCATTTCTGATTATTCTTATCCCATCTGCAAACGGCGTTATACATGACTACATTTTCGCTACCGCACTTTGTGCAATGTACAGAATAGTTCATTGTTCCTCCTTTCCCTCCCTATCGTTAGGGAGAAAGATCCTGTCTAAGTAATTATCCATACGGTTAACGAACTTAATTGCTTTCCTAGCGCAGTCGATGCACACTTCACATGTCTCCATCCCAATAGTGTCGTCACTAAAGCCGATGGCTTTCCCACATACACCACATTGGTCATCACCGGTAACATATTCCATGTTGTACCTCCTTTCTCTCCCTATCGTTAGGGAGAAAGATCCTGTCTAAGTAATTATCCATTGATGAGTTCGTCTGTTATGTGTACCAAGCGCATCTTCCCAGTTGCTACCATATGGTCAATCACTTGATGACGTGTCATAGGCACTGGCTTGCTAACGTGGGCTGGCTTGACTACTTGTTGCCACTCAGTCACAGGTAACACCTTTCCGTTCGCAAGTTCCTGAGTTCCTACGACTACTCGTCGTTCTCCCTTTGCTCTCCTATCTGCTCTGTTCATAGCTCCTCCTCTCTCTCCACTTTGAAGTGGAGGAATATTTTGATCTGCGCTCCTGCTCTCCTGCGCTCCTGCTCTCCTGCGCTCCACTGCCCCGGAATAAAAAATAAAGCCAGGACCGGTACAGCCCTGGCTCTATTGAGTATTCACTTACAGCTTAGATACTATTCAATTATAACCTCCGAGATAATATTTGAATATTAAAATCTCCTCTTTGAAGTGGAGAAATTCAATATTCATATTGTGCGTTATTCCGGTGGTTGATATTAGATATTGTTATTTAATTTCCGATACATCCCTTGTTAATCTTTCTCCATGCTCTCCACATATCGGTAGTACAGTTTCGTCATTATGGATTTTTATGGATTCATTTTTGGTTATTCCACAACTAGCAACTCTACATAGTGCAAACTGCCAATTAGAAGTTTTCGCGCCTTTATCACTGTCACTGGATTCTATGAGGTTGCCATTTTCGTCCAGTTTAGGTTCAGGCTGCTTAACTCCGTATATCCTGACAACTTTTTCTGCCTCCGCACGGACACTGGCAAAATTTGTTTCTCCAAGTTTGCTTAATGAGTATTTACCGGTGAATTGTGAAGACTCAGAGGACTTTTCTGCCACGATACCGGTGGACAATAGCACCTTCGCAAAATCGCTTGTTATGCGCTTGTCATCTTTATCGTAACAGTTTATTTCGGAGTCACTTTCCTCATATGCCAGTTGAATCGCAGATTTTGACGCCTGAAGCAAGAAATTATCAGTTTCGGCAATGTCTTTATTTCCCATATTCACGTCAACACGCCTTAACTCAGTATCTCCAAGGGTCAACAGCACGTCATCTTGTTTTTGTAGTTTGAAAATTGTTTTATGTCCATTACCGGATTTTTTCGCTGACACTACCGGATTCAACTGGACACTAATACCTAGATCAGGAATTAATGACAATGCCACGTCTACAATGGACTGTAGTCCATCGAAAAACTTCTTATCTGCAGTTCGGTTCGCTTTGAAATTTAGTACGTTTCCCATTTTAATGTTTCTCACTTTCATTTTTTACATATGGAATAACGCACAATAAAAACATTGAATTATTTATCTCAGGAATTGATTATCTCCTCTTTGAAGTGGAGAATCTCAATTCCGGTAAATCTCCACTTTAGAAGTGGAAATTGCGCTTATTTCTCTAGACTAGCGTATCTAACTGGTGGATATTAGTATTTAGTTTTTAAGGTGTGGGTAGCGTCTAGTGGGCGGCACGTTATTGTTGCGCTTGTTACCACCTGTAACGCTGTTAGCAACGGTTTTATTTCCAATCGCATTGCTAGATTTCCGGTGGATATGAACGGCCCCCTGATACTCCAGGGATGTGGCAGTGCGTATTCTAGGCCCGTCTACTGGACGGAGCATAGATTTGCAAGGCTTAACTCTGTAGTGGCGGCCGTTCCGGTATGTTCTAGTTATATTCATATCCGAATTATACTAAATTAGTATACCGTTGTCAAATTTGGTTAATCGTGGTGTGATTCAGTATTCAACGGAGGCGCAAGGGATAAAGCTATTGAGCCGCGATACTGGTAAAAATGTGGCACGCTGCGTGCAATGTTCCGTCCAGGTATCGGGACCCAACTGGATCCTGATACTATCTACACTTCCAAAGTGGAGAAGCGATACCGGAAATTTCCATTGGACCGGAATAAGGAATCGAAGCTTTAGCGAGATTCCTTGACATACTGTGAGGTTGGTTGCAAGTGTGCCTTAGTGGATGCAGTTACTATTACTGTTGCTTATTGCATCGGTTGTTGAGGGGGTATGGCTTAGTGTAGTAGTGGTTGTGAGTTGAGGTACCCGTGACGGAATTTTTTCGCTAAAAGAGCTCTTGTAGCCTAATTAAATTACAGCAATTACGGTGTTTTACCTACGTTGTCAGGATGATTAATCAGCCACATATTAGCCGTCAGAAAAGACAATTAAGCAAGAAAAGGTACTTTTCCGACTAAACTTTCTTTTCTGACCATTACTTTGGACTTTAAGTTTCGGAATTTCTGAACCCTTTAACTTGGGAGATTCGGAAGAAGATTCAATAATCGTGATTAGTGATCTTCATATACAATTAATATAAAAATTACAGGTTCTGTAAAAAATAACAGGTTCTGTTAATTTTTAATTCAATGTATCAATAGTTACAATCTTGTATTACAAAGTAACTATGTCTTTTTTTACTTCTTCGTTCTTATTACTCATCGTAAAAAAATAGTTACAATGGAATATGTTACAATGTTACATCTTACGCACGCGAGGGGGACTTATAGAATGTTAAATGAAATGCAGAAGATGGCTTCACCCAGGATGGAGCGTATCGGTAGGGAAACCGACCATAATTATTCGGTTTTAAAAGCCAGGGGATTCAGGTTGGTAAAGGGATGGGATAGTAAATTTCCCCGGTTCGGTGACAGGAAACCGGAGTATGGTCAGCGGTATTATGATTGGCAGGACCATTATTATATGCTGAGGCGTAAGAGTGGATCCACTGTTTATGTTTCGGAGCCTTATGATATTTGTAGCGATGTGATACTTGATCTAGCCAAATTGATTAAGGATGGGTGGAGGGTGGATATAATGGTAAATTTGTCACTTTGGAATCCTGGGGCGACAACACCTATATGGATTACAAAGGAATGCAAGGAATCAGACGACCGTGTTTTATATCCTTATGTAAATTGTGATGTCGAAGACTGCGATATATGCTAGGGCAATGAGCCATCACTTCGCCAGGTCAAAGAGGACGGGGGAGATATTGTTAAGTGAGTATAGGGACCCTCCTCCTACGTGTTTTATTTGTGACGGGGTGGATGTTATTACGAAGCCTTACGGTGGTAGGGGAAAGAATAAGGGTAGGTCTCCCGGGAAGATTATTCAGGATAAGATTAAGAAGATATTTGAAAGTCACCCTAAGTGTTCTGTTTGCAAGATCCTGATGGGTGGTAGTCACACCGGTGGTTTGGAGAAGGATGCGCGGAAAGGTATGTGTTCTTACTGTAGAGGGAGGTCAGAGGATGGTTAAAATAAAAAGCCAAAAGGGTAGTTACCCTGGGCATGTGTGTAGGAAGTTTAATTATAAGTATTCTTTGAAGAGGGCCGGTAGGGATGTTACTGAGTGTGAGGAATGTGGGGCAATACGGTTGAGGAGGCCTAAGGGCTGGGCTCCCCTGTTTGGTGATCTCGGAGTCCGGTAGAGAGAAGGAAAACCCGTCCCCGAGACCACCAGAAAGGAGAAACGAGCCAGTGGGTGAATGCTAACCCCTGTACTCTCCTTGATTATACACTAATTTAATTGTATATTCATAGCGAGGTAGCTAAATGCAGATGTTATCCAGAGAGACACTGAAAAAACAAGACCGGTTTTTAGAGGCCTATTCAAAGTGTGGGGTTATTACGAAGTCTGCAAAATTAACAGGTGTTAGTACTGAAACCGTAAGGAACTGGAGAAGGAACGATCTTCTTTTCCTTGAGAGATACAGGGAAGCTACCGAGTCCTATAATGACCACCTCGAAGAGATACTTAACGACCTGGTAGATGAGATGCATAAGAATCTTGACTACAAGGCTAACCCGACACTGCTTATATTTAAGATGAACGGCGCTATGCCAGAGAAATATAAGGGTGCTAACCAGGCTTCTTCCGAGGCTAAGGACGTTCTCTCTGAATTCAGGAAGGCAATGAGAGAAGCTAAGTCAGGGCCTGACCCGAAGAAGGAAGATATCAAGGTGGAAGAACCGGTATCGGCAATAGAAGAAGCCTCAACTATAGTACGGGGAAAGTTCGGGTCCCTGAATGACTCAGACAGTAACTGATGTAGTAAGTTATCTCTACGATAAGGTGGGATTTAACCCTACCCCGGCACAGATGCCGATAGTAGATTGCCGTAAAAGATTCATCCTTGTTGCAGGGGGTGAACAGGCAGGTAAATCCATGATGGCAAGCAAGTACCTGCTTGCACGCATGATGGAGATCAACGACGAGGGACTCTACTGGCTTGTCGCTGCTGACTATGAACGCACAAGGGCAGAGTTCGAGTACCTGATAGATGACTTCTCCGCGCTGGGAATACTCAAGGAAGCATCTAAAAGGGTTGACCCCGGCAGGATTATACTCGCAGACGGGACACGTATAGAGACAAAATCCGCTAAAGATCCGCGTACACTTGCAATGAGAGCCCCTGACGGTATTATCGGGTGCGAAGCATCCCAGCTGGATATAGAAACCTTCTACAGGATGAGAGGAAGATGCGCCCCCAAGAGAGGGTGGCTGTTTTTGTCAGGAACCTTTGAAGGCTCACTCGGATGGTACCCGCAGATGCATACCGCATGGTCGGTACCCACGGACGAGGAACAGAGTTTCTCACTTCCGAGCTATACGAATACCCACCTGTACCCCGATGGGATACAGGACCCCGAGATACAGAGACTTAAAAGAGATTCCAGTGACGATTTCTTTATGGAACGCATTGAAGGTATCCCGTCACCTCCCGAAGGACTGGTGTTTAGTGAATTCAGGCCCAATCTCCACGTAGAAGAAGTGAAGTGGTCGGTGGGTGACCCCGTACACCTCTGGATGGACCCCGGATACGCAGGGGCATACGCTGTTATGGCTATTCAAATCCACGATGATGTTATCCATGTCATAGATGAAGTCTACGAAAGAGGATTGGTAACAGAAGAGATCATTGACATCTGTAAAAACCGCCCGTGGTGGCAGGATGTGCAGTACGGGGTGATAGATATAGCAGGTAATCAGCACCAGGCAATGCCTGCACCGGTTGAGATCTGGTTAAAGGAGACGGGATTGTACTTAAATTCTCAAAAAGTTATGATTAACGACGGAACCGAGAGATTAAAGAGCTTTTTAAAGCCCGACCCTCTCTCAAGAGAAGCAAAATTAAAGATAAATCCCCGGTGTGACGGGGTTCTTTCGGAATTTGGGGCAGCCCCTAACCCGTTTGACGGTCAGACAAGGGCATACAGGTGGAAAGTTGACCGGGATGGGAATATAGTGGGATCTTCACCGGAAGATAAGAATAACCACGGTGTAAAAGCGCTGATCTATGGTATAGTGGACAACTACGGATACGGCTATGTACAGGGACGGGATAAGATTTCCGTTAAAAGGTGGTAGCTGTGGCAAAACGTAAGTTTTCTGAAATTGTAGACATGGTGGAAGGTCACTATAAAGCTACCTATCCACTCAGAGACCGTATGGAGCAGGACCACAGGCTCTACAGGCTCGAACCCTACGATGCAGGGGACGGATACAGGTCCTATACCTCCAACGAACCACAGGTGATGGCAGATAAGATCATCAGCTGGCTTACCAACGCAGAAATGGTGGTGAGAATTCCCTTTAGCGGTAACGAAAGAGACCAGAGGGACGCTGATAACCAGAAGGAAAGATTCCTCACAGGTATTACCCGTGCCGCGGACGACAGCCTGTGCATGAGACTTCTTCCCCCCCTCAGAGACCAATTAGCCTGGTACGTTACCCTTAGGGGTTGGTACGCAGGCAGGGCACTGCTGATAAAGGATAAAGAACAGGGTACAAGGGTTGATATCACCCCATGGGACCCGCTTAATACCTTCTGGGGCGAAGGTCCTGACGGACTCGACTGGGCATGTTACAGGATGCGTAAATCCCCCGAAGAGGTGGCAAAGCAGTATAACCTCAAGTCCATAGGCAAAGACGATGAACAGAGCGTATTGGTCTATGACTTCTACGATAAGGAAGATAACTACGTTGTAACCGGTGACAGGATCCTGAAGCGCAGGACAAGGCACGGTTACGATGGGGTTCCGTGCTTTATAGGAATGGTGGGTTCCGCACCCCTGGTACAGTCAGATGAAGTAGGCTCCGATGCTATTGCAGACTTCGGGGAATCCGTGTTTAAGCATAACAGGGAGAACTTCGAGAACAATAACTTTATGATGTCTACCATGCTTGAACTTACCGCAAGGTCCCGAAAGCAGGGATTAAAGGTTAAGTCCAGGGACGGTACCAAGACGCTCGATGAAGACCCGTACCAGGAAGGTTCTGAGATTTCACTCGGGCAGGGAGAGGAAGTAGAACCCCTCGGAATGCTTGAGATGGCTAAGGAATCAGGTGCCTTCATGGGACTCGTATCCAGTGAGATACAAAGGGGTGGACTCCCCTACTCTATCTACGGTGAACTCCAGTTCCAGCTGTCAGGTTACGCAATTAATACCCTCAGGCAGGGAATTGAAACCGTACTATCCCCAAGGATACAGACGCTTGAAAGAGCATACACACAGATATTTAATATGATCTCTTCACAGTACGGCAGTGGAAGATTCAAATCCATGGAGGTATCAGGCAGGGATAAGGAGCGGATGTATTTCGCCGAAGAGATAAGCCCTGACGTGATAAAGAAGGGCGGAGATCCCGAGGTATCAATAATGAGCCAGCTGCCACAGGACGATATGTCCAAGATGAGCATGGCCCAGATAGCAAGAGAGGGACCTACACCGCTGCTGCCTGACATATTTATCAGGGACAGGGTACTCGGACTACAGGATGCAGACCAGCTGGATGACGTTATCAAGGAACAGGTAGCTGAAAAAGAACTACCCGAGGCAGCGCTCTGGACACTATTATCCTCACTGGAAAACAGGGGAAGAGACCAGCTGGCAGAATTCTACTACGGTGAACTAATGAGATTACTTATGGAGAAGACCGCCAAGACCGCGCAGATGGTGCAGGGTCCTCCTCCCGGGCCTCCGGCAGGGCCTGGCGGTCCACCTATGGGTCCTCCAACTGGTCCTCCTATGGGACCACCAATGGGACCTCCGATGGGGCCACCACCTGGGCCGCCAATGGGACCGCCGGGAGGCGGGCCACCCGGACTGCCGCCACAGGTAATGCCTAATGCGGCACTGGGTGTACCGCCCGTACCGCCACAGGGACCTCCTGTAGGTATGCCTCCTGCATCACCAAGACCAGGTGCCATTCAAAGTGACGAGGAACGCATGAGGCGCATGGGCCTCGTGCCGCCGAGGTAATCATGGGACCTTTATCAGATAAAATATCCAGCGACTATGGGCAGGCCATCCGTGCTATATTCGGTGGCGACACTAAAGACGCTAAAGAAAAGACAAGAACCAGGAGAAGCGAGCAGTCCGTTATAGATGAAATGGCAAAGAGCAGGAGTAGATCAAACTGGTTATCTCCTGATGTGCCATGGTCTATGCTGGCCCCTGGCGGAAAAGATATAGGGCTATCCGTGGCTGATAAGCCAGGGGGGGGGCCTGCATTTGATCAGATTCCATCTCCTGTACCAAGACTTGAACAAAGACCTTTGTATCCTGGCGGTGACCCTGCAGTTCAGGAACTATACCAGGAGACAGGAACGGTAGACGGTAACTGGCTGGTAAGATACCTGAGTACTGTTGATAGAGGGATGGATATGATATACGACGAATTTAAAAAGCGTAATTCGGTGTATCTCAACATGAACCCGGCTCAACAGGAGCTTATGGATGACATGGAATACGACCTCAGAAAACAGTTTAAGCTGTTACGTATGATGCCTGGGTCTCCGTACTTTATGCCATTAGGCCGTAGCCTAGAGGCGGAAAAGCCTGACTCAACAGCGAATGATTTTGAGACTGATATTGAGAAAATTGAGGCAGACACAAGAGTTGACCCTCCCATGAAAGAATACTCTCAGTATCTTGACTCGCAGTTTTTTGAAGGTATGGAGGGTCCTCCAAGGCTATGGAGCAGGGATGAATGGCAGGGCAACCTACAGACACTATACAGGATCCTGCAACATCAAGAAGGTGTTGGCCCGCCCCCTGCCCCAGGTTCTTCTGGCTATGAAGAAGGGTCATGGATTGATAAAAATTTCTTAACGAATCTACCAGATGCGCCTGGTATACCCGTAGATGCCACGTATGACCCGGTTTCCGGCGATAGGAATGACTGGCAAAAACCACAACTCCCAGGTGCTTACAAGCCAAGAGAGATATCGGCAGAAAGAATGAGATTCATAGCTGACGCACATGATATATTTTCCAGTAATCCCAACAATGTTAAGGGATGGATAATAACCAAGTCTACCAAGGGATTGAATCCTATTGCTAAAAGATACGCAGCCCAGACCATAAACCGTGACTTGGATTCATGGATGATGAATAACACCGAGGTAGACCCCGGTGATACTTTTCTAGATGAGAAAGGACTGGAGACTACCTATGCACAGGCCTACCATGATGGAGGCACAGGTATAAATGACCTGACTCCCCAGATACGAGCAAAGATGGGTAGGAAGCTATGGGAAGAATGGGCAGGGTCAAAAAAGTTTCAATGGTATGGATCAAAAGGATACGGAAGCAATAAGAACATTCAAGGAGGATAGATATGGCAGAGAATCCATGGGTAGGGCCGTGGCAGGATACATTAAGCGGCACACAAGAAGGAAGGCAGCGGCTATATAACCAGTATATGGCAGGGCCTCAATTTAATATGTACTCTCCTTTTGCAAGAAATATTTTGCAAGATAGGGATAGGGCATTACAGGGCAGGTACATGCTTGCCGCAGCCCCTACATCAATAGGAGGTTACGGAGACCTGGGTTCATATTCTGATTTTATTAAGTCTCCTCTGCAATTTACCGCTCCTGAGGCATCACCAGGTGTATACCAACCCTGGGCCGCAGGGACTGGGTATAGCCAGCCTGGCGCCGGGGGATACACCCCGTGGACATCTGGACAATGGGGGTCTGCGCTGGGAAGAATAGGCGAACTTGCCTCTGAAAACCTATGGGGCCAAAGCGTATCAGGCCCGGCATATGATTATCTTTCTACCATTACCCCTGGTGAGACAAGGGATATAATGTCAGGGGCAATGATGGCAGGCCGTAATCCTATAATGCGCAGGGCAATACAGCCCGGTATAAGCAGGGGAATTGACCAGTGGCAGGCAGCTAACCCAGAGATGGCGGCAGGTGAGATGCTAAGGCAGTTTGCCTCGCAGTACTCGGCTAACCCAGGCTACATGCCAAGAGTAAACGACATGGGGCAATTTGCCGCTTGGACTGCCCCTGCCCCTCCTCCTCCTCCTCCTCCCCCTGGTCAAGTAATGGGTGAGCAAGGATGGGTACCAGGAGCTTCTACGACGGGAGATATAACTATGCCAGTGAATGCCGCCGTGACTCCTTGGGGAACAACACCTGCGGGTACTCCTGCACCAGAGGGCTTTAACCCACTGGAAGACGAATTCTATCAAGGTTAATCAGGAGTAATACATGACTCAAAAATGGTATAACCCACAAGAGACAGGACAAGGCGCAGCTCCCTCTGCCTATTCATATAACCCAGGTTACCAGCAATATTCGACTGGGATATTAGAAAATCCATACCTGGAGTGGCTTGAGGAAAGCCCTGAACTGGCATATTACAGTAACCCGATGATGACAGGTGTTCAGAGACCGGGCGAAAGAAGATACCTACAGGGGCAGTTCGAGAACGTATGGAGTGACTACCTTGGAGGACTGGGAGAACAGATACGCGCGGGTCAGGACCCCACGGCTAAGTTCCAGGACTACCTTGCGTCTGATCCGTTTACCCAGAGGTATGCGGCACTTACTCCGCAACAGGCAGGTAGGACAACCGGCAGATTCAGCCCGTCTACAAGACAGATATATTACTAGGATAATATTATGGTACTAGGCTCAGGTAGTGGATTAGATTTTAATCCATTTATGAAGTTCGTGCGCCGGATAAAACCGATAGGCAAGGGGGTTTACCTCTCTAAGCCTGAGGAATCAGGCCCGCCTACGCCAACTCAGTCTATGCCTGCTCAGTTTAATGCCATGAATGCTGCTATAGCTAGGGGTATGATCAAACCTCTCTCTGTTTCAGGCGCTGCTTGGGGTCAAGAACAGGGGTTGGAGGCTGCGTTAACAGCACCGCCTCCAGCTGCACCACCACCTCCAATTGCACCCTTGTACCCAGGTCAGGAACAGGCGCTGACAGATGCGTTAACGCCGGGTGGGCCGCCTCTGCCCATATATAAATCTGCCCAAGAACTGTACCCTAAGCCCGGGGAAATACCGGGTCCAGAACATCTATGGTCTAAGAGGATGGCTGAGCAGAAAAAATTGGAGGAGTACAATCTCCGTGAGCAAAAAGAAAAGGCTCTGCAAGATGAATATACCCGGTGGCGAGAGACTGCTTCTCCTGCGCAAATAGCAAAGTATGAAATAGAAAATATATTCATAAGTAATAAGATCAATCTTCCCAGGGACTTTACCCCGCTACCCAAGAATCCTACCGAGAAGGACTGGGAGAGATATAACCAGGAGTTATTAGATAGGCTTCCTAACGCACTAAGGGTATCCAAGTTGCCGGTATCAGAACCGCTAAAGGTAAAGGCGGCAGCAAAGAAGCCATTTGTAGAAGCTATAGAATTATTTGAAACACTTGGTGGGGCTGCCAAACTAGTTGCCGAAGGCGTTGGGGCAGGCATGGGAAAAAGAGGGGGTATAAGCGAAGAATCGAGGGCAACCGCGCAGGCATTTAAAGACTTTGTTACCCCTGGCAGCGGAAGCTTCCTCGATTACGGCGAAACGACTGAGAGAGCACAAGAACAGTACCGGGAGATGCCGTGGTGGCAACAGGCACTATGGACTCTTCCTTTAGACTTGGCGCTAACCGCAGGCTGGGGTACAGCTAGCAAGGCATTGAGGACAACCAGCGCTATTAAAAAAGCACAGGCTGCCGATAAGGCCAGGAGACTGTCAAATCTTGGACTTGGACACTTAACTGAGCATCCCCAGTCTTCCTTCCTCACCGGGACAGGTATGCAGAAATATATAGTACGCCCTACACAGGCAGCCAGGGATGCAGCAGAAAAGGCAGTAACCCGACAGGAAGCAGACTGGGGAAGGCTAGTACGCCCTGACAGTCCTGAAATATCAGCTGCCTCGGTAGCTGCGAGAAAACGTATAGACGAGCTATACGGCAAAAATTCAGAGTGGTTCAAGAAAAGGTATCCAAAACCTACGCCGGAAGAGTTGAAACAGCGGGTTATGAACGCGTCCCGTGAGGATTATATCCCTGCTATATTGGACACCATAGGGCCTAAAGAGCTAGAGACAGGCTCTATTAAATACTTCAAAGAGTTCATGGGAGCACAGGGATTCAATGTTGATGATCCTGAAGTTCTGGATAGGTTACATAAGATATTTATTGCTGAGCCTGTTGCCAAGGTGGCAGATTCAATGACAGGCGGCGGCACATTCCTGGGTGCGCTACATATTGGTAGCTATGACCTTGTACATGTAGACGAGTATAGCCCAGAGATAGTCGCGTTATTTAATAAGATCTGGAAAACAAACATTGAACCCAGGGATATTGCCGATATGAGGCAAGCATTCGGATTTGAAAATTCCGGGGCAACCCACTATCATGCTTCCCCTGAATGTAAGAGATTTTCAAGGGCTCATCCTAATAGCTCTCTACACAATATTGAAAAGATAGTGAATGAAAATGACCGTGCTATTGCCATGTCAGTTGCGAGGAATTTACGCACGGGTATGCCTGCTACATTCTCATTGGAAAATGTACCTGCGTATGGCGGATATGTTGATAGGGTTAAAGGCGTATGGTCTGAAACGCCTGAAAAAAGGGCTGCCCTGCTCAACATAATCACAGATACGCTAGATGAGCTAGGCTACAAGTGGGATATGGGAGTCTATAACGCGGCTGACTACGGGGGTTCACAGGATAGAAAAAGGTTGATCCTCAGGGCAGTACGCGGTAAGAAGGATGAGTTCGGGTTTTGGAAGTACCCCGAGCTTCCTGGATTACCGGAAAGGATAGGAGGCACAGACTGGTATACTTCCCTGAGATACCAAATAGAAGCAGCGAAATCTGCAGGCGCAGGTAAGCTGGTAAAAGATGTACCTAGGTGGAATGAAGAAAAAGCAAGGATAATAGCCTCTATTAATAAAGGCAAACTATCTGCCAATGAACCCATAATAACTACAGGGGCTATGTTTCGGGGAAGCCATAACGCAAGGCAGGCAGGCCGTGTAGGCCCGACACTTACGGTAAGCGGCAAGAAGCGTATTATACTACCTGACCCTCAAGGCAGGGGTTTTGAATACGGCATTGTCATAGACATGACACCCGAGATGCAGAGAATCTACATGGGGCTTCCTGATAGTTACCGTGTTCCTAAGACAACTAACGAACTTACCGATACTATATTCGGTAACGGTATACACGGCATAATTACCAGGGGATTCTTACAGCCACTGGTAGATATGTCAGCCACGATGCCCAAGGCGACCCGTACCTACCAGAGGGAAGCAGCAGGAGGCATAGCCGCTAGGCAGGTTGCCGAAGCCCCTATCACCACCGCACGGGCTGGCGCTCTGCCAGAAGGCGCAGTTGAGATTCTAGCTACACCTGAGACACAGAGGATTGGCAACGTAGCGGTCGTAGAAGGCGGGCAACTACGGTCGATCCATGTCACAAGTGACCCTTCTCGCCTTGAAGAGATATTACGAGTAGGCGGAGATATCAGTCAAACACGCGATCCCGGACTGGTAGGGGACTTGGGTATAGCCGGTATTTATTTTTCAAATGCTCCTCAGTTATGGACGGGCCGCGCTACTGCTAAGTGGAACTTCTTACGAGAACTTAGCCAAGCTCAACGTACCAGCCTTAGCGAATCCTTAGAGCAAGAGATTCGCCAACTCCGTCGCACTCGATATATAACAGAGAGCGAGGAGGAGTATGGGCTTCGGTATATAAGGGAGTTTAAGGAACGGCCTGATTTCACGGGTGGGGTGGTGCAAATAGCCGACCAGCCTTTCAATGTTTCTTTCTGGAAGCCTGATTTTCTATCCCGAATAGGCATAGAGCAGGCGAGGCCTCCTGCTGAGGTTCCAATAGTATTGCGGGGTAGGTTTGCTGATATCTCAGGCGTGCCTTCTGCTCGTCGCGCAGATGCAGTCGCTGCCTTGAAAGAACAAGGGTTTGATGGTGCGCTAGTCCAAGGTCACATGATGGGAGACACACCCCAAGGTGTGGTTTGGAATCGCAAGGCCATTGAACAGTTTGGGGAGGTAAGGCCTACCACAGCCGCATCCGCTAAAGAGGCAGTCGTACCCACCGCACGGGCTGCTGGGGCAGTCGTTCCCGTCACACGGGCTGCTGGGGCAGTCGTTCCCGACACGGTTTTTCCTAAGACTGTACAAAGATGGGATGCTAATGAAGTTCTTCAACCTAAAGATGTAAATATAGAAGATAGTTTATTAATTAGGCCAGAACTTGAATCCCTGCTTGTATCTAGTCGTCCCATAAAACGGTATTGGAGTCATAGGCCACCACCTACTGACCCCACTCTAGGACCAATACAACCTACCGAATCAGGTGGTATACGGGCTTACCTAATGCCTAAGTCCCCTGAAGGAGTGGAATTATCTAGGCAGTTCTTCAAAGAAGGTGCTGAACAAAAGGTAGTATGGTTAGAGAGAACGGCAAACCCCAATGATCCATTTATTGTAGATGCCTCTAAGTTAAATCTATCTAATGTGGCTGAAGCATCTGGTGGATATATTCACGCAGGAGACATTCCTGTAGAGGCACTAGTAAAAAGACCAGGGCAAACTACTAGAGAAGCCCCCATCACCACCGCACGGGCTGCTGTCCCTGGTGGCGCCCTGCAGGCAGAAAGAGCTGGTATACAATCCCGTGGAGCACGCACAGGGATGCAGCGACCCTTACCTATCCGCATGCCCCGCCTCAGTAATATACTGGGAGATACAGGTACTGCCCTGAATAGGACAGGGAGGAATATCCTGAATGAATTCCGGGAAAGAGGCCAGTGGGGCGGAGGATATGGCGGAAGAAGAGGGGGCATTATAGATTCAATGGACTCATCTGATGGGATACGCTCTGAAATGGGTTCTAATTTCGTGAATAAGCTTCTCGACGCAAATGTTCGTGGCAATAATGCAAGAGACTTGTTACGCAGGCTTTCCAATCAATTAGCCGCACTGCCTGACACAACCATTAAAGGTAGAACAGTAGGATTAGGGGCATTCTTGAGAACGCTGATCAATTCTTCCAATCCATCAGCAATAATTGAACGGTCCCCGATCAGGATGGAAGGACTGGGATATATGCTCCTTGAAGAGTTCCAGGGGGCTCAGGCCTCCCAGAGACTATCCGCACTCGCACGCAGCCCCTTTAAAAAGGTAATAGGCGATGACGGCAAGATCACGCTCCTTGATAAGAGAAGGGTCGAGTTCGGTGACGTGGCTCAAGACATGAATAAGTATGCGCCTTTCCTTACACGGGAACAGAGGGAATGGATAGAAGCAGGGCATGAATTACTTGACGACATGGTAAGGCTATATGAGAAGAGCACAGGCAAAGAATTCCCCAAGCTTGAAATGGGACAGGGTATGCGCTACTGGCCCAGGTGGATAGAGACCAAGGGCAAGTATACAGCCGCGCGTGGAAAGGTAGGGGCCAAGGCAGGCATACTCAAAAAGAGATTCTATGATCTGCAGGAAGATGGGGTCAAGGGAGGAGTTAACTATAAGAAAGACCCGTTGGAGCAGGTTGAGTTATACGTACATGCGATACACAAAATGATACGTGACGAGGTATTTGTAAGTAGGATAACCAAGAGGGTTAAAGGTGAGGCAGGGCCGTTGGGTCCTTCAGGTATAGACCGCCGTCTGGCACGCAGGCCTGGCCCGGGAGACTGGGATGTCATTAGAAAGAGGAAGCTGGCTGAGCAAGGGGAAGTGATGCCGGATGACTACTTCCAACTGAGGAATCCTGCCATATTCAGGAAGGAAGACTGGAAAGAGTTGCAGGCATTCCTCCCCAAGTTACAGAGGGCAGACCTAACTAATTTTGAGAAATTAAATAAGTACGCCGGAAGTGTATCTTCTTTATTGAGGACGTTACAGGCTGGCGCATTTGATCTTGGACAGTTCACTATACAGGGCTCGATATTGTTCTTCAGGTCCCCTATAAGGTGGTCCAAGGCTGTCCACGGGGCATTCAGGGCAATGATTGACCCTGACTTCTACATGCACTGGAGACAGTATAGCCCTGAATCACAGCTTGCATCTAAGTATGGTATAGACCTGGGTCTAACCTCCGAATTCTTTGAATCCGGTCTTTTACAGAGCAGGGTAGGCGCACCTATAAGGCCTTTCCAGAGGTCATTTGAAACCTTTATAGGAATGGGCAGGGCGTATATGTTTGACGGATTTGCCCAGACTGCGTCAAGGAAGGCTTCAGGGAATGCGTTGGAAGAGGAATTAATGAGGCTTGCGCGTTACACTGACACGATGCTGGGCGTTACCAGTTCAAGGGCGTTAGGTGTATCAGCCACGCAGAGATCGATTGAGAACGCATGGGTGTTCTTCTCTCCGAGGTATACACGTTCCCTGTTTGGTGTATTCTCAAATACTCTTGCCGGTGGTAGGGTTGGTGTAGAAGCGAGAAGGGCATTGGGACAGACCCTGATAGGCGGGGCATTAACATACTGGGGCATAGGTAAGGCCATGGGTAAGAGTGATGAGGAATTATTACGGGGGCTCAATCCCTTAAATGGTAAGAGATTCCTTTCTTACGAGATTGGCGGAAGATGGTATGGAATAGGCGGTGGACTGAGATCCATGATGACACTCATGGCTGCACCGCTCGATACTGATAACTGGAAGAACACTGTTACAGGTAAATTTATCTATGACTGGTTAAGGATGAGGCAGCCCCCCGTGGCGTCCTCCCTTATGGACTATCTGGGAGGGGACACCCCTATGGGCGTTCCCATGTCCTCATTCTTTGGAGAAGAATGGAAAGGAATGAAGCCTAACAAAGAGCTTTTAGATTATGCTCAATCTAAAGTACTGCCGTTCCCCATACAGGCAGCCTATGAGATGTGGGGGGAAGAGGTCCCGATACTCAGTAAGGAAATGGCTACCGCTGTAGGCACGGAATTCTTAGGGGGAAGAACCTCTGGAGAAACCTTCACTGACGCCGCTAATGACGAGGCAAGGGCATTGGGATGGCCTGAATACAGGAACGCAGAACCATGGCAAATGGCGCACCTGGAACAGCTTGAACGTACCAAGGCAGCCAAGGAAAAGCGTGAAAGGTACGGACTGGGCGGGACTATTGATGACATAGAATCTAGGTTTGAAGCAGAACTACAACAAATTGAGGCAGACCTTAGTCTAGGCAATAGAGTGTCAGAGAAGGCTGCGGTAAATAAATATTACGAAGAGATAGGTGAGATGAGCAAGCAAAAGATGGGAGCCCGTATGCATGAGCACGGGCCGGGCATGGGGTATAGAGAGGGTGATACTCCAGGGGAAAAGGCCCTCAATGAATTCTTCAATATAGGACGCAACGAAGGCGAGGGTAAAGACTACTACGACCCAGACTATCAGACCGAACAGCAGAATGCATTTATGAAGCAGTTACGCATGAGTGACCTGGAGGCATACGAGTACGTATTGAGAAATACAAACATAGATTACTTGGGTAATCTTCTGGGAAGTAAGTCCAAGTTGCGGAGGGCAGTAGAGTACCATTCCAGCACCGGGACGCTGGCAAGAGCCAAGGCTTCACGTAACGCAAGAAACAAGTGGAAAGCTGAAAACCGTTAATTTATGATTGTACACACTTTATCAATTATGTATACTGAAGAACATTGGAGGTGAGCTATGGTTACTGAACGGGCCGATATTCCCGTATCTGAGAACAGTCCTGTAGAGGAGAGTCCAGATACCGGTGTAGTGGACACGGCTCCCGCGGCAGACGCTGT
>Ga0114901_1000433_pt1 | contig 29302 bp, 22 predicted proteins | sample MalvireepMed_s16_FD_89686 | JGI IMG/M metagenome (GOLD analysis project Ga0114901, IMG submission 89686) | Marine viral communities from the Global Malaspina Expedition - Malaspina viral metaG DeepMed_s16 | ecosystem: Environmental > Aquatic > Marine > Oceanic | place: Mediterranean Sea... | reverse complement strand
GCAATACCAACTAATCCAACTTGTAGAGGTGGAGATGGAGAGATTAAAGTAGACGCTACCTTATCTCTTGGAATAGGTTCGGATATATTAATTTATACACTTTATGATACTGCTGGTAATGAGTTGGATACACGTACTGCGAGTTCAGACACACATACTTTTACAGGACTAGATATTGGAAATTATCAAATAAAAGTTGTTAATGATAATACAGGTTGTGAATTAAACACTACAGCTGAACTTACCGATCCAAATACTTTTGAAATCGACTTAAATGTTACTTCTAGTGTAGTTTGTTTTGGTTCTGCAACAGGAGAAATAGAAATAGAATTGGTAGATCCAACCTATATAGGAGACGTTTTCGTATATATTTATAATACTAATGGCACTCCAAATGATAGGACTGATGATGGAACTCCTATAAAATCGGATACTGGTATAGCAAATACAATAATTACATTAGATCAGTTTGATGCAGGAGTTTATTTAGCTGAAGTAGTTCAAGATAACGCTCCTTATTGTACTCAAACTACAATATTTACCATTGCTACACCATCGGTTGATATAACTGCTACGGCAAGTGCAACAGCGCAAACGTGTAGTTTAAATGATGGCATCATAGAAATCACTAATGTATCTGGTGGTTGGGGTGGCTATAAATATTATGTAGACACAACGCCAATCGCAGATGAAAATGATATTACTAATTATTCTGATAGCCCTCGTTTTCAAGGCTTGGCTACAGGTACATATGAAATATGGGTAATCGATCAAAAAGGTTGTTCAGTTCAATTACCTTCTGAAGGAATTATTAATCCAACACCAATTATTGGAGATATTAATGCTTCAACTCAAAATTGTGAAGGATTGAGTGGAGAAATTACAGTAGATAATGTTACTGGAGGTTCAGGAGGACTTTATACATTCCAATTGATTAAAGATGGAGTTGATTTTGGGGCTCCTCAAACAGGAATGACAACAGTTTTTACAGGCTTAGGTGCAGGAGATTACGAAGTTAGAATTTCTGATAACTGGGATTGTTCTGTGGTTTTATTAACTCCAATTACTTTATATGAAGAAATAGCACTAAATTATACTATAGATAGTAGTATATCATGTGATGCCTCTAATAATAATCTTGGAGGACAAGTTACAATCAATGCAATTGGAGGAAATGGTACATACACATTTGAAGTTGAATATCCTGATGGAACTACAGCAAACAACGGAAGTATAGCTACCTTTACAGGTCTAGATCAAGTTGGAACCTATATATTTACAGTTACAGATGGTGTGGGTTGTGATGAACAAATAGATTTAGAGCTTGAAGCCCCTATAATTCCGGAATTAATAATATCTAAGAAAACAAATGTTTCTTGTGAAGGATTAAGTGATGGAACTATTAAAGCAACTGTAAACTCTTCTACATCTGTAAACCCTCCTTATACATATGTATTAACGGGTCCAATTACGGCTACGAATACAAGTGGATTATTTACAGGATTGCCAGTTGGAAACTATACAATTACGGTAAGTTCAGTTTTAGGATGCTTTGATGAAGAGATTGTAGAAATTACTGAGCCATCCGCTTTAGATTTTATGGCCGTGGTTACTACAGAATTTTCATGTAACCCAGATAATACTATTGCAGTAGGGCAAATTACAGTCAATGTAGACCCTATTACAGGAACAGCACCTTATTTATATAGTATAGATGGGACAAATTATCAAAACAGTAATGTTTTTGATGTAGTTGATACTGGAAACGATGAAACCTATACATTATATGTTAAAGATGCAAATGGGTGTTTTGATACTTACCCAGTAACAATAAATACACTTCCTAAAATTACAGCGGTAGGAGTTACACCAGTAAGAGCCATTACATGTGCTAATACTGAAGAAGTTGCCGTTACAATAGATGGAGGTTCTGGAGATTTTTCAGTTGAATTACTACCTGTAGGGCCGACAAAACCATTAATTGGACAAACAATAAACTTTGATTTGCCAACACCAGGAGATTATGTCTTCCAAGTAACAGATAATGTAACAGGATGCTTCTTTATTACAGCTCCATATACAGTAAATCCTTATAATACTATCAAAGCTACGGCTAATGCGAGTTCATCGGTAAGCTGTATTGGTTCCGCAACAGGAGAAATTACTATTAACGTAAGCGATTATATTGGAGATTATACTTATGAAGTGTTTGCTAGTAATGGAACATCTATTGGGGTGACAGGATCAGGGATAGCTTCAACGCCAATAGCTATAAGTGGAATTCCAGCAGGGAATTATTATGTTGAAGTTATTGCTCTAGATTCTCCTTACTGTCCAGCTACATCTAATACAGTAAATATAAAGTCCCCTACAAAAGGACTAGATCTAAACGCTGTGGTTACAGAAGATTTGAGTTGTATTACAAATCAAGCTGAGATTGTTGCTACTGCAACCGGAGGATGGGGAAGCTATCAATATGCCTTAGTTTTACAGGGAGCTACTCCTTCAACTGGAGATTATAGCGTAAATAATATTTTCACGAATGTTTCAGCAGGAATTTATGAAGTATACGTAAAAGATGCTGAAGGTTGTGAAGAGATAGAAACAGTTACGCTAACGCAACCTACTCCTATTAATGCAACAGCTACTGCAACTTCTATTGATGTGCTTTGTGAGGGAGATAAAACAGGAAGTATAACGGTTACAGGAGTTACTGGTGGTAGACCTGATTTTGATGCTACGGTTGAGTATTTGTATATCTTAAATAGACTTGACCAGAGTGGAGGAGTTATTTCTAGCTCTGCACCACAATTGTCAAATGTATTTAATAATCTGGGAGCAGGAGATTATAGTGTAACAGTTACCGATAATCACGATTGTGATTTTGTCACTCTTCCAGTTTCAGTTACAGAACCAACGGAGGTATTTGCTTCATTACGTTTAGTAGCAGGTAATACGTGTACAACAGGAGCTACGTTAGAATTAACTGTAACAGGTGGCACAGGTTCGGGTTATGAATACAGTACCTCAGCAAATAGTGGTTGGATGAGTATGAGTGGCAATAGCATTCAAATTGATGTCCCAGAACCCATTACAACAACAGAAATGCATCAATATTATGTAAGAGATTCTAATGGTTGTATTTCAAATATTTCAAATAGTGTAACAATATCTCCAATACGTCCTCTAGAAATTACACCTACTGTAGTTGCAGATGTAAGTTGTTATGACGAAGCAACAGGCTATATTAAAGTTGATGTAACCGGTGGTTTAGGAGATTATTTATATACGTTGTTCGATGTTTCAGGAAATGTAGTGGTAAGACCACAGCAATCAGGAAATACATTCTCAGATTTACCTGCTGGGGTTTATTTTGTTGAGGTTGAAAGTGGCGATTGTATAGCGCAAGAGCGTATTCAGATTGAAGAAGGGGAGGAACTAACCTCTAAAGAACCTGTAATTTTCAATCCTATATGTTCAGACGATTTAGGTAGCATAGAATTAGAGCTTCAAGGAGGTTCTGGAGTATATCAATATGCAATATCTCCAAATCTAGATCAATTCCAAAACAAAAATGTTTTTGAAGACTTAGAGCCAGGAACGTATACCATTATTGCTCAGGATTCTAAAGGTTGTAACCCATTTGTTTATAAAAAGGAGATTGTTGCACCAAGTCCAGTTGCTGCTAAGGCCAATATTTTGGAGAAAGAGTTTTGTGCTGGAGACAAAACAGCAAGCTTTGAAATTAATATTGAAGGGGGTACGCCTCCTTATTATACCGCTTTAAATACGCAAGAAGACGATAAGTTTATAGAAAACAAAACAATGTTTGACGGTTTAGAGGGGGGAGAAACTTATGTTGTTTTTGTTAAAGACGCCAATGGATGTTCTACAAATGTTATTGTAACATTGGATAAATCGGTTGATCTTTCTCCAAGAGCAGAGATGAGTCAGAATTGTTTTGACAATAGTGCGGTTAATGAGGTTACAATTATGTTGGCTCAAGATAATTTAGAAGATGTTATTTACACTTTGGATGGAGGAGTAGATCAGTTTGAAAATAGATTCTCAAACCTTGCCCCAGGAAAACATACGGTTACTGTTTCTTACTTTGGATGTGAGAAAACTGTGGATTTCACAGTAGATCCAATAGTTCCTTTAAACCTTTCGGTAGGAGAAAGTAATATTAACGAGTTTACCATTTTACCTACTGGTGGAGCTGCTCCGTATGAGTATTTTATTGATGGGGTTTCTAATGGAAACGATTCCAAATATGTTATTAGAGAAAGTGGTGTTTATGAAGTTAAAGTTATAGATGCTAATGGGTGTGAAGTTGTTGCGCAGATTGAGATGGAATTTATAGATATAGATGTTCCAAATGTATTCACTCCAGATGGCGATAATAATAACGATACTTGGACTCCTAAAAACACGCTCTTATATCCTAAAATAGTTACCAAAATCTATGATCGCTACGGAAGGGTGGTTGCAGAACTTCGTGTTGGAGACGAATGGGATGGACGTTATAACGGTGCCTTATTACCAACAGGAGATTACTGGTATGTTATTAAGCTGAATGGTGCAGAGGACGATAGAGAGTTTGTTGGACATTTTACACTTTATAGATAAAGAAAAATTGATAAGACTCAAACAGAATTATTTTTTGTTTGAGTCTCATCATGATAAAAATTTTAAAATAAAATGAAAAAGTATCTTTTTATAATTGCAATAACGGTAGGTTTTTCTGTTAAAGCTCAGGAATTAACACTTCCTACATTTACACAATATTTAGCAGACAACGAATTTGTAATTTCCCCTACCTATGCCGGAATTGGAGATTATGTAAAAATACGAGGGAATGCCTTAACGCAATGGGTGGGTATTAATGATGCGCCAGATACCCAAACCCTTGTGGGAGATGTTCGTGTGGGAGATAAATCTGGGGTTGGTGCTTTGTTTTATAATGATAGAAATGGAAATACACAGCAAATGGGAGCGAGACTCTCTTTTGCTCACCACCTTACTTTAGACGAGTCTGAAGATCGTTTTTTGTCCTTTGGAATCTCCTATAATATTAATCAGTTTCGTTTAGATATTAATAATTTTGATGCGGATGGAGATGGTATTCCAGACAATACAGATCCTAGCATTACCGATAATCGTTCTACTACAAATCATAATTTTGATGTGGGAGTTTTATTAAGGAGTGGAGGTTTTTTTGCAAGTTTAAATGCTTCGAATATCTTAAATAAAGATTTAAATGTCTTTGCTATAAACGAACCTAATAGACTCAGAAATTATTATGTGTATTCTGGATATCGATTTAAAAAGAATATACGTTCTAATTTTGAATGGGAACCATCAGTGTTTTTTCAACTTTATGAAAGTGACGGAAGATCGAGTACCGATATCAACATGAAAGTTAGGTATTGGGACTTTGAGGATTATTATTGGGCAGGAATTAGCTACCGTTTCTTAAACGATCAATTTATGGATCCATTAAATGTTGGTCCTATGATTGGGATGAAAAAGGGAAGTTTTTACTTTGCTTATTCCTACCAAGTTATTCTCAACGAGATACAAGCGTACAGCACAGGAACCCACATGATTACCATTGGGGTAGATATTTTCCAAGGATTGGGTCCTTGCCGTTGTACAATGCGGTAGTTATGCTAGCAGGTAATAAAAGTGTTTAGTAAGGGTACTAAAACAGCTATTTCTTAGCTTTATTTAGTTCGGAGACTATACTTCTTACATTTTTAACAAGTAGTGGAAAGGCAGGTTCTGTCATTCCGTGTCCGTAACCATCCATTTCGTATAGGGTAGTATTTTTGTGTCCCGCAACTTTCATCATTCGCATTAAATAAGCATTTTCTTCATAGCGCCCTAGCATTTCCATTTCTCTATCGCCAGTAATTAATAATAATGGAGGAGCATCTGCTCGAACATGATATAAAGGAGCCAAACTATCAACTATAGGTTGTGTTCCTGGAATGCCACGTTCTTTTCTGATGGTAAAATGAGTAATTGCGTGTCCGCTAAATGGAATGAGTCCTGCAATAGCATTAGCATCTACATTAAATTTTGCCAAATACGATTTGTCTAAACCAATCATACTTGCTAAATAACCGCCTGCTGAATGTCCAGAAACAAATATGAGGGAAGGATTCCCTTTATAACCCTCAATATTTTTAAAAACCCATGCCACAGCAGCAGCTGCATCTTCAATGTATTTAGGCGATTTTACTTTTGGGTTTAAACGATAATTAACTCCAACAACCGCTATTCCTTTATTTTTTAGAGCTTCAGGTATTTCTTTAGCTCCACCTGTAAGTCCGCCACCATGAAACCAAACTACTGTTGGGTAGTTTTCTATGTTTGTAGGATAGTATAAATCTAGCACACAGCGTTCGTTAATATAGGCATCCGAAGCATTTGTAGCGGCATCATAGTATTGAATATTGCTTTTAGTGGTATAGGTTGTCTCTTGTGCTAAAAGAGAAGTAATATTCAGTAGTAAAAAAAGAGAAACAACTATTTTTTTCATTGTGGTTGATTTTTAATCCCTCATAGAGGGTTTTATTTCCCAGAGCCTGTCCTGAGTTTACCGAAGGGCTCTAAGTCTAAATGGATTAAATTATTTTCTTTTCAATACCTCGTAGCTTGCCTCGAGGTAGTTGATTTTGTATTTTAATCAATAATCTCGATGTAGAGCCCTTTGGAAAGCTTAGAATTAAGTCCATGAGGTATTGATTAGGGTTTTAAAACCTCTTCTATTTTATTAATAATATGCTGAGGTAATATAGTTCTCATAACCTCTTTATAATCTTCTGGGGCTTTATTTCCATAGATAGAGGTTGGAATAAGCGGGTACTTTTCTTTATCAGAAAGTAAGGCATATTCCTTAGGTTGTTTGTAAGGATAAAATCCAGCGTATGGGTGCGTAACGCCCCAAAGTGTAATTACTTTTACCCCATACATTGCTGCTAAGTGTCCGTTGCCACTATCCATAGAGAGCATTAAATCTAAGTGAGCAATGAGTTGTAATTCTTCTTCAAACGTAATTTTTTTGAAAGTAAAAACGGTATTTGGATAGGCTGTGCTTAACCTTTCTAATTCAGATTCATCTTTAGGCCCTCCAAATAGAATAATTTTAAAAAAGTTGGTTTTTGAGAGGTACTCAATAACCTGTTCCATTAAGTCTATCGGATACATTTTTGTATCAAAAAAAGCAAAAGGGGCAATACCAACCCATTTTTTGGAGTCTCTTCCTAGTAAATCATAAATTTTGGAGGGTAAATCGGGGTTTTTAGGAACAATATCTTTTGAAAGGTCTACTTGGCAGCCTAAAGCTCTAAAAACAGCTGCATAACGCTCTATGGTAGTTTTAAGAGGTTTAAATTCTTTCCCCGCAACTAAATTCCTCTTTTCAGTTCTTCCTTTATCAATAGTTTTTGAAGAAACATTTTTCAGTTTAAAAAGAGATTTAATTACAGTGCTTCGAAGAGAGCCGTGTAAATCGGCAATTTCAGTATAATTATTTTCTTTTATTTCTGAATAAAATTTTAGTAAGCCTTTAAAACCTTTATGTTTTCCACGAATGTGAGCAGTTACCACATCCACACCTTTTACCGTTTCAAAAACAGGTTTTAAAAATGCCTTGGTAGCAACGGTAATTTTGATGTTTTTATTTTGCTGAAGCACACACCTAAGTACGGGCACAGCAATAGCGGCATCACCAATGTCCGAAAAACGGATTACTAATATATGTTTTGTAGGATTCATTTTACTCGATAATCGAGGTTTTTATGTTTCATAGCCTGCCCTGAGTTAACGAAGGACTTAGGTAAAATATTTTTCAGTTTTTCTAATCCCTCTGGTTTGCTTCCAGATAGTTTACTAGGATCTTATTTCCAATAATTGGCTACCCATTTTGCAGGGCGTACGTATCGATACCATTTCCCACGACCTCCTTTGATTGCTTTATGCGGATTTATTTCCCCATGAAAAATAATAATTTTTGCGCCTTCAGGGATTTCTGGAACTTTCCAAAATGCAAACGGAATCCTAGAAACACAATCATATTTATAACTTGGGCACCATTCGGTTGGCCAATAATTTAATAATCCTTTTTCATGAACTGCCCACGAAAGGTATTCTTGCTCATTTCGATGGTCTTTTCTTATAGTATCGAAATTTTCAACAAAATAATCGTAAACATAACCATGTTTGCCAATTTCAAACCGATAAACCGATGAGTTTCCTGTAATTCGCCATTGTTTGTTATAATCTTTAATAATCATAAAGGCGTTATCATCTTCAAAAAAACAATCGATATTATCTACAATAACTACATCTAAATCTAAAAATAAAGCGGTTCCTTGCAATCCATAAAGGTCTTCTTTTAGCGTAGTTAGCTTTTTCCACATCCGCTCAGGAAGGTTGGAGTTTATTTTAACTTCTGGAATGGGAAAACATTTAATATCTTCATCAATTCCAGTTTCATCATCTGTAAAACAAACCATGGTAAAAGGGAGCGTTAAATTGCGCTTTACCATACTGTGCAAACGGTTTACATAGGTAGCATCGTAAAGTGTACCCCACTTCATGCAAAAAATATGAATGTCTTTTTTATTACTCATCTTTAGTTTATTTCTTGTAAAGTACAGGGTTTAAGTTTTCGTCGTTGTACATTTTCATCTGTTTGTACACTTTCATATATTTTTTCCCTGTTTCTATATCATTTAAAAGCTGATCAATAGCCAATGAAAGGTCTTTTTTTTGTTCTAGGAGAATTGTTAGCTTTTCTTGACATTGTTTTTTATGATTTTCTGAAGCATCGGCACGCGTAACTTCTTCTTTCATATGATAAATTTTCAATGCCAAAATTGAAAGTCGGTCAATAGCCCAAGCAGGACTTTCCGAATTGATGGTAGCATCGGGTTGTACAGAAACGTCTTTATATTTCTGAAGAAAATAACTATCAATATATTCTACCGTATCGGTCCGATCTTGATTTGATGCATCTATTTTTCGTTTCAATACCAAGGCTTCTTTCTCATTAATATTTGGATCACGAATAATATCTTCGTAGTGCCACTGTACGGTATCAATCCAATTTTTGCGGTATAAAAGATGGGATATATCATCTTTTGGATACGGATTTTCAAAGGGTTGATTTACCGTATCTTTTATATGATAGGTAAGAATACTCTCTTCAAAAATTTTAAAAGCAAGTTCGCTAAACATTCAATTTTTACTTTAAACCACAAATATACTTATTTAAAGACGGATGAATTTAGAGAATGTGTAAATTTGAGAGAAGAATTAAAAGAATTGTTTTGATGAAGGTCCATAATTTAAGTGAAACAAACTCTGTTGTTAATCATTTTTTAGCTGAAATAAGAAATGTCAACATTCAAAATGATAGGATGCGTTTTAGAAGAAACATTGAGCGTATTGGAGAAATTTTAGCTTATGAAATGAGTAAAAGTTTACATTTTTCTTCGGAAGAAATACAGACTCCATTGTCAGAAATTAAAGCAAACTTGATTGATGACAAGGTAGTTGTTTGTTCTATTTTGCGTGCAGGGGTTCCGTTGCACAACGGAATTTTAAATTATTTTGATTGGGTAGATTCTTCATTTATATCTGCATATCGTTATCATATTTCAGAAACAGAATTTGAAATTAATGTGGAGTACCTTGCTTCACAAAACTTAGATAATAAAGTGCTTATTCTGGCCGACCCAATGCTGGCAACTGGACAATCATTATTGGCAACTTTTGAAGCACTCACAAAGGTGGGCTTACCTAAAGAAGTGCACATAATTTCTGTTATTGCTGCACAGCCAGGCATAGATTTTTTAAAAGATAAACTTCCACAGGAAACTCAGCTTTGGATTGGCGCTATTGATGAGAAGTTAAATGATAAGGGTTATATTGTTCCAGGCCTTGGCGACGCTGGAGATCTAGCCTATGGAGAAAAGCTACAAAAATAAAATTATAAAAGGCAAGATTATAAAAGACCACAAAAAGATCTCTTTTATCCATAGTTTTTTAATATTCTCCACATTTTTTGCAATAATTATGGAGAGTGGAAAAATGGAAAATATAACTTCAGAAGTGTTTGCACTTTCCGAAATTATAGCCACTAAAATTGCTAAGATGAGCATGAGAAAAATTAAAATCCCAGGAACTCTAGTAACAAAAGACTTGCTTTGCTTCCTTAAAAAAAATGCTATAGTGCTCCAAATCCCCATTACACAAATAAATAGTAGCGGAATGATATAACGGATGTCTTCATATTTTTCTATGGTAAATTCTGGCGCAAAATAAACTAAGGAATAGAATTTTTCTAGATGATTTGTTAGGTAATAAAAAGTGAATGCCAACACAAGAACTACCGATAATGCTACAAATGGAATAAGTAAATTTCGATAATCATTTTTTTTATAAAGAAAAATTCCAGCAAAAACTAATAGAATAAATAGTAGCGACCAGCTATAAAAAAAAGTGGCGACAAATACCCAAAGAGAGGCATCAAAAATTTTAATTTCTATATCTCTATTTGAACGAATACTAACCAATCTTCTAAAAGACATTAAAATAAACACATTGGATATAAGAAGATTTGTTTGGTTAAATATCTTTGTAAACAAACAGAATATCAGAACAAAGAAAAATAAAGTAAAAGAATTACTCTTTGTCAAAAAGTTTTTTCTGTTAATAAAATCAATTAAAAATAAAGAGGTTATTATGATGATAAGTGACTGAAACAGTTTGATTAAAACCTCTAATGTAAACGGCACTTCTAAATACAAAAAAAAGCCTCCAATAAGAAATAAGGAGATAAAAACACAAAGAATTATGAAGTTTATAGGATTAGTTCTTTCAAAAATGCTTGATATCATGTCAGGTTTTTGTATTTTTGCGCTGTAAATTTAATATATCTTTTACTGATGAGTGACTTTTTCTATGGTATTCAGGATTTATTTGAGAACGTTTTGTTCATTCCTTTAGATGCTTTACGCTTTTTAAACAGTTGGTGGTTGTCAAACATAATCAATTGTATTTTTATAACTATTGGTTTCATTGCTTTCTTTTATTGGATGAAACAAATGAAAATATATAGTGAAGAAGAAAAGGATACTTACAAGACTATTCAATAAGAATTAATAATACCTTATTTTTCGATATAAAAAAATCCTATCAAATTTAATTTGATAGGATTTTTTAGTGTTTATATGTTTGCTATTATTTTTTATGTTGTTCAGCAGCATACTCTTTCAAGAATTTATTTAATTCTAATAAAGATAAGCCAAGTAAAACAAGTCCTAATAAAGTAATAGGAAGTAAAAACATATATCTTTTAAAGATGCTTTTGGCCTCTACACCCCTTCTTGGGAAGTCTGAAATAACATTTACAATTTCAGATTTATTAGCTCTTTCTTCGTTTAATTGAACCAAGTCTTGTTTTATTAAATCAACTTGTTTAATTAAAGCAAGTTCTTTATTTTGTTCTGTATTTCCACCTTCACCTAAACTAATACTGGTTCCTTGCATAGGTTTATCAGCTTCTTTCTCCATAACTCTTTTATACAAGCCTTGTAAAGAGTCTATTTCAACAAGCTGTCTCTTTAAGATACTATCTTGCATGGTTAAGTTAAGTTCTCGAATATTCTTTTGAACCTTGAAATAATCATTTCTAGAGATAGATTGAATAATTGGCCTTTGGATTTTTTTAGCAACTCTACTATCCGTAGCTTTTACAATAACAGTATGGAAACGAGCATCAAAAGAATTAAAGTTTTCTAGATACTTCTCCATATCAATAGCTTTCTGCGTGGTGGTATCTAAGCTTCTTACAAATTCGTCAAATAATTTTACTTTTTGATTTTCATCAGAATAAGATTCTGCTTCAATCTCTTTAATACTAGCAGCCTCATGGACATCAATTTCAAAAGCCTCAGCCAATGCTACAGAGTCTTCAGCTTCTGCTAATTCATTATAAAAATTTATATTATTATAAAGCTGTTGTACACTTTGGAAGTTTGGTTCTAAAACCATAGTAGAAACGTAAACAGGCTCTTTTCTATAATCTAAATAGCCTCCAATTACTACTCCAATTACACCTGCAATTATAAATTTAATAATGTGTAGTTGGATAAAAAGCAAGAAGGCAATTATGATTCCAAAAATGCCTTTAATAATGTTTCCGATAAAATTGAAGAATTTGCGAAATCCATCTCCAATCATTTTGAAAAGTTGTCCTAAATCTATTTCCTCGGAATTGTTGTTCTGGTTAGGTTGAACATTCTCGCTCATGCTAGTTAGTTGTTTTTAAAAATTTGTTCTAAAATCTTTTTCGTTATTAAATAAGTAGGCTTTACACCCGTAATTCCTAATCCACCAGATGCTAAGGTACTTCCCGTTTCTAAAGGATTATCTGAAGCGTAATAAGCGTAACGCACTTTCACATCTTCAGAAATGCTCTTTCTAATTTTAGAAGCAGATTGTATAGCTTTTTGATAATGTGCTCCTTCCATTTCTAAACCAATTACATTCCAAGTACTATCGTAAAAGAACTTTAAAATATCCTTATTCTGAAGCGAAGTTCCTAGAACACTAATCATAGTTCCTTCAAACACTTGTAAACCATTTCCTTCAAAATCTTTGGCACATAATTCGTTTTTAAAAGGATAATTATCTGCCGTTCCCTCAAAAATATGCGCGCTAGGAATCATTAAATCTCCTTTTCCTCCTTCTAAAATCCCAGCTTTTCCCATTATAGATACCGAATCTATATTTAAAAATTCTTTATCTTCTCCTTTAGCTTTATAGGGTTTTAAAAGCTCATCAATGGTTTCATAAGCTTGCTCTCCAAAAGCATAATCCATTACAAAAAGAACAGGCATCTGATCTTTTTCAATGTTGCTGTCAAAAGTAAAATTTATTTTGTCAAAATCAATCTTTGAGGTGTCAAAAATTTGAACATCTATATTGGTGCCAGATGTATCGTCAATACTAATCATACCATTCTTTTCGGCAAAAGCTTTTACTTTCCCTCTTAGAAAAGAACTTTCTGGCTGACTCAACATCTCGTAAACGTCATAATCGTTTTTCTGACTACTAAATTCTTTCTTTAAAACTGCCGAGGCGAATAAAGAATTCATCACACTGTGCATGTTGGCACTTATAATATGAATAGGGCGGTGTAGGATATTATTTTTTTTAAGAATTTTTTTTATGTTGTTGGCCCAAATTTCTCCGTGAATATGGTGACCTAAACGTTCTCTTAATACAGGACTGAAAGTGATGGTTCTTTTATTACCATCTATTAATTCTTCCAGAGCAATTTTTCCCATCCAATACACAATTTCTAAAAATCTTTCGGGGCTGTCTTTGATGGAGAATAATTTATGAGCTGCTAAGCATTCTTCAAAAGTTCTTCCTAAAATACTTGCTGCATGGCTAAGTGCTATTTCTCTTTCAGGCTGTGTAAGTTTATTTTTTAAAACTGCTTCTTCTAACTTCTGCCAATCTCTAATAGTTTGCCCAGATTCTTCTATAAAAACATTATCGGCAATTTTATGAGATTCAATAAATAGAAATGTAAGATGTGTTAAAATATCGTAGATGTCTGAGCGCCCTCTTGTAATCTCAATATTCATTTGGTCGTTGTCAATGCGGTAGCAATTTCTCCTCCTTTTCGGTGGAATAATTACCTTAAAACTAGAATTTTTGTATCCCTCTTCCGAAGTTAAATTTATATATCTGCATTGTTCTATCCCAATAGGAAGCCTATCAAGAATATAAACCAACCCATTAAGTTCTACTTTTTCTTCTGCAACAGAACCGTAGATTTCTGGACGTAATTGTAATAAAGATTCTCGTAATGTTTCTCCAGACACTCCCATTGGTTTGTAAAAACCACGATTAAATAGGTGTCTCATAGCGATATACATTCGCTCTATTGCTCCTGAAGATTCTTGAGCTCTTGTTCTAGATTTTATTTTACTCATAAGATATTTTACTGAGCAAAAATACAAGTTCTTTTTGAAATTACTTATTTTTTGTGCAGATAAGCTTCATTTTATGAAGTATAATGCTTATGAAAGCGAAAATTAACTCTCTCAATTCCTTATAAAGAGTTTTTTGTTTAAAGTCTGCCTTTATTTTATTGAAAGCTTAACATCAATTAAATATGATTTTTTGAAGCAAGAAATTAAGTCATTAGAATGATAATTTTTTATCTTTTTATAAATTCTTCTAAAGCATCAGCAATTTTTCTGTCGTTGGCAAGGCGTTGTATTTTATTTTGCCCCCCAAGTTTTCCTTTAGATTTCATAAAATTGGTAAAAGCGCCAGAATCAAGACTTGTAATTTTTAATTGCTGAAGTACTTTTCCTTGAATTAAATCAAAATAATAGCTGTTTTGCTGTTGTAGTGTTTCGTCTATTTTTTTTGCAAAACCCTCCATATCGGATGGTTTTTCTTCAAATTCAATAAACCATTCATGGTAAGGTAATTCGTTGTTTTCTGGATTAATCTGTGGTGCAACCGTAAACTCATTTATAGAAGCTCCAAATGCTTGAATAGCTTCTCGCATGGACTGTTCTACTTCTTTTGCAATAACATGTTCCCCAAAGGCAGATATAAAATGTTTTATTCTCCCAGAAACAATAACTCTGTATGGTTTTAATGAAGTAAATTGTATGGTATCTCCAACATTATAACTCCATAAACCAGCGTTTGTAGAAATTATCATAACATAATTTACATGGAGTTCAACCTCTTTAATAGTTAGTCTTATTGCAGCTTCCGAATTAAAGTCGTCTGCTTTTATAAACTCGTAGAAAATCCCAGAATTTAGTAATAATAGCATTCCTTTTTCACGCTGAGAATCTTGATAAGCAAAAAAACCTTCACTAGCAGGGAAGAGTTCAATGCTGTCTACTTTTCTTCCTATTAAAGCTTCAAACTTTGCTCTATAAGGCTCAAAATTTACACCACCATAAATAAAGAGATTGAAGTTTTTAAATACATCTCCTACTTTTTTTGAGGTTTTCTGCTGAATTCTCTCAAAGTACATTTGCACCCACGAAGGAATTCCACTAATTACCGTCATATTTTCTGGGAGCGTCTCTTCTACAATAGCATCTACTTTGGTTTCCCAATCTTCAATTTTATTTGTTTCCCAGCTAGGGAGTCTATTTTTCTGAAGATACCCAGGTACGTAATGTGCTACAATTCCAGATAATCGTCCGAGTTTAATTCCGTTTTTCTCGTCTAATACGGGACTTCCTTGTAAGAAAATCATTTTACCATCTACAAAATCAGCGTTTCCTGTTTCATAAATGTAATTTAGAATAGCATTTCTTGCTGCTTCAATATGATGCGGCATGGAATCTTTAGTAATAGGAATGTATTTAGCTCCAGAGGTGGTTCCAGATGTTTTTGCAAAATAAGCAGGCTTTTCTGGCCATAAAATGTTTTCTTCGCCTTTTACAACACGCTCAATATAGGGTTTTAATTCTTCGTAATCTCTAACAGGAACTCGCTTAGCAAAATCAGAAAAGGATTCAATTTTCTCAAAATTATGATCTTTACCAAATTGTGTGTTTTTTGCTCCTTCAATTAACGCTTTGAAAACTTTTTGTTGTGTTTCCACAGGAGAATTAATCCACTTTTGGTTTTTATAGTGTATATATTTGGCAAATATTTTGGCAGCAAATGCTTTTAGTGACATATAGTTTTATTCAAAATCGATATAATCGGTTGGGTTAACAGGGTACCCTTCGCTCCATAATTCAAAATGTAGATGAGGTCCAGTGGTAAGTTCTCCTGTATTTCCTATAATAGCAATAACTTCACCAGCTTTAACTTGATCGCCTTGACTTACACTTAAAGACGAATTGTGTTTATAAACCGAAATTAAACCAGAACCATGTTCTATTATACATACATAACCCGTTTCTGCGGTCCATTCTGCAAAAATAACCATTCCATCGGCAACCGATTTTATGGGGGTGTTTTTTGGAGCTAGAATATCTATTGCGTAATGTTTTTCTTTGGCATTGTATTGTTGAGATAGCGTCCCGTTTACTGGAGGAAATAGCACATAATCTGAAGTAGCAGAAGCCGATTCAAATAAATTGTATTTATCTTCATTAGCAACACGTTCTCTTAGGAGCGAATCTTGTTTGTTTGGTAATAGGCTTATTTGAGACGTATCTCTTCTAACTTCCTCTAATAAAGAGTCTTTATGAATTTCTTGAGTGTTAATCTCTCCTTTTAATACTTTTTGAATTTTATCGTAATATAATTCGTTTGCTCTAAGTTGTGCGGTTAAAGAATCTGCTTTATACGTAAGATCCATAGCGGTTCTTTTTAAAGAGGTAGAAGAATAACCTGGGATGTATTCTCGTAAAGGAGTAAAAGCAATTAAAATTGTTGTAAAAGCAATGATGAAAACAGAAAATAGTGTCCCCAATACAAAAACATTTAACCTGTTTAATTTAAATGAAAGCTTTTCTTCAAAAGTATCTTCATTTAAAATAACAAGTCTATACTTGTGGAGCAGTTTTTTTTTAATCTGCTTTCTTTTCTTTCTTTTTTTATTCATCATCACTAGCAAATATAAATATTAGGACGTTACAAAGCTTTCTGTTTACAGATATTTGTTTTTTTTTAACGTGAAAAACCTCTTTACTATAAGTCGCAAAGTGGTAAAAGTGACGATTTTAAGAAAAAATATGATTTATTGTATACATTTCTTATTACATTTGTTTTCTAAAATTTATTAAAATGATATCATTAAACATTTTTCTAGGGATGATTGGCCCATGGCAAATAGCAATAGTAGTTATTTTAGTACTGTTATTGTTTGGAGGTAAGAAAATACCTGAATTAATGCGTGGACTAGGAAGCGGTATCAAAGAGTTTAAAGATGCCTCAAAAGAAGACGAAGAGCCTACAGTTGATCAGAAAAAAGAGAATATCTAATATTCTTTTTAAAATAAGATTAATCAAAAAGCCCATTTGTATCAATACAAATGGGCTTTTTGATGTTATAAAGTTATCTTTTATTCTGATTTTATTGCAAGATCCTTTTTAGGACTTGTAAATTTTAGTGTTTTTAATACAGCTTCCAGTTCAAACATATAATCTCTTTTATTGGTTGAAGGAGCAAAAGTAAAACCTTCTAAAACTAATAAGCGATTATTAGGTTTGTCTGTAACAATGTAATTTATAAAAGGTCCTGCCATAGCAAAGTTCTTAACTTCCCACATTCCTTTGGTTTCAATTGCTTTTCTTCCAGCAATTTCAGCATCAAACACATAAGGGGCATACGCTTTTTCAGTAATCATATACATACCTTCTCTTCTCCCTGGAATATATTTCTCTCCTATAGAATCTCTCATTTTAATAATGGCGTCTACACGGGTAGAATCGTCTGGAATACTATTTAAAGGCATTTCATATACCAAAATATTCATGGTTCCTTTACGGATTTGACGTTCTATCCAAAAGAAATTTCCTTCTTGCTTTGCTATTTTATAAATGGAAGGCATGGTTAAAGAAACTCCTAATTCTTCTGAAAGCGCAGTTTCTCTGTTCAAGGAACGGGTAAATCGTTCCTGACTTTCAAGAATATCATTCTTTTTAAAAGCATTTATAATTTGGGGAGCAGTTTCTGCTATTTTCTGAATGATTTCATCCTCTGTTGGAGCTTTAATAATCCCTACTTTTTGTGGCTTTGCATATAAATCTGTTCTTAGTCCAGCTACTTCCGCAGTATCTTTTTTTACTACTAAAACATTACGACTATTTCTAGTTGCTCCTGAAAAAACTTCAAACGGTATTTGATGTATAGTGAATAGAGGTTCTACCACAGGAAGTCCTAAAACTTCATCTGCATAATATTTCCGAATAGAATCGCCAACGCGACCATTCCACATATCGTTATCAATTACTATTGACAATGTATTGATGGCGCCAACAGAATTTGGAAGAAATTTTTCTTTTTTATCTTCTTTACATGAAAGAATCAATAAAAAGACCATAATTCCCATTAAAATTTTTTTCATCATTTTAGGTTTTAGTGTAATTAAACTTAATGAACACAACTTAACTTTTTAGTTTAAACACAAAGAGTTAAGATGAGTTCAATGTAAATACATCCTAATCTAGTGGATTAACATTTACAAAGAACCAGTTTTGTTCCTGGTTTTAATTTACTCCCACTAATATCGTTCCATTCTTGAATATTTTTAATAGAAATTCCAGGAAATTTATTTGCAATGCTCCAAAGTGAATCGCCATTTCGAACAATATATTCCTTGGAAGCGCTTGTTTTACTGGTTTTATTGCTAGTTGTAGCGATGGGTTTTTTAGGGTAAATAATTAGGCGTTGCCCAATACGAATATTGTTATTTCTTAATCCATTCCATCTTTTTAATTCGCTTACACGTACCCCATACTTTTCAGCAATTTTACCCAAAACATCACCACTTTTTACACGATACCTAATTTGATCGCTTGTTTCTACCAATTCTGGAAGGGGTTTTTCTCGTAATTTAAGCTCTTTATCCACACGTGCGTATATAGAATCTTCATTTGCTACAAATCTTCCGATAGCTTCTCTAGGGAGTCTTAAACTATAATTTTTATCATCTATAAGTGGAATAATATCGAGTTTATAGGATGGATTAAAGAATTGAACTTGCTCTCGGTCTATTTGTAGATACTCCGATATTTGATCAAATGTAATAAGTCTTTTTATTCTTATCGTATCTGTTTCAAAATAAGCAGCTCTCGTTTTATAATCTTCAAAACCATGTTCTTTAGCATATTCCATAATATACATAGTTGCTAAAAATGCTGGTACATATCCTGCAGTTTCTCTAGGTAGATACGTACGCAGATTCCAATAATTAGTAGAGCCCCCGCTTCTTCTAATTGCTTTATTTACATTTCCTGGGCCTGAGTTATAGGCGGCCAATGCTAAATCCCAGTCGCCAAACATTTCATAAAGCTTACCCAAATATTTACAAGCGGCATCTGTAGAGCGTATGGGGTCGCTACGTTCGTCAACATAACTGCTTACTTCTAACCCATATGCCTTCCCTGTTGGGTACATAAATTGCCAAATTCCTGTTGCGCCAACCCTAGATTTTGCTTTCGGATTTAAAGCAGACTCAATAACTGCTAAATATTTCATTTCTAGCGGGATATCATGGTTGTCTAAAGACTGCTCAAATAGAGGAAAATAAAACTGACTCCTAGCCATTACTCTTGTTAGAAAACCACGTTTATTCTTTAAAAACATTTTAATAACGCTTTCTAAAGACGGGTTGTACTCAACATTAAAAGGAGTTTTTTGGTTTAATTTAGCCAAACGAACTTTTAAGGTATCTGTAGGGAGGTCAATATAATCAACGGGTTCAAATTCTAAATTGGTAATATCTGTGTAGATAGTATCATACAAACCAGCATTTAGAAATTCATTCATCCAAATACTATCTATTTTTTTTGCCTCCGGATGGTCTGCATACCCATAGGGAATTATTTTTTCTTCAGCAATAACATATCGCTTTCCGTCTATTAGCACTGAATCTGTATCCTTAAGAATTTCTTGGTCAACAAGATTTAGGGAATCGCTAGAAATTTCTATTCCTTGTATATTCTTATGGAGATTACTTAAAGGTTGTTGGGCGAAGGCGGGGGAGCCAAAAGCGCTGAATAACAGTGCGGTAATAACTTGCTTCATCAATCAATATGGGTTTTCATTTAAACGAACAATTTGTAAAAATCGTATTTTTTTCATTTATAAACATATCAAATTTGTTAAAAAAATAAAGCCCTTCAATTTTGAAGAGCTTTAAGTATAATTTTTTAAAAGAAATACTAATCTAGTATCGCAGCAATACCAGGAAGTGTTTTTCCTTCTAAGCTTTCAAGCATTGCACCACCACCAGTAGAAACGTAGCTTACTTTATCTTCAAAACCAAATTGTTTAACAGCCGCAACAGAATCTCCACCTCCTACAAGAGAGAAAGCGCCATTTTTAGTAGCCTCTTCTATAGAACTTCCGATAGCGATAGTTCCTTTTGAGAAAGTTTCCATTTCAAAAACTCCAACAGGACCATTCCATAAAATGGTTTTAGATTGAAGGATTACTTTCTTAAAATTCTCTAATGTTTCTGGACCAGCATCTAAACCTTGCCACCCGTCTGGAATTTCATTTACTGGAGAGAATTTTGTTTCTGCATCGTTACTAAAATCATCAGCAGCAATTACATCTACAGGTAAATGAACTTGCACTCCTTTTGCTTCTGCTTCTTTTAATATATTAAGCGCTAGCTCTTGTTTGTCGTCTTCACAAATAGAATCGCCAATTTTTCCTCCTTGTGCTTTTACAAACGTATATGTCATTCCACCACCAATAATTAAGTGGTCTACTTTATCCAAAATATTTTCAATGATAGTAATTTTAGAGGATACTTTAGAGCCTCCAAGAATAGCTGTTACAGGCTTTTCTCCAGTTTCCATTACTTTGGTAATAGATTCTATTTCTTTAGCCATTAAATATCCAAAACATTTGTTTTCTCCAAAGTACTTCGCAACTACTGTTGTAGAAGCGTGGGCACGGTGTGCTGTACCAAAAGCATCGTTTACATAAATATCTCCAAGCTTAGAAAGTCCTTCTGCAAAAGTATCGTCTCCCTTTTCTTCTTCTTCATGAAAACGTAAGTTTTCTAGTAATAAAACTTCTCCTGGTTGTAAGGCAGCTACAGCTTCTTCTGCAACTCTACCTACACATTTGTCGATAAATTTGACTTGAACTCCAATGATTTCAGAAGCTTTATTAGCGAGATGTTTTAAAGACATATCATCTCTAACTTCTCCTTTTGGTCTTCCTAGGTGACTCATTAAAACTGCACTTCCTCCGTCTTCTAAAATCTTAATTATTGTTGGTTTTGCTGCTTCGATACGGTTTGTATCTGTAATATTAAACTCAGCATCCAAAGGCACATTAAAATCTACACGGATTAAAGCTTTTTTATTTTCAAAATTAAAGTCGTCTATCGTTTTCATCTTACTTAATGGGTTTATTAAAGCGCTAATTTAATTATTTATAGTTACCTAAGAAAACACAATAAGTTATATAAAGTTAAATCGATATTAAATTCGTTAGAATGTTGTTTCTTAAAAACCTTGAATTATTCTTTTAATGCCTCATTGAGGGGTTAATTCCCTTACATTTTATGTCGAAAAAGATTAAATTATTTTCTTTTGATTAGTTTGTGGTCTTTGTCTACCCAACTGCGCTTGGATGGTTGCCGAGGTAGTAGATTAGCTTGTATAGCAACTACCTTGAATTGAGTTTGCTATGTATTAGAAAGAAAATTTAAAAAATATTTGGACAGGAATCGTGTAGCAAATCAGGAAAAGGTTTAGGAAGTTCAAATCTCAATGATCTAGCAAACTAATTTATAGGATCACTTGTGGAAATAAAACAGAAAAGTTACTTTCACACCATAAAGAAAAAAGTATGCTTTTCAGCGAAGTTTTAGGGCAACCTCACATTAAAAAACATTTAACGCATAGTGCCGATAACAATAGAATTTCTCATGCACAATTGTTTGTTGGGCCAGAAGGAAGTGGTGTTTTGCCAATGGCTATTGCTTATGCACAATATGTTTTGTGTGGAAATTCTGACGCAGAAAATACTACAGGGAATGCTTCTTGTAATTTAAAATTTAATAATCTTACGCATCCCGATTTACATTTTGCTTTTCCTGTTGCAACCACCGATAAGGTGAAGAAAAACCCTGTTAGCAATCATTTTTTAACAGAATGGCGAACTTTTATAAAAGAACAGCCTTATGGAAACCTTTTCGATTGGTACCAAGTTTTAGAAGTTGAAAACAAACAAGGGCAAATAGGGGTAGATGAAGCTCAAGAAATTGTAAAATCATTATCGTTAAAAGCCTATGAAGGTGGGTATAAAGTAATGATTATTTGGATGGCTGATAAAATGAATACCGCTGCTTCCAACAAGTTACTCAAGCTTATTGAAGAACCGCCTAACAAAACTTTTTTTATTTTAATAGCGGAAGATGAAGAGCAGATTATACAAACTATTCGCTCCCGTTGTCAGATTTTAAACTTTCCTCCGCTGGCAGAAAATGTAATTACCGAAGCCTTGCAAGCTAAAGGAATTGATGCTAATACAGCGCTTAAAATTGCACACCAAGCCAATGGAAATTACAATAAGGCAATAGACTTAGTAAATCGAGATTCCGAGGATTTAGTGTTCGAAAAATGGTTTGTAAGTTGGGTACGTTCTGCATTTAAAGCCCGAGGAAACAAAGCTGTAATTCACGATTTGCTTTCTTGGAGTGAAGAAGTAGCTAAAACAGGGCGTGAAACCCAAAAGAAATTTCTTCTTTTTTGTATGGATGTTTTCCGTCAGGCAATGTTGATAAATTACCAAGCTAAAGAACTTGCTTTTATGGACTTTTCTGTGGAAAATTTTCAGTTAGAAAAGTTTGCTCCTTTTGTACATGGAAATAACATCCTTGAAATTACTCAAGAACTCGAAGATGCAATTTACCATATTGAACGTAATGGGAATTCTAAAATTATTTTAACCGATTTATCCATTAAATTAACCCGCTTATTACATGTTAAATAGGTTCTTATGAAGGTTTAACATGTTTTAAATCAGTTTTATAATATCAATTTTCAAGTGTTTTTATATTCCGCAGTCATGTTAACCAGCGGGAGACATCTCATTCCCGAGAATACCTTTGAGTTAAAAAGTAGGGGTGTGATTTCTCCTTTCCGTCGAAATGACTAGATTAATTCATTTCTTTTAAATCCTGAAGTCATGTCAACCAGCGGGAGACATCTCATTCCCAGAAATACCTTTGAGTTAAAAAGTAGGGGTGTGATTTCTCCTTTCCGTCGAAATGACTAGATTAATTCATTTCTTTTAAATCCTGAAGTCATGTCAACCAGCGGGAGACATCACATTCCCAGAAATACCTTTGAGTTAAAAAGTAGGGGTGTGATTTCTCCTTTCCGTCGAAATGACTAGATTAATTCATTTCTTTTAAATCCTGAAGTCATGTCGACCAGCGGGAGACATCTCATTCCCGAGAATACCTTTGAGTTAAAAAGTAGGGATGCGATTTCTCCTTTCTGTCGAAATAACTAGATTAATTCATTTCTTTTAAATCCTGAAGTCATGTCGACCAGCGGGAGACATCTCATTCCCGAGAATACCTTTGAGTTAAAAAGTAGGGATGCGATTTCTCCTTTCCGTCGAAATGACTAAACTACAGGTTTATAACTTTAACTTTAGAGTTTCTGAGTTAACTGTAAATAGGTTTTCTTAAAGTTTCCCGAAACAACTCATTCCAATTGGAGATCCATCTGGTATTTTAGGAGATTTTGGAATATTAAACTTCTCTGGATTCTTATAGAATTGAGTAATTCTATAGGCTATTTCAGCCTTATTTGCATCGTTGTTATTGGTGTACTTTTCTTTTATAGTTTTTAGTGTATGGTTGGCTATAGCGTTTACCTGTGGTAGTACATCTTCACTTTTAGCTAGTTTCATAATATGCCAAACAACTCTATAGTTTACAGTGTTTTGAACTTCATTTAAGTAACTATCTTTTTCCGTTTTATATACGGTTTCTTTCAGTAATTCATCTAAAACATCTTGTAATGAAAGCTGATTTTTATCTAATGCTTTTTGCTGAATTAATCGAGAAGCTTTTTCTTCATTCAGTAATAAATTAAGGGTCATTTCAGCTGCGGTTTCGGCTGCAGAAAGGGCGTCAAAACCAATATTGAATTTACCTTTTAAAGATTCTCTTGATGCGCTGTATCCAAAAGCTCTTGGTGGAAATAGATTTAATTTCTCTTGTGGAACGGCAATAACTGTTGCATCTACAGTTTTTAATACTGCATTGAGCGCTGCTTCTTGTTTGTTTTTACTTACTAAAGAAACCACTTCTTGATTGCTCCCTTTCACAGCATAAGAATAATTAAGTCCGCCAATTTGTTTTACAGCCGCTTCTGTTTGATAGCGATGGAAAAGATAAATAGGTACAAAAACATCTTCTAGAACAGTATAAGGTTCATCACTTTTAATATTATCTACAGAAAACTGCTTTATTGCAACCACTCTAACTTTGAGCATTTGTTCTAGCTCTTCGGTAGCGTCTGCTCCATTATCCCAAAGGTGCGCATAAGGATGAGCACCACCATTTGGACGTGCATCTTGATCTGTTATATAGCGATACCCGTTTTGTGTAGCTTCTTCTAAAATTGTTTTTAAGGCTTTTTCTTCATCTACGTCTTCTTTAAAATCGGAGTACGAATAAGCAACTGTTATTTTATCCCATTCCCCAATCCCTACAGCATAAGCATTTGATAAATCGATTTGCTTATTTTTTAAAGTAACTTTTGGGTGAGGGTAATCCATTACCGAAGCGTTGTTATTGGTGCTTGCCGCAAAATTGTGGGCAAAACCTAAGGTGTGACCTATCTCATGAGCCGATAATTGACGGATTCTTGCTAGGGCCATTTCAAGCATGGGTTTATAATTTTCGTTGGTTTCGGCAAATGGTTGATTCATTAAAGCTTGTGCAATTAAAAAATCCTGACGGATGCGTAAACTACCTAAGCTAACATGACCTTTTAAAATTTCTCCCGTTCTAGGATCTACAATACTGCTTCCGTAGCTCCAACCTCTAGTGGCACGGTGTACCCATTGGATTACATTGTATCTAACGTCCATTGGATCGGCATCGTCGGGTAATATTTTTAGTTGAAAAGCATTTCTATATCCTATAGCTTCAAAAGCTTGATTCCACCATTTTCCACCTTCTAATAAGGCGGAGCGAACTGGTTCTGGAGTGCCGTTATCTAAATAATAAATAATAGGCTCTTTTGCTTCGCTAATTGTAGCATTGGGATCTTTTTTTTCTAGACGATGCCTCACAATATATTGTTTAAGGGTAGATTCTTGAACAGGTGTTGCATAATCGTAGTATGAGAATGGAAAAGAACCGCTTCTGGGGTCGAATGCTCTCTTTTTATATTGGTTGTCTGGTAATTCTATAAATGAATGATGTTCTGAAACCGTTACCAATGACGCATTAGGAGTAACAGAGCGAATGTAAGATCCTTTGGGTTCTCCTTTAAAGGTAAGCGTTACATCAAACTCCACATTTTTTGGAAATGCTTTGGTGCGTTCCAAGTTGAAAGCGCTTTTTGAAGTATCTAGTTTATAATCTCCTTGATTGCTACTTTTTAGTCTTTTGGCCACTCCATGCGTATCTTGCATTAAAAAATCGGTTGCATCGATAATGTAAGTGCCGCCTTTTTCATTTTCAATTTTAAAGCCAAATAATACAGATTTTGCAAAAGCTTGTTCAACCGATTTCTTTTCAAGTTCATTATCGGTAATGGCTCTGTATTTTGTGTTTGGTTGGATTAATAATAATTTGTTTCCTGCCTTTTTAAAATAGACTACTTGTTCGTTTCCTAATTGTCCTCTATCAAGACCAATATCGTTACTTCCAACACCATTGCTTAAAGAGTATACATATAGAAATTCTTTTTCTAAATTGGTTACCTCTAAGTAAATTTTATCATTGTCTTTATCGTAATAAAAACCAAAAAGCCCAGTATATTTTTCGTAGTCATTATCAGAATTATAGTTGTCTTGAGATTGAACTGTAATTACAGATAAAAAGACAAAAAGGAACAGGTAGTTTTTCATAGGATGATTAAGTTGAAAAGATAAATTTAAGTAAAAATGATTTCTTTTAATAAAAATTATAAACTATAAAGCCATTCAAAATTTTGAATGGCTTTGTTTTAAACTATTAGCTGTTGAGTTATCCCTTTTTTGATTCCTTTATGGCATGATCACAAGCTCTAGCTGTTAAAGCCATATAAGTTAAAGATGGATTTTGAGTAGCAGTTGAGGTCATACAAGCGCCATCTGTTACATATACGTTTTTACAAGCATGTAATTGGTTCCATTTATTTAATAAAGATGTTTTTGGATCGTTCCCCATACGTACGCCTCCCATTTCGTGAATATCTAACCCTGGAGCTTTGTTAGGGATGTCGTGTGCTTTTATATTTGTAAAACCAGCAGCTTCAAACATTTCTGTAAACTGTTCTACATAATCGGCAATCATTTTTTCATCATTATCATCGTAATCTAAATTGATACGTAACTGCGGAATTCCGTATTGGTCTGTTTTTTCCGTATCTAAACTAAGGGTACTTTCTTCTTTAGGGATAGTTTCTCCCATCATATGCGAGCCTACTCTCCAATTTCCATATTCAGGATTTACTAAACCTTGTTTTAAATCGGCTCCCAAGCCATCGGCATGTTGAATAATTTGTCTGTTAGCACCAAAACCTGCTGCATAACCCCTTAGGAAGTCGGTTTCTTGCTTATGAATATTTCTAAATCTCGGAATATAACCACTTGTAGGGCGTCTTCCTTCGGTAGTAAGATCTAAATTTCCATCGTATTCGGCACTTATACTTACTCTATAATTATGGAAAGCGATGTATTTTCCTAAAAGTCCATTGTCGTTTCCTAAGCCATTTGGAAAACGATTCGATTTAGAATTCAGTAAAATCATATTCGAATTAAAAGCACTGGCATTTACAAAGATGATAGGTGCAAAATATTCGGTTGTTTCTTTGGTATTGGCATCTATAACTAATACTCCCGTAGCTTTTTCTTGTTTATCATCATAAACTATGGAGTGAACCACGGCATTGTGTTGCATGGTTAAATTTCCAGTTTTTTGAGCCCAAGGAAGGGTGCTAGAATTGCTACTGAAATAACCCCCAAACGGACAACCACGGCGACATAAATCGCGCGTTTGACACATAGCTCTTCCTTGTTTCATAAAGATGTCCTTGTTTTCGGTAATATGAGCACAACGCCCATAAATTACATGGCGCTGGTTATTGTATTTTTCAGCAACTACTTTTTTAAAGTATTCTTCTGTGGGATTTAATCCCATCGATTTTAAAAATTCTCCATCTGGTAAAGTCTCTAAACCATCATATTCACCAGAAATTCCAACAAATTTTTCTACATAACTGTACCAAGGAGCAATATCTTTATAACGAATAGGCCAATCTACCGCAAAGCCATCACGAGCAGGTCCTTCAAAATCGAAATCGCTTAAACGCTGTGTTTGTCGAGCCCAAAGCAACGATTTTCCTCCTGTTTGATACCCTCTAATCCAATCAAAAGGCTTTTCTTGTATATAAGGTTGCTCTTTATCTTTTGTAAAAAAGTGCTGAGAATCTTCCTTGAAATTATAACATCTTGCAGCAATAGGATTTTCTTTTTGCGTATCAAAAGTGGTATTATTTGCATGTTTTAATTCCCATGGCATCATATTGGTGGTAGGGTAGTCTTTTATATGAGTTACATCTCTTCCACGTTCCAAAACCAATGTTTTTAATCCTTTTTCGGCAAATTCTTTAGCAGCCCAACCGCCACTCATTCCAGAGCCAATAACAATGGCATCATAAGTATTCTTTTTTGTACTGTCAATATTAAAATTAGGCATTGATATTTATTTTATCAGTTGGGTTAATCGTTTTAGTTTTATAAGAAAAAGCACCAGGAATTAATTTGTATGGCATCAAATTCGTCATGTAATATTCGCTGTTTTTATAGCCCCAAACAGCAGTTTGTTTAGTAGTGTGGAGAAAAGTAGAAACATCAGTATTTAAACTTTCACTCTGCATCATTGCTAGAAGTGTTGTTAGTTTTTCTTCTGAATTTAAGTCGGAAAAATCCTCGTCAAAATTTTCTTTTACGGTTGACTTAAAAAGTCTAAGTCCTGCCAAAAAAGTATCTTGTTTTTCTTTATCAGCACAATCGTCGAGCATTACCCAAACAAAATTTTGAATTTTTAGAGAAACACCACCTGGAGTTTCGGTTTCAGGGAGCATGGTATCAATAATTTCTTCTAAAAGAATTTCCTCTTCTTCCGTTATTTTAAGCTTATGAAGAACAATTGGAGTTCTTTCATCTAAAAAATTACAGGAAGGCATTAGCACTAAACCTGTAGTTATAAGTCCTAAGCTTTTAATAGCATTCCGTCTTTTCATTTATTTTGCTTTAGGTAGTTTATTTATGATGAATTAGCAGTAAATATAAATATTATGTCTTATATAACTAAATAGTGTGTATTTTTTTTAATAAAATGAAAAAAATAATGCTAAATTTTTGAAGTGATAGGAGGGTGTTGGAAGCAATATTAGTAAAATAAAAAAATCCATCTGTATTAGATGGATTTTTTGTTGAGGCATCGAGCGGATTCGAACCGCTGTACAAGGTTTTGCAGACCTCTGCCTAGCCACTCGGCCACGATGCCTTTTTACGGATGGCAAATGTAGTAAAAATATTGTTCTTTAACCAAAAGTATTTTTAAAATTGAAAATACCTTTTTTTATTCTTTTTTGATATTAGCGTGTAAGTGTCATTTCAATGGTTACTTGCTCTACATTTCCGCCAATAGGAGGATTTATTTTTGAAACTTCAACGGTAGCTTCTTCTGCAATCTCAATTTCATTAAGAATTCTATCTAAAATACGCTTTCCCACATGCTCTAATAACTTTGAACGAATAGCCATTTCTTCTTTTACAATTCTATTTATCTGTACATAATCTACCGTATCCTTAAGATGGTCGCTGGCTGCAGATGGCTGCAAGTTTGCTTTTACGGCAACATCTACACGGTAATCGCTTCCTATTTTCCCTTCTTCAACCAAGCATCCGTGGTAGGCATATACTTGTATGTTGGTAACTTTTATAATTCCCACAATATTTGTTTTTATGCAAAAGTAAAAAAGTTGAAAGTAAAAAGTTATGCTGTTACAAAGAAAAAAACTACCAACTGAGCACTTTCCTTTATATTGAAAAATTTAAAGATTGAAGGATTGAAAAAGTCAGGAGTCCGAAGCCCGAAGTAAAAAGTTACGTTGTTACAAAGAAAAAAACTTCCTAAATCCTACTGAATACAAGATTCCCAACTCCCGACTCCCGACTTCGGTCTTCTGACTTTTTTTCATTTCCAAATCTTCAAATCCTCAAATTGAGGTATTTACATCTTTGCCCCTTTGCCACATTGAACCAAAAAGTTATAAAGTTATCGAGTTATGTTGTTACGATGTTACAATGAAAAAACTGCATACTGTAACTGTCAACTGAACACTCCCGTCT
>Ga0114901_1000413_pt1 | contig 29928 bp, 25 predicted proteins | sample MalvireepMed_s16_FD_89686 | JGI IMG/M metagenome (GOLD analysis project Ga0114901, IMG submission 89686) | Marine viral communities from the Global Malaspina Expedition - Malaspina viral metaG DeepMed_s16 | ecosystem: Environmental > Aquatic > Marine > Oceanic | place: Mediterranean Sea... | reverse complement strand
GGTGCGGGGGCGGGGGCGTCCCCCCCCCCATCGCGTGTACATAGCTTTAGATAACACCCCTTCTCAAAAAAATACTGATTCTGGTTACCTTGCCCTTCTTGGGGGGACTTTTTTTGTGTGTCCTTGATGTGGGAGGCATCTGTTGCCATAAACTTTTTAAGCAGTTGTTGAGTTGCTTGGATTTGACAGGGGGGTTACGGCCCCTAGTACTAGTATATGGTGTACATAGGTATACAGAAGAGTACTAGTAGTTAGAGTACATTTTGGTACAGAAGTATTGGTATTAGTATTTGTAGTACAAATATGAGTACGCTTCATTTATGTACATGGGGGATTTGTCGTGGTGGACGATCGGTATGAGGTAGCGGCTCGGGAGGTTCTACGTTTGGTGACCTTCTTTGAGAAGGTTTTTTCTGAGGACCATTTGTATTGTACTGCTGTGATTCCGTGTGAGGGTGGTTTCTACAGTTGGCATGGTTCTCGTCGTGGGTTTGAGTTTACTGACAAGGTGAGTGGTACTTCTCGTTCGATCAGGAACGTCCATGACATGGAGATAGCTGCTGGTCTGGTGTACCGGATTGAGGAAATGTATTCAGCGGCCTTGGAAGAGCAGTCAAGAGTTGCTAATGTTCTTGAGGAGGCGGCTGAGGTTGGTCGTTTGTTTGCAGAGAAGCAGCTAGGAGATGAAGATGTCGGGACCCGTACAGACGCAATCGATGAAGGCTCTACAAGAGCGCATTAATCAGGCGAAGGCTGAGCTTACGCCGATTCAGGTTGTTCAGGAGGCTATGTCTCTTGGTCAGGAGCACTACGATGCTCTTGATCCGAAGATCAAGGAGGCTGCGAAGGTCGCGGCTGAGCAGGGTCTTGTGAATCCTGCCCGTGAAGAGTACGCGCCCAAGCAATGATTGAGTCCCTGGACCCACAGGAGGCTTACTCTCAGGTTTCTGAGGCGATCAGGGACAGCCAGGGGGCGTATGATGCCCTCCCTGATCATGTAAAGGGTGCTGCTCTTGCTGAAGCTGAGGCTTCATTACGTGATGAGAGCCCTCTTGACCCTGGTTATTGGCAGAATGAGGCGGATAGCGTTCAGTCTGGTTGGGAGATGTCTGAGATTGACGATGATTTGGTTGAACTGACCAGTGACCAGATGCGTGGCTTCACAAAGGATGAGGGTGATGTGGGTTTGACCTTCAAGGTTGAGGGTGATTCCCTTCAGATCCACTCTGCGGGCCTCCCAGAGCCCCTAAAGGGGCGTGGAATCGGCTCTCAGATGTACCTACGGGCACTTGAGCACGCCAAATCCATTGGAAAGGGCTTTGAGAGCGACATTGCCCCCAGCCGGGACGCAATAAAAGTCTATGAGCGGCTGATTGAGCAGGGTGTGCCCCTTAAACGCAAGATGGTGGAGGCTGAGAACGGGATCATGGTCCAGCAGTTCTTTGCTTCGGCAGATGACCTGAAGTATGCTTTGCCAAAGTTGAGGTAGACCATGGCTGAACAGATCGATCCGAATGTTGCGCTTGAAAAGGTATCCAAAGCGATTCGTGCGGGGCAGAAGGAGTACGATAAGCTCCCTCAAGAGGTAAAGGACGCCGCAAAGGTGGCCGCTGAGGGCAGTCTGGGCAGCGACGACGAATACTCACCTACAGAACCGATTGAACGAGAGGACTACAATCCGATACCTTCGTTCGGGCGAGAGAAAGCGGCGGACGCACCTCTGTTCCAAGATCTGAAGACGGGGGAAGATTTTGCTCGGTTGGGCTTGGAGGCCGCGTCGATGTCACCTATCGGTCAGGCTGCTCAGGCTGGCGCTGACGTAGGCATCGCAGGTATGGACATTGCCGCTGGTGACTACACTGGTGCGGCCATTTCCGGTGCGGCTGTATTGCTTCCGTTCGTTTCTGCGGGGGTGCTAAAGAGTTTGATGAGGCATGCGCCAGATCGAACCAAGGCACTTGAAGATGCATTCACGGCGGGCGACCTCTCAGAAGATGCACTGAAAGAAGAACTCAAGCAGTTGCAGTTGAGCACAATAGGGCTTCCTCTTGATGAGCTTGATCCCAGTAAAGCCAACAAACCTCTGCGGTCTGTTATCGAGAGGCAGCAGCGAAACCTCCGAGGCACAAGGTTCGTGGAGACGGCGCATGATGTCTCACCCAAGTATGGGTTGGAAGACATGCGGGGGAGAGGGGTGGGAGGCACTCCCGTTATTCGTGATCTTGGTCCTTTGACAGAAAACGATGTCTATCAACTCAAGAAGGGGAATAAGTCTCGTGGGCTAAATGAGGCTGAGTTACGTCAGCTTCGTGATGAGTATGAAGCGTATGGCTATGACGACTTTGAAACAGCGGGTCATCGTAGCGATGCGTTAGGCCCAGACGGCAAACCTATAAATCCACAATACGGGTTGGCAAGCCAGGACGAGGTTGATGCCCTAATCAAGTCGGATCGGGTGCCATACAATCCTGGCGGTAAAGCTAAACCTCCGTGGACTACCCACGAGATGCGCAATGTTGGACTCCTTGACACGAAGATGAAGGACTCCGAGCGACATCTCAGGAGGATGGAAAAGTTGGTGTCAGATAAACCGAACCGGGATTCGCCTCCGAAGATGTTGGAACAAGCACAGAAGGATTATGAGGCCGCCCGCAATGCTCTGTTCGACCACCCAAACTTTAGTGAGTACAATGAGATGATCATTGCTCTGGAAGAAGGGACCGCCGAACTCTGAGGAAGTAGCTACTTCTTCCTTGAAAGGCCCGCCACAACTACGAGCCCTCCCGGGCTTCCGTGTGCTCTGTGCCCGTCTGCGCACTTGCAGCCGTCGCAGCAGCCCGCGCTGACTGATTCGTAACCTTCGTTTCCATCTTCTGACGGGCCTTGCCCGCCAAACCACCGCCGATCTGCGATGCGGCGGAAATGCCGAGCACCGCTGCTGTCCCCAAACCAGGAACAGCCATCGCTATCAACGGTGCAGCGGCCAAAAGGCCCTGGCCTATGTCAGACCAGAGCCTTTTAGACTTCAAGTTCTTGGGTGGAAGACTCTCCTTTGGGGCCGGCGTGCCAATCTCAGACACCCCAGCAGATAGCTTTCGCCCCAACTGCTGCTCTTTTCCACCCAAAGCCATCTCAGCGCACCACGTAGTCTACAGTAGCAAAGGCATACTCTTTACCCTCACACGTTACCATTGCAGGCTGCTTGGATGCCCCAGAATATGCGGCCTTCTTGAAAAAGACGTTGAAGTCATGCAAATCTTCAAACCGAAGAGGGATGGGAACACCGTTGCTAACAACAATCATCTCATACAAGGTTTTCTTCGGTGGGCGACCCACACGCTTCGGGGCCTCGTTTCCTCCAGCAGCCACAGGAGCTACGGGTGTAGAAGCGTTGGTAGTGGGATTCTTGTTAGTCCCCTTCTTCGGGGTACCTTTCTTGTTTACAGCCATGTTTTCCTCTGGGGTTGTTGTTGGCTAAGGGAAAAAGAATACGGTTACGGGTATCTGAGCGTCAATACGATGCGATGATCGGTGCCGCCGATGAAGCAGGCATTGGACTTCCTGTGTTTATCAGAAACGCCGTCTCAATGGCTCTCTTGCACGGCGGGGCAAACAGATTCGCAGAGGTGTCTCTATCGCCAAAAAATGGATCCTCAGTTGATCAAATGATGGAGTGGTTGTATGCACGCAGCCCAATAGTATCCGATTTCATCGCTTCGGGTGGAGAACTGGAGACAACCGTTAAAACAGCCATCTACTCCGAACTACCCGAAACACAGGCCCGGCGATTTGAAAAAGTGCTCAGTGGACTAAAGATGGAAGTCATCGGACATCAAGAAGGCTGTTCAAGACAAGCTGTTCACGCTTCCATTAAAAGAGCTATCCTTACCTTGAGGACAAGTCACGACTTCGCAAAGGCCCTTTGTGACTCCATGCCGGGCATTGGGCTCACTCCAGACATACTGTTACAGGCGGTGAACAATGAATAACGATGACACAAGCAATGCGACACCAGACAAACGGTTCTCCTTGCAAACCTATGAAGGAATCCTCTTCGTCTGTGAAGATGTCTTGGATAGCTACCGAAAGGGACGGTTTGAGAAGAAGGATGTTGATGCCATTATGAGCGTCGTCACCGTCTCAAGGCAGACGCTCTCGGACAAGGCGCGGTACGCACAAAAGAAGGCAGACCCGCTCAAGCAAGACGAAAACGCAATGATGGGCGTCACCAATACGGGACCATTCAATGTGTTCCCCGGCGGCATTAAATGAGTGAGATTGTTTATCCAAACAGTCCCGACTTCTGGAATCCAGAAAAGTACTGCCAGATGAACAAGATACGCGCCAAAAGTGGCGCATTGGTCCCATTCAACCTCTGGGACCACCAACGCATACTCGCCTCCGCAGTGAACCTTTGCTACGACCAGAACAAGTGGCTCGTACACGTAAAGCCCCGGCAGGAGGGTAGCAGCACATTCTTTACATGCATCGCTGCTCAGCACGCAATGTTCCGAACCGGTTGCCGCGTTGGGCTCATCGCACACAAGAAGGAAACCGCGAAGTCACTCTCCGAAATGGCCGTGCGCTTCCACCGGAATCTCCCTAAAAGCATCAAGCCAAAGAAGACCGTTGGCCTCAAACGGACACTTGAGTTTCCCGCACTTGATAGTCGAATGGTGGTTGCATCCGTCAAAGACGAGGAGCCTCTTCGTGGTGATACTGTACAGGTTCTTCTCGCCACAGAGATTTCAAAGTGGTCGGAAACCGCTGGACCAGATGCCTGGACATCCGCGCTGAACGCTGTCCCAGGTAAAGACGGGTTCGTGATTGGTGAATCCACACCCAGCTACCATGGTGACCAGCTTCACGAAGTTTGCATGGATGCGGAAAACCCGCATAGCAAATGGCTCAAGGTGTTCATCCCATGGACAATGGTGAATGAGTATTCAGTTGAGCCACCACCAGGGTGGGTGCCAGACGCAGTTGTCCGTGAGTACTCAGACAAGCATCACATAAATGCAAGACAAGCCTTCTGGATGCAGACAGAGGGGCTTCAAAAGTGTCGGAACAATCTTGAGCGATTCAGAGCAGAGTACCCGGTCAACGAACTTGATTGTTGGGTTCTGGCTGGAGAATCTATTTTCAACTCGCGTAGGTTGATGTCCATGCTGGATCGCATAGATCGAGGCACCGGGCTCAATATCGAGACTCAGGAATATGTTGAGTTCAGGCCGCCAGAAGAAGAGGGTCGGTACATCATCTTCTGCGACCCCGCTGGCTCCTGGGCAAAGCGAGATATGTTCGGTATACAGATACTTGATGTTGAAAACTGCGAGCAAGTAGGCGAGTTTCTCGGGCACTGCGAAGCCTTCAAAGCAGCACGAATGATTGCCAAATGGTCGAAGCGATACAATGATGCCCGCATTTACGTGGAGTCTAATGGTGTGGGGGAAGCAGTTCTTTCACACCTACTCGCAATGGGGTGTCGCAATATCTACCACCGTAAATCTCAGTCAATGGGGAAAAGCGGATACGCAAGGGTTCCCGGCTGGTACTCTACGGCAAAGACGAAGGCGCAGGCCATTAGCTTTTTGCAAGAACTCATCGAAGACGAATCTCTTACACTCTACTCATCACGATGCATCAGACAGCTTTTGAACTACCGAGGCCAATGGGACAAGCTCTCACGAGACTCCGTTGGCGGACACTACGACCTTGCAGCAGCCATGGCGGGAGCCGCCTGGGCATGGAGAATCGAGGTGGGTGGCAAGTGGGAGCGTCGAAAGCTATCAGAGAAGGAACAAACCCAACGAAACTGGCGTCGATTGATGAACAAGATTGACCGATCAACCAGAACAGAGTGGAATAGTCCCTGGGGCCAGCACAAATGAACGCTTTCTCAGATCTTGAAAGAATGTCACACGCAGAGAAATCTGTTCGTAAAATGGTGGCCCTTGTTCACCAGACAGAAGAAAACTTTAAGCAGTACCGTGCAGACGAGTTGATTCGGAACCTCTCCTATTATCGAGGAGAGTTCTGGAACGGCGACGGGTACTCAATGGGCGTAGAGGCAAGGAGTTCAAGAAACTATGCTGCGATTCAGAATGAAGTCTTTCCAATCATTGATACAATCGCATCCTCGCTTGCGATGGATCTCCCGCAAGTGGAGGCTCTCGACCAGCGAGAAAGCTCTTATAAGGTCCCTGACCGCCATCAAGACCCTACGTTCGCGGGACGACGGATCGCCTCTGCGCTCAACTTCTTCGCAGAAGAAGACTCCCTGGATGAGACCCTTAGAGAACTAATCCTTCATTCGCTCCTGTTTGATATGAGCGTAATCAAGGTCATGTGGTCTGTTGAACTTGGCAGGCCCATCTGGCGTACCAAGCTCCCGTGGGAAGTCCACTTCGACCCCAACGCCAAACGCGCCTCAGATGCAATGTGGGCCTTTGAACGCTTTGCGCTCCATATTGATGATCTGAGAGACCGGGTTGATAGCGGAATCTACACCGCGCCGAAGAAGGGAATCAAGGGAGATTCGTACCCACGCTCGCTTGTCCATGAGCACATGAAGGACGAGGCTGAACTGAAACTTCGTGATGCCGGGCTCAAGGAGTATGTGTCTCTTGTCGAGTTCTGGGACTTCAAGGAGAAGAAGCTCTACCACATCCATGTGGATACCGGTCAGCTTATGATGGAATCCGAGATTCCATATGGGCGTCCTTACGAGGTGCTTGTATTCCACCCAGGTATTGGAAGAATCCGGGGAATCCCAGATACGTCACTCATTGCGCCTCTTCAGAGAGACATCAATGAGCTTGTAAGTGCTCGCCGTGAGGTGGTTGCCCGACTTCCAAAGCGAATGTTGATCGACTCCAAGCTGTTCCGGTCTGAGGATGAGTTTGAGCGGTGGAAGAATGCGAAGACGTGGGAGCCTACTCTGATTCATGGTCCACCAGACGGAACTATTGATCAGCATGTGTGGGTCAGCCCAGAGATGGAGACCACCTTTGACTTCAACCGGCACCTAAACCAGTCGATTGATTCCATTCGGTGGTTGCCAGGAATGGCTGATTACCAGCAAGGACAAGTAAAGAACATCCGAACGGCAGCAGAAGCAAACATGATTCGCTCCGCGATTGAAGGTCGGCTGGCTATCCGTTCAAGAAAAGTTGTGCGCGTTGTGACCACCATGTTCCGAAAGTCATTGGATGCCTTCAAATGGGCGCTGGTGAACAAGGACATCTCTGGTGTCAATATCGACAGGCTTTCGCGCCTTGTTCAAACCGATGTGGATGCGCCTACGTTTGAGCGGGATGTATTGCACGGGGCTCCAAACTTCAGGCTGCTTCCGTTCAGCCCGTTGATGGAAGACAAGATCACCCGACGAGCACACCTGATCGAACTCGTCCAATACCTCTCTGCCGCCAGCCCGCTTGCCGATTCAATCGATCAGAGAGAGCTTGCGCGAGAGATTGTCGATGCCTTTGGGTTCAGGCCATCTATCGTGAAGGCAGAAGAAGTTCCCGAAGAGCCACCAGTGGATGAGATGGCAGCACTTGAAGAAATGGCCGCGATGGGAGCACCCATGGAAAATGGTTCAATGCCCCCAGTTGGTATGCCAGAAATCCCCGAAGGTTGACAACTGACCGCCAGGAGAAACAGTCATGTACGATCCGAAAAGTCTTGCCAAAAAAGCCAACTCTGGAGACAGAGAGGCTCTTACCATCCTGATTCTGGATGTTCCGTCCCACGCAATGAAGGGGATGGAGCCAGAAGAGTTTTCCAAGAAGGTGGAAGAGGACGATGTGTTCGCGGAATATGTGAGCAATACGGATCGCCCTTCCAAGGAAATGTACCACCCGGATGATGAGTACAAGGATGGTTCAGAGGACGAAGGGGACGCGGAGGACGGTTCTGTTGCAATGGAGGAGGTCAAGTCTCTCCTCGATTCTTGGACTGAGCGGGATCCAGAAACCGCCGCAGGGTCGTATTACAATGATCTGATGATGGTCTATGAGAAGCACACGGGTTCATCGGAGGAGTAGTCGTGCCGATATTTGATTACTCGTGTGAGTCTTGTGGGGAAACCTTTGAAGAGTTGTTCTTTTCGACAAATGCCCCGCCAAAGTTGATTGACTGTCACTTCTGTGATGAAAAAGCCACGAAACATGATGTCCATCCGTTTAGGCATGTTGGTCCCGTCTTTGAGGATCTTGATGCCTATACAGATGCGTTCTACTCCAAGAAGGCCCAGGCCAACGGGAAGCGGGTCCGCTCATACAAGGATGTCCAACTCTTTGAACAAGAGAATGGCTTGGATCGCATCACATACGGTTCTTCCACACATCTTCAGTCTGTGGAAAAGGTCCATGAAGAGATGCATGAGATGGATCAGATCAAAAAGTCTGATGGGAGAACGGGCGTGGCAGATTACATTTACAAAAAAGAAATGCAAGATTCTACCGGATGGTCAGATTCTAAGTATAAGACTTGGAAGGGTGCCCACGATGTGGCAAAAAATGCTGCTGAGGCCGGCAAAGTTGATATATCTCAAGCAGCGACAGCCCTTCCGGCTGGAACCAAGTAGGAGTTGAAATGGCTATCCCTTCGGAACAAGAACTGGCAGAGATGCCGCTTGATCAACTTGAACAGTTGGTAATGCAGCAGGCCAGTGAGGTTTCTTCCCTGCTTGGTGGTGAAGGGACTGACGTTTCTCCAGCACTTGGAGCACCGCCAGCAGAGGCACCGATTGCCCCGGAAGGTGAACAGTCTGTTTCTCCGTATATGGAGACAGGCGCTCCGCTTGACATGATCTCACCAGACATTATTCAAATGGCTACAACCAAGCTGGTTGAAGCTGGGTTTCTCGATGTGGCGTCATCCGATATGACACCCGAACTTATCCAGGTACTTCAAACTGTGGCGGATTCAGTCGCACCTGGAATCTACAACCTCAACAATGATGCAGACATGATGGAGTTCATCAATGGAATCGCAAACGGAACAATCGTCCTTCCTTCCACCAGAGAACTCGCCGGAGGAGCAGCAGAGCAGCCCCCCGCAGCCGAGCCCGCAGGACTTGACCCCCTTGGAGGACTCCCCCCCGGAGGTGGTGGCGAGCCCATCTACTGAGGTAGAGGCGGATAGCGTCGAAGAAGCCGTTGTTAAGGCCGCTGAAGATGCACCAGAACTCATTGCTACGGAAGACGCTCCCGCTGTTGAGGCAGAGTCGGTTCAGCAAGAAGAACCTGTAAAGGTTGAGTATGAGGCATTGTCAGAGGTCAACCTTTCTGACATGTCTGACGATGTTCGCCAGCACGTTGAGCCCATCATGGCGCTTGTGCAAAACGAACTTGTTTCCCTGAAGAGCCAGAAAGACAGTTTTGAGGCCGCAAAGAAGGACTTTACAGAACTCATTGATGCCATGGAATCCTCTGGCTACGATGTGAAGCCTCTTCAAAACCGCATTGAGGAGCAGTCTGAGTTTATCAACACCATGTCTGAGAACATGATTGATACGGCTTGGCAGGCATTTACAACCACGCACCCTGAGTTTGATTCAATCCCTGAGTCTGCGCGGGAACTTTTTGCAAAGGAGCTTGAACGACTGTTTGAGCGCCACGACGGCAAGACTGTTCTTGATCGGATGAACGGGGCGTATGACTACGCTCTGTGGAAGTCTGGGGTTGACAGGAAAATACTTAATAAGGAGCAGGATGCGCCTGCCCCAGTTCAAGCACAACCCGAGAAGATCGTAAATACAGACGCGAAGAAGCAGGCTGCGATTGCAGATGGCCGAATCGCGACAAGCGCCCCGGTGCGAAGTATTGACGAGATTACCTGGGATGATGTATTGAATAGACACGCCCACTTGTTGGACAGATAGCTGAACCTAAACTGGAGATCTGCTAATGGCACTTCTTGAATACGCGACCCTTACCGTTCCCGATGTAGTGAAAAAGTCCGTTGTGTCTTTTTACAATCGGGACCCTCTTCTCAAGGCTCTTCAGAGCCGCATGCAGGTCAAGCGATCTGGTGGAACGCAAGTTCGCGTTGTCCGCGTCAAGTCTGGTCATTCAGATGTGACAGAGATTAACGCTACGAACATTACTGTTCCGCTGGCAAAGCGTGAAACCCTTAGTGCGATGACCGGTGACTGGGCCAAGTACATCAAGCCCATCATCCTTCCTCACGTTGACCGTGATCGCATGTCCAGCAAGGAAGAGGTCAAGCGGTTCGTTCAGGACGAGAGCCAAGCAGCAATGCAGTCTCTCAAGAACGACGTTGTTCGTCAGCTTTACATCGGAAATGTGAGCACGTTGTCTGGTCTTGGAACCTTGAATGGGGTCAAGGGCACAGGAACGTCGTCTGGTTTTACCAACGGCGCGTTGATGTTCAACACCCCGGCGGCTCAGGCGGCGTCTGCTCGGACGTACCTCAACGAGACCCGCGTTAATGATACGACCAACTTTGTGGACAACTGGTTCAACCAGTATCAGGCTGGAGCCACCCCTGGTGTTGACTTCTTGACGAAGGCCGAAGAGTTGAAGATCACTGCTGATACTTATGCTGATGATGAAGAGGGAATCTCCCTTGCCGTCTTGAGCATCGCGGATCATGTGCTGATTGGAGATGAGATCCGAACTGTTGGTTCTGGTGCTGGTCCTCAGCTTATGTACACCGTGGGTGATCTAACCTCTGGAAAGTCTCACCCGACCGTTCACATGGTCAATGGTGTTCAGTACCATGCCAATCGGTGGATGACAGATGCCGGGATGGCTGATGCTGCCGGTACGTCACTTGTAAACGGCGTGTACTTCCTGAACCCCAATACCATTGAGTATTGGATCAACGCGAACAACGACTTCCGGGTCACGAAGTTCTCCGATCACTTGGAAACCTCGAATGTGGATGCGGACGTTGGTTACATCATTCTTGAGGCTCAGTTCGCTGTGACGAACCTCATGGCTAACGGTTGCTCAAGCGAAGCGGCTCTTTCTGGACCGTAATCCTGATTTTGAACATTTCGCCGCCCCCGAGGGGGGGCGGCACATTTGGAGTTTTTCATGCCTTATGATTCTAAAGCCTACCTGAGCACCCCAAGCAGCACTTCTACGGAAGCGCTTGGTGTCGTCGGAGAAATCCGCGAATACATTGACGCGACATATGGAAAGCAGTTTTACCGACTGGTAAAGAACACTAGTGGTTCTGATATTGCTGCCAATCTTGCTGTTGTCTACGCCTCCGGCTCAAGCGTCAACTGCGCCTTGTCTGGAGATGAGGCCGCCGCAGCCACCGTCGCTGGTATTACCCAAAACATTATTCCCGCCACTCATTATGCTTGGGTTTGCTGTGGTGGGGCCTGTAAGGCAACCAGTGGTGCTGCAATCGCCGCAAATGCACTGGTTACCACAGATGGCACTGCTGGATTGGTTGACGACAACACGACAACTGGGATTGAGCACTGCATCATTGGTGTTGCTCCTTCTGCGTTTAGTGGTGCAACGACCGGGACACTCCGTCTACGCGGACTTATGTAGCCATTGCATCGCAGCAATGTGTAAGAGTCCTCCGAGGGTGGTATGCTCTCGGGGGACTTTTGTTTTTGGAGTAAGCCGTGAATCTTGCTGACCTGAGAGAAGCCATAAGAGTCCGTACTGGCTACCCCGACAGGGGGGATGCCGGAGACAAGAGGATCAACAACATCCTCAATCAGTGCTTGAGAAAGCTGTGGGGAGAGGTTCCAGATGCTCTTCTTCGGGAAGAGTACAGGTTTGCCCTTGAGAAGCCGATTGATCTGACTGTATCTGTTGATACGACCAATCCTGTCTCTCGCACACTTTCGTCCACAGCAGCTACGTCTTTGTTCCCTGAAAAGACAACCACCGTAGTCGCTCGTTGGATTGAACTACAGGATGCCAATGGGTATTGGTTGCAGCGTCGAATCGTGGAGGCATCCATTTCTTCCACATCGTATTTTTACCTAGATAAGCCTGTTCTTTCCAGTGATTTCACAGACCACACGGCTGTGTCTGCCAAGATTTACACGAAAGAGTATCCATATCCGGCAGATGTCCAGCAGATCCGTGACGTTGTTCTCAATCCTGAGAGCAATCCTCGTCAGCTTTTACGTTCCCGGTTTGGCCCTGAGATCAGGCGTGCCAAACTTGGCCTTGGCTGGCAAGATGCAGGCAGCATTCAGTTCTATAGCCGTGGCGACTTTTTCCAGCTTCCGGCCCCCAACTACACGCCCTCTGCTGTCTTGGCGGAGAAGGAGCAGGCAGGGGTTTCCTATCGGTGGGGTTACGACTCAGCCGGGGCAGAACAGACAGAGTATGGTCTTGCTGGGACCTTTAGTTACAAGGTGTGCCATGTATGGGGAGATTGGCCGGAACGGCTAGACGTTGCTAGCTTCAGTGGACGGATATCGGCGGGAAGGATTCGCAGCCCGTTCTATATTTCATCACCATCGAAAGCATCTTCCCAGATTTCAGTTGTTTGGGGTGGGACTGCAACAAAGGTTGAGTTTCCAAACATTGAATACTTGTACGGACACGGGCACGATACTTCTGACCCGGCTTACAAGAAGCATGCGATTAAGAAGTTTGTCTTTCGTGCTCGACATGCAAGTGAAGACTCTGCTGTCTCCGGCTCTCTTCATGGAGATGTCCCCGCAGATGGTGTGTACTACCTCTGGAAAGAGGTGGCTGGTGAGACAACGGCCACATACGACCGTGGAGATTCTGACCCGGTGGCTATCGGGTATTCACTGAAGGATTTCACCGGACATCATCACATCCGGTTCGACAAACGGCCCAATGTTGGGGACCATGTGCTTGTTTCTTGCATTCGTCGGCCCACGTTGATGGACAAGGACACGGATGCCCCAAGAATCCCTCCTGAGTGCTACAACGCCCTCATAGAGCTTGCTTGCTCTGTCCTTGTTGGAGATAGGGACGGAAACGTGAAGAGGAAGAGCCTCTACTACGACGCCTACCTCATGGAACTTGCAGAGATGAAGCGCATTTACACCTTCTCTGGACACGAGCGTCCATCATTTGGTGATGGGATGTCTTCTTCCTCTCGTTATCGAAACCCGAACTACCCGGTTGAGGAAGCCTAAGCGTGTCCTGGCCTGACTACGAAGGCAAGACTGTTGGTTTTGCCAAGATCATGGGTGAACTCCCATTGTCTGACGGTAGCCTTGCGTATGAGATCATAAACTTCAATCTCACGGAAGAAGGCTTCCTTGAGAGCAGGTTTAGGATCATGCCACTCATTCCTGATGAGTGGGACAAACGATCCGGTGGGGAGCAGCCTTCAGAGTTCAGGAGTGGGGTGCTTGCCATGAAGCACTTCAAGTACGATGGTGAGTCTCCTGAACTGCTGTTTCTGACCAATGATGGAGTGTTTCGGTACATGCCAGGGTTCCGATCTGGGCAGATGCCGTATGGGTCTGGATACCCGGCTGGGGCGGCTGGTGTTGGGTACGGGCCAGAAGCTGCGTCAGACCCGACATCCCACGGTATCCATGAGGAACTGTACACGGACGAAGACAACAACTCGCATTCCGTTGTGCCGCAGGGAAGTCTTGCCTTTCCGCCTCAGATGGAGACTGTTGGAAACAGGGTGTACTTCACATTTTGTGATGGTGGGCAAGCGTTCGTCTGGGACGGAAGCCGCATTCGTGACTTTGGCTATTCAATGGTTCCGTCTCCACCGGCATCCCTTGGGCCAGCACCAAATCCTAGCACCCTCGGTGGTTGGGCAAACGGTGGAGGGTTCTCCAATGGTGGTCGGATTGGAACGCTAAATCATACCCTTGCAGCCGTTGATGAAGATAATCAAACGGCGGTTACAACTGGTGGGATCCAAAGCGGTCTTTGGTATTATGCGGTCGCGTTTGAAAACACCGATGGTGCCTACTCAGCTACCTCAGATAAGGGTGGTCGGGTTCAAATCTTCCATCACGTTGTTCCGGTTGGAAATGTCGGCAAGTCTCAGGGCATTGACTACGTTCTTCGGTCCTTTTGGGTAAATAGCATTCCAAAGGGTCCCGCAGGAACTAGGGCCCGGGTGATTCTTAGGACGATGGACCTTCGGAACCTCCCAACGGGAGCCTCTGGTGTGTTGCGGTTTCTTCATAGGATTCCGAACAATGTCTCTACCGAGTACATCGACAGCATCCCAGATGGTGAGCTTGGGCTTGAGTGGGAAGATCGTCGTTCTGTGCCTGTTGGGTTCTACTTTATGAAGTTCTTCAGTGGCTCTATGTTCATTATGAGGACAGAGCAGGCCCCTGCCAGGGTTTGGTGGAGCGAGCAGGGGAACCAAAATGGGGCGACACCAGAGAGCTTTATCTCGTCGCATTGGCGTGATGTGTTCCCAGAAACGGGCCCAATCACAGGTTCAATGCCTGCGTACATTGGCGACAAGAACATCATGTTGATCTTCAAGGAGAACGCCACCCACTATGTGACCGGAGACTACCCGGAATGGGGCTTTGGTACTGTCAGTCGATATGCCGGATGTGCTGGTCCTAATCTTGCCCAGGTTTCCCCGGATGGCTCAATCGTTTGGTACGGGAACGGCACCTTTTGGAAGATGAGTAACGATGGGTCTGCTGTAGACATTGGTGCCCCTGTTCGTCGGAGACTGAGAAAGGTCAATGATGAGAAGGCAAAGTTTGGTGTTTCCTGGGTTGATCGAAGAACAAAAGAAATGACCTTTGTTCTTCCTTCTGGGGTAAATACAAAACCAAACCTACAGTTTGTTTGGGACTATCAGAACAATGGATGGCGTCTTCGCAATGAAATGAAGATGGATTGTGTTGAGTTGGTGGACGATCTTGTTCTTGTCGGTGGATCGTGGCGGGGACGCGGGCCAACAGGGGTAATCAATGCCGCCACAGAGGACCCAATCACTACGGTATGGGTATATGGTCGCGGGTACCCAGGATACGACCCGTCTGGAACGCTTGATGCAACCTACACCACTGGGTGGATGGGGTTCAGTGCTTTTGGTCCAGAGTTCCACGATACCCACAGGGCAGCAGAGGCTATCTTTACGATGGAGGAGCGCTCTGGGCGTATTGGTACGGTGAAGACGTACATTGATTGGAGCCGGGACGATACAGTTTCAGATGACCTTGAGGTTGCGCTGGTTCACCCTGAGAACAACTCTGTTCCTGTGTTCCTAGTTCCTGGTGGCGTCTCTCAGGAGACAACCAATACGGTGACGGCTCAATACGGCATTGATAAGTATCGAACAAGACGCCCGTATACGCATAGATTGCCGATTGACATCCCTTCCTGTACGGTCTTCAGCCTTTCGCTCACGGCCTCAGCGATTGATAGCCCAATGGCCCTTATGAGCATTGATGCTTATGGGCCTACAACGAGCCTTCCCGGGTCTCGTTCGCCAAACATCTATGAGGGCAGCAAATGAGCATCTTTGTCCCTAAAGGCAACTTCGTTAATGATGTTGTTGACCCTGACGGGGTTTCTGAAGAGTGGGACCGGGCGAAACAGGTTGCTGATAACGCCACTAACTGGCAGTTTTGTTCTCAGGCTGCTGGAAGGATCCGCTCTCAGGATGTGGCCTCGAATGGGGAGACAGTAGCCATCATTCAAAAGCATGCTGGCGGGTTGATTGGTGCTGGACACTGGAGCTATCCCCACCAGGATGGGAGGCTCTTAAAGCACGAGAATCGAACGACGGATTCGTCATCGTGGTTAATCCCATATTTGAAGGGCTGGAGCGACCTCTTTGACGGCGAACTAAAACTTACATGGACAGCAAAACATGCTGAACTTGTGATGATTGGATTTTCGTTTTGGTGGTATCGGTTGTCGTCTGAGACAGCAGGCGCGGATGACTTCTACTTTGAGGAGAATGTTAGCCCAAGAATAAAGACCGGTATTAGTGTTGATGGAACTATCATTGAGGGAACAGGCCCTGGATGCAACGTCCCTGTATCAAAGCGTGGTGTTGCTTTTTCAAATGGTTCCCGTGAGAAGAGCGTAAGAAGTGTAAGCAATACGGTTCAGCTTCTTCCCGCCGGTATTCACACCATCTCTCCCGTGGCGGCACAAGGCCCTGCGGCGTACATAGACGATAAATCTCTCTTTGAGGTGGAGACTCTTGGGTATTTTTCCCACGGTCAAGCTGCCACTTCAACGGGTCCATCGGCTGGTGTCGCTATCGCACAGGCGAACATTCACGTTATTCGTTTTCCGCGTGGAAGGATGTTGGGGTAAACAATGGCGATCAAGTCTGGCGAAACGATTAACTTCAGGGATCTTGATGCCCGTCAGGCTTCGATTGGTGACCAGCTAAACAATGGTCTCTCTGGGGAGCAGATCGAGCGTGGCGCTCTCGGGCGGGAGCACATTGATGATTCTGTTCTTTTGTGCTCAAGAAACGTCGATGTCACTGGTACCGTTCTAATCAACAAGCATATTGCGTATCCAGAAACCGCCCCAGGCCCACACTGGGGGTCTCCAGCAGCGGGAGACTCAGGGCATAGCTGGAACTGGCACATGAATGAGAGAGTCAGGTGGAGAGAGGCATCTAACTATGCCTCGGTACTATCTACGACAGAGGAAACGGATGGGTACGGTGCTGCCGAGCATTGGTATATCGGAAATGATGGGGAGCCGTTTAGCATCCTGTTCTACTTGAACGCCGAGATTGTTCGGCCGCTACGGTGGGACAAGACCGAGTGGAAGAGTTCCTCACGGCTTTGGACCGGCACTCGATTTTGGACAAGTGTTGTTTATCGTTTGAAGATTAACCAGAGTGCCCCGAGTCTTGAGTGGTCCCCGGACTATATGCTTGGCAGTACTGCCGCAGAGTACAATAAGTTTGGGTTTGATGAGACTGGTGGGGTGAAGAGGCGTCGCGGGATCAGCAGCCACACAACGATTGGCTCTATTCATGCCTATCAGGACATTCAGTTCATCAATCAGGACTTCATTGATAGGCTTGCAACGATGAATGGGTACATTGCCAGATCAAACAATCTTATTCTAAACGCTGGCCTCGGTCCTGCATCATTTGGTTGGCGGCTTATGGCCGGGTCTGATCGGTGGGATGGAACATACAATGATCCTGTAGATGATCTGACCACGGTTGGAAGTGCGGCGCATTTTGAGCCCTTAAATGGCTCTGCTTTTCACCTTGGTTTTGGTAATGTTGGATTTACGGCACTTCGTTACGATGGACCAAACCCGATTGCGGGAGAATGAGGTGATGTATGGCTGAGTTTGCTAATGCCTTTCACCCTGCCGGTGTCGCTGCTGGAATATCAACGGTTGATGTTGATGAGATTTACGGGTCTGCGATTTACCGACCAACAACCACCATTTCTGACTCTGCTGGGGTAAACCCGCACACGTTTGAGGCATTGAATGGTGGACTAACCAGCAAGAACATCGAAACGGTAACCGCAGAGGCGTTCAGGGCTGGTACGTTTGCCCGTGGGTTTTACTACGGGTTCAACTTTCAGGATTCACATCACTCAGCACAGCATTCGCCAGATGATGTTTCAATGAGGCCAAGTACGACCCTAACGTCCAAGAAAGAAAAGCCACCAGCAAATAAGGTGTTCATACCTCACCCTTCTTTGTGTGCTTCTTTCTGGTGCCCATGGGAATCGGTTGGCCTAATCAGCCTTCAGGGTTTCTTCGGAGGAAGGCTAACGAAGTTTTCATACGATCCTGTGACCTCCACCCGCACCGATTTCGACAAAACACACCATAAGGATGGAGAAAGTTGGCGTTTCCGTTTGTTTGTAAACGACGAGATACAGTACGGTTCTCGGTTTTACCTGCGCTCAACACGGGTGGAGGATAGAAAGAAGGTGGAGAAAGGAGCAACCCAAAAGTTCTCAAACTCCCCCGGGTCTGAGTACAGGTTTCGATGGCATCAGCGGACTAGGCTTGTCAATCTCAGGAGGGGGTACAACACCATCGCCCTCTCCATTTGGCCGCTTGTTTTGCACAATGCCGCAGGAACTAAGCACTACAACATGCCAAGAATACAGACTTATTGTGGTGGGATCTCTGTTCTCGCCATGAAGCAGGGTTCGATACGTGCCCATACGGGCCTTTCACCACAGCCGTTAGAGTATTACTCTAGACAAGCAGACGTTCCACCAGAAGCAACGTCTGGATAAGCAGGAGAACCCATGGCATCAACAACCGCCCCCATGTCCTCTGTCCCCTCTGTGACCCCGAAAGCAACGGCTGAAACGGCTGGCGCCTCTACATGGCTCCAGCAGTTTGCGGCACCGACTGCTGGCGTTTTAGTTCCCGCTGGCATTGCAGCACTTCAGGCCCTCCCAGGAAAGTACATTAAGTCGCAGCAGGAGAGAAACCGCCTCCAGGCCCAGGCCCTTCGTAAGCATGGGGCACAGCTAACTAGTACGGACATTTCTGAAGCCCAACTTGCTGGTGAAGCCCATGAGCGCAAGGCGCGGGCCATGGCCTCCCGTGGTTCTGCTTCTGGTGGCCGCTCAGGGCTTGATGTTGAGCGAGCTAGGGATGTACGCCGCCAGGGTGCTCAAAAGACCGCTATGAGGCTTTCTGAGGCTGGCAGACGCCGCCTTGGTGAGTACGCCGCTAATCTTGGTACGTGGCAGAAGCAAGCCGAGTTCCTGGGGAAAGAGGCTGTTGGCAGGAGAGCTAGATTTTATGAAACCCTTGGCGGTATTGCTGCATCAAAGCCATCAGAGAAGCTGTTCGGTGAGCTTGGAAAGCTGAAAAGGAAGAAGAAGGTTGAGAAGTTTAAGACGGGAACCCAAGGCATTGAACCAGAGATGGGAACCGAGGAGGTGGGCTGATGGCAGAGCCTTATGAGGGAACTGGTGCTGGGGCGTATTTTGCTGGACAGCATACGCTTTCTGAAAGCCAGTTGGACCCAGAGACCGAAGCCAAACTGAGAAGGCATTACGCAGAGGCGATTGCTCTTCTTGCAAATACGACCACCAAGATGAAAACAGAGGTCATTGAGAGCCATTCAAACCTGGGGGTTGCGTATGCTCAGGGCTTGGCGAGGACTCTTGGTGCCATTGCCCAGATGTCTCAGGCTTCTGCTGCCGGACAGGCCGCAGCGGCCCAAATGATGAGCGCCGTCTCTCCTGTAATGGGCAGGTTTCTTCAGGTTACTGGCGGAACGATTGATACGAAGCTGGACAATAAAATACAGGGCGCACGCCAACAGCTTGGTACACAGCTTGTAAATACTGCGAACAACACACTTGTTGACCAAATCAAGGGTCAACGGCCGGAAGAGGCGGCAGCGACAATCATGGAGTCGTATTCAAATACCATTGCCAATGGTTATCGGAACGTCTTGACTCCTCACATAAATAGCGCTGTCCAGAAAGGAACAAAGGGCGATGTGTATCGCATTAAGGCGTCTGCGAGGGCCCCTGCTGATGCCATTGCAAGTGAGGCTTTTGATCGGTTGATGAATCAGATTGATCCGGCTGTCGCCAAAGAACTCCGCGCAAACAAAGATATGATTACTGTTGGTTCAGTAACGAAGGGCTTGACCGCTGGCGGCGACGTAAACTTTACTTGGACAAATGAGGATGCCGCCTTTGCCGCAGAAGAGTTGCGGGTGATGGCCCCTGAGATTGAGCGTGCGTGGGAAAAGGCCATGTCGGCCGGTGTTGGAATGCCGGTTGAACTCGTAAAAGAGGCAATGTCTTCTTTGGACATGATGAAAGAGGTCGTTGAGGCTGGTCCAGAGGAGTATGCAAAGAAGGTAGGTAAGATGCCTGAGCCTCTTGAGGTTCAGAAGGCCAAGCAAATCCTCATGGAAGGCTTGCGCTCTCTTGACCCGAGAGACCCTTTGGTTGAGGCAGTTGAGGGGTATGCGGCGGTTGTCCCGCACTTTTACAAATGGGCTGGGGCAATGGGGTTCACTGATGCGACTGCTGCTGTGAACTATGCTGTGGACCACCCAGACGAAATCATTCGGTTTGTTCAAATCTCCAGAGAGAACCCTGAGATTGTAAACATCTCTGACACGGAGGTTCCTCACGAACTTGCTGGTCGTCTTCGACAAGAGGGTATCTACCAAACCAAGGGCCCATTCAAGACCAAGTTCCTGAGCAAGAAGATTGAGCGGATTCTTGGTTTTGGGATTGTCCCCACTGGTGGGTACCAGTCATTCCCTGGAGACACAAGCGAGGAGAAGCTGGATCAGGCCATTGCGTATGCAGATGCGGGACTTGATGTCTACGACGATAAGCTGGCACTTGCTGAAGGGCGTAAGGGCAGGAAAGAGGCCAAGGAGTCGGCCAGAGAGGCTCTTGCTGGAGCAATCAGGGGTGATGAGGCTGCTCCGAGGGACGCACAAGACCCGGACACGTACTATTTGAAGGACCCTGAAAACCCGAGCGATTTGTATGAGGTTACGCCTGACCTTTCTGGTGGCATAAGCATTCGTGCAGCGTACTCCCCGGACTTTGCCCCAGAGGGGATGGACTTGAAGGAGAGCCAGCAGGAGGCTGTCCGTAAAAGGCTTGGCATTACCACTGCTGAGGACGCCGAGAGTTCACCCCATCGGTTGGCTGATGATGAGGACATTGGAGAGCCTGAGCTTACGTTTGATGCCCCTCCGGGTGGACCCCAAGCAGAGATCACCTCTCCAGAGGCACAAGCCTTTATTGAAGAAGCGGCCATTGTTGGCGATAAGCCAGCAACATCACAGAAAGAGCTTCGCAGGTTGCGCCGTGAGGCTGAAAGAGCAAAGAGGCGCATGGGTTTTGATGTTGAGGAAGGCCGCAGCCCGTCCGTTTCTACGCAGTTTGGCTCTCGTCTTGAAGAGGAGCGCGCTGGTAGGTTGCCTGGGTCTGGCAAGAGGCCGACGCCTGTAGCCCTTCCTGAGCCGCCCAAAGCACCCCCACCAAAGGTAGTAGTGCCCAAGGTAGCGAAAGGAGCGGGTAAAGTTGGAAAGGGCGAGCCCGAGGACGAGCCTGAGGAAGTACCGGCCACCCCACCTGTTGACTATGATGAGGCTTTCCCAGAATCAGCAGTTGATGTTGATGAGCCTGGTGCCGAGTTGATTGTATCCAACCCAGAGTCGCGCCCTGGAATACTAAGGAAAGGCGTCGATGCTGTGGCTGATGCCATGGCTGCGAAGCAGGAAAAGAGAAGGAAAGAGTTGGCGGCGGCTGGATTGGTTGAGGAGTTCCCCGAGTCTCTTGTTGATGAGGGCCCCCCAACGGAAGGCACCATTGGAACCGGTCTTGCTAGCCGCGCTAGGCGGTAATGCCTGAAGATCCTGCCGGTATTGAGCCAGAGAGCCTTGGGGAATCCGAGGTTAGGGGTGGTATTGCCCTGTCAACAGACCCATCTCCACAAACAGAGGCACATGCAAAGGAAGACGTTGTTGCAGGTATCCCTGAACCAGCGGAGCCTGTTGAATCCATGGAGCAGCCGGGGTTTCCGGGCCTAGAGCTACCTGAAAAGGAACCCTTCCGTGGGTTTGTGCCCCCTGCTCCTCCATCACGGGAGGGTGAGGCTGTTCCTACCAACGTGTGGGACCTTGATTACGACATGGGCTCTGCCTGGAGAAGCGCCAGGGACGCTGAAGACCCTATTGCCTACATGAGCGCTCAAGGTAGGGCTTACAGTGGGGACCAGCACTACACTGGTGATGAGGATGTGTACGAAGAACAGGAGCCCTCTGTTTGGGACAATATCTTTGGCATTCTTGAGCCCTTTGATGTTCCTCGAAGGTACCTATGGGAAGCCGGATATGCGGCTGGAAGTCTTCTTCCTGATCCCACAACAGATGGCGAGTCCACAACCACAAGCGCTGTGGGTGATTTGCTGTCTGATTTGTCTGGTACAGCGGCACAGTGGTTTCTAAATGCCCCAGCCATTGGAGACTCACAGGAGTTTGATGCTGCGGCAGAAGAGTTGGGCCGAAAGCTGTACGAGGGCTTTGCCACTGGAGAGCTTTACAAGAAGGGTATCGAGAGGCGTGGGTACCAGATTGATACGCTGAACCCTACCGGTGAAGACTTTCTTGATACCGTTATCCCCAAGGAGTTGGCTGTCAGATTGCACAGTGCGTCTGGGATTAAGGCTGATGCCAGCACCCTCCTATGGAAAACTTTATCCACAGACATAGGGCGCATGGCCACTGGCATTGGAATGGAGATTGCCATTGATCCCTTGTGGCTTCTTGGCCCTGCCAAGGGGGCTCAGACGGTCAATGTGGCCAATAAGACATATATGGCCAGCAAGACGGTCACACGGGCAGCAGGAAAGGCTGCTCGCATGTCTGGAGAGTGGGGCAATGAGGCCACTTGGCTGAAGCGTGCCGTTGTGGCAGTTATTGACGATGGAGGTGATGCGAAGGCGGCACGGGATGCCTTTGAGTTGGCTGCAAAGCACGCTGATGATCAGGCGTCCGCGTTCCGCATAAAGACCACAAGGTACTCAGAACTGGCGAACAAGGCGGATAATCCAGAAACGCTCCAGCAATCCATTGATGGCATCAAGGCTGCGATCAATATGCAAAAGGGAAAGCTGGAGAAGGCCGCCGGCCCATTTGCACGTGGTGAGACCCCTGCCGCAAAGGCCCGATACAGCACGATTCAAAAGACAATCAAGAAGCTGGAAAGCGACCTTGAACTTCTGACTGTTCGGACGGCTGACCCGATAAAGGTGAAGAAGTATCTTCTTGGTTTGGCAAAGAAGGCGGGCACCACAGCCAAGACATTCTCAGGTGATGCTGAGGCATTGAGGCGTTTCAACCGCATCTCTGAGGGGTCAAAGGCATCTTCGTTTGCAAAGGAAGCTGCTGCGGTAAGCCCACTTCTGTCTTGGCACATCCCCTTCAAAGAAGAAACCTTTGCGCTCTTGACCAAGACACAAGTTCAGTCTGTTGGTAAAAAGGTGACCAAGGCCCTTGGTGACGAGAGCATTCTTGTCTCAAGTCTTGGGAAGGCCAATGACTGGAGGAAAACGGTCTCTCTTCCTTCGATCGAGGCAAAGATCAAGCTGAATCGGGCTGATGATCTTCCATTGATGAATGGGCTCTCGTCTGGTCAACAGTTGTACTATACGATCTCAAAGACTGTTGGTGTTCCCGCTCTTGCCATGCGTGGCGTGTGGGACAAGATGGCTGAGTTGTTTGGAACACGGATGTACCAACCAATGACTGCGTGGGTGTCTGCTGCGGAGGAGATGCAGCATTACGGTGGTCGTGGGGCGTTCATGGTGTCTCTTCCCGGGATGACCAGCAGGTTGATGCGGGTCCGCAGGACCGATCCAGAGATATGGGAAAACTACCAGAACTCCTATACCGACTACCTGCGGGCTTATCAGGCACAGGAAGCGGACCTTGTTACGAACATCAACCGTATTGTCTCCCGTACAGACGCTGCCCTTCCGATGTGGAAGAAGAGAGCAAAGGCAGAGATTGTCCCTATTCAGAGGGAGTTGGGCGACCTTGAGGTACGCATTGCTGGGCAGATGAGTGACGCTGATCGCACTGTAATGGCGAATCGTATTCGGGAGTTGAAGACACAGGAAAAGCAGCTTCTGCACTTCATCTCAGATGATTACGATACGATGTCGCTCCTGAATCATGTGGGTGATCTTCTTGAGCGTGGCTCTGGGCGTCTTGATGAACCGTGGTTGCGTGTTGTTTCGCAAGAACTGCGCTCATTGTTTGAAGAGTTCAGCACACGGCTTGGTAAGGAGCAGGAGGAGCTTCGTCAGGCTGCCATCGCTCTTGCGAGGCATGGACGTGGGAACATTGAGGAAGCAGAGGATCTTACAAGGCAGATTCACTTCACTTCACAGCTTTTGAATGATGTTGAAAACCCTGAGCGGTTGGTTGATGTCAGGATGGAGCACATGCAGCAGGCGCTTGAGACACGTCTGCGGAATAAGCTGAAGCTGACACGCAGGGTAAGTGACGACAAGATTGCTGAGATCGTCTACCGTGCGAATGAGATCAAGGGTGAGCGTCCGTTCGGGGATGAAACGGCACAGGCCATCCGTGACATGCTGGACGAGGTTCTGGAGGGCGATGTGGCTCTTCGGGACGAGATCCTGACCTATGCCGCCTCGTCTTATGCCCAAGGAAGCCCTGAAAGGGCACTGACGCTGTTCGCTCAAGATGTGACTGGAAAACTTGACTCGACGTTAAGTGAGGTTAGGGCAGGTAAGCTGTCCATGGATGATCCATCGCTGGAAGGGATCGTTCGTCCCCCGGTTGATCCGCATGATCTTGATGAGTTTGATGATGTTGTCCAGGGTATTCACTGGACCGATGATATCGGGACTGTTGAAACAAAGCTGGTTGATCAGGAATATGAGATTGCCGTTGTTTTTGATACTACGGAAGGAACAATCGTTCAGGTTGTTCGACATACCGATAAGAACCCGGACTCAGTTTCGTGGCTTGGGGTTGGGCCTTCGGACGACCCCGTTCGTTATGAGGAGATTGTAGATTTTGTAATCGAGGGGAACTCGATTCATTATCACAATCACCCCACGTCTATTCAGGACACGGCTTCGGCAGAGGCTCTGAAGAAACTTGGTGCTGAAGTTAATCTCAAAAACCTCGCCCCATCTCCACCAGACGTTGTACTAGATATTCTTTACAACTGCGAAAGCGGACGAGTTGTCTCACCAAATGGAACTATGTGGGTCAACAATCGTCCAGTAAATGGGTGGACACAAACAGAGGGAACATTTTGGTTTGAGCACCCTGAGATTAGAGATAAGGTTGAGGCTTTTCATGCCATTGGGTTTGATGCGGTCTCTGTCGAGGAGCTTGGTGAAATAGCTCTAGAGATGCGGTGGTTCGCTCGTACTTATGCCGATGCCTATAGTGGTGGGGCCACCATTAGCAGGAGCGTAGATAGGTATGTTTCCGCTCTGTCTGATGATCTTGCCCGCATTACAAACGACTTAGAATCAGGAAAGATCACAAAGGAGGTAGCCAATGCCAGGTCAAAAGAAACGAAAAAGTTCTGGAAAAACGCGGCAACGAAAGAGTACCAGGACAGGTGGAACGCTGGGCTTATCCGAGCATACGAAGAAGCCTTCGGGATCCAAATACTCCATCGAGACGTTAAACGATTCAGAACACTTCCTCCGATACGAGAGATCATTGGCAAAGGCGATGGAGCCTTTCGAGAAGGTGCTGAAAAAGCACAAGATTTAATCTCCCTTGAGCGAAACCTTGTCCGCAGGCGCATCAAGCAAAGCCTGAAGGATATGAGCGCACAGACGCAGGTTCAGCTTGGTGAGATCCAGCGTGTTCGTTCAATGACGGACCCCGAAGAGATCCAAAGGATTACGCTTTCACTTTTGAATGAGGAACAGGTTCAAAAGATCCGGGTGGGGGCGTCTGATCTGCGCGATCTTGTTTCCAGTAAACTGATCGCCCCCGGCTCTGCTGATGCGGATAAGGTCAGCCGTGCAGTTGTCTCTTTCCTGAACACCAACTACCCCGGCGGGCTTCCCCTCATTGATGAGCTTGGTGGGGTAGCCGCCAAGAGTTCAAAAGAGTTCGCTGCCGAGATGGCTGAGCGGTTCCCTGATACGTGGATAGGCAACGGAAGCACCGTGGAGGCCGTCAGAAGGCGGTTCCTCGCGATTACGAAGAGGGCAGAGGGCGAGCGTAGGGAGGCCCTTCAAAGGCTCCTGAGCGCCTCTGAGCGCCTTAAAAAGGAGAAGGGTACCTCTGGGATGCTCTTCACCCGGAAGGAAACACGGGCAAGAGCACGAGAGATCCGTGATTCTCGCATTGCAAATGCCCTGAAGCCCATCGTTCTTAGCTCTCCAGATGAGGCTACAGCTTCCAAGCGTGTTCTTGACATGCTGAATGACCTTGTTGATACGCACAATGAGCCTGTCCTTGAAGCGATGAACAGGGCGATGGCCGATGAGATTACGTCATCGATTCTGTCTGGGGACAACCTTGAGGTTGCTGTCTCAAAAGCAAGGGACAAGGCCGAAGATGTGGCTAAGGCCCAGGTGGATGAACTTAGGCTGAAGCTGGAAGAGGTGCAGCCACGTCTTGAAATCCCTGTTCCCGGGAAAGGCAAAGACACGGTTGTTGCTTTGAAGGACTGGGAGGTTGAACTGTGGAAAAGGTTCAACGACATGACCAAGAACCTTGATGAAGAGCAGAAGATGCTCGCTGCGATGACGGCATTGGTGGATTCACCAGACATCATCAGCAAGGAGTCCATCGGTGAGGAACTGTTTGAGCACCTTCAGGCACGGTACAAGCAGCTTTTGGGTAAACGATTCAATGAGATGCCAGAAGAGTTGGCTCCTGTCGCGGAAGAGCTACGGTCATTGATTCGTGGCTACGAAGATATGTACGAAAAGCACGGCATGGACTTCGTAAAGAACCCAGAAGAGATGATGAGGCTGTGGGGAGCCATTGAGTACGTTCCGCACATACTTGTTCCAAATGAGGTGATTGCCAAAGGGGAGTATTCCTCTGCTGTTCTGAGCCGAGATGCCCTGATTAGCCTTGGTTCACGCCTTGAGGATCGGTTTTCCACAAACATGGACCAGCGGAAGATGCGAACCATCGCTGGGACCATGAAAGAGATCCTGAACGCAGGGAACATCCCAGACTACACCTTCAGTCTTGACCCGACATTCCTGTTGGCCCGGTATGCCAAGGCAACCAAGGCAATGAATGCCCAGGACTTCATGTTCTCGTTGATGCAGGGAAAGGTTGTTCGATCAATCAGGCCCCGCACAGCGTTTGAGCATGAGTTGGAGTTCATTGGTGGACGGTATGGGATTACCCACGACACGCCGGACCTTGAAAGCCTTGTAAGGGCCAAGGCGTCAGACGATGAGATCAAGCTATTGGATCAACTGAAGGAATCAGACCAGATGATTCCAATGTCCCAGGTTGCTCAAGACTTGGGCTACGTGCCGATGTTCGACAAGGCTGTGAAGTCCTTGAACATGGATCTGCTAGTGGATGGCGGCCAGGATGCCTGGAGGGCTGCTGGCGTTGACAACATTGATGAGATCATAACGGCCGCCCGTGAGTACGGGAAAGAGGTTGACCCCTTTGCAAAGTGGATTCGTGAAATCCCAGAGATGCAACAGGGCGAGAACATCCTGAAGGTTCTTCTGTCCATGAAGGCAGACGACTACCGGATTGGACGGGCCTTGTTTGATCCCATCGCAGAGAAGGGCGCTGCAATGGGTGCTGAGGTCAATAAGCTGACCTCCATTCTGAGCAATCGTGGGAAGAGCGCGGATGAGATTGCTGAAGAGCTTTTGAAACAGAACGATAAGCTGAGCATCAAAGCCTGGAACGAAGTTGCAAAGAAGATGAACAGTCGCTCTGTTGAGCTTCAGGTCGGTGTGAAGATCCGAAACGGTGAGATGCTTCAGACGTTCTTTGAGCAGGGCTCAGAGATGTGGCGGCTGTATGTGCCTCAGGCAGTTGCTCGTTCAATGGAAGATCTGTTTGTTTACTCAGAGAAGACTCCTGGTGGTCTTTACAAAGTATTGAGAAACATCAACAACTTCTGGAAGACCCGTGTAACTGTAATGTCTGCGGCGTTCTCGGCACGGAACCACCTGTCCAACAAGTTCAGCCAAATGCTGGACACAGGGCTTGCTACCCTTAGCCCAGTGATTGCGTTTAACTCTTCTTCGTTGTCTCTCCTGGTGGGGCTAAACGAAAAGTACGGAAGCATCTCGCGTGCGAAAAAGTTCCTTCGTGCACCGAAGCTAAAATATGAGAGTGACGTTGCCTACATGAAGCGTCAGGTAGAGGCCAAGGCTCTTGACCTCATTGATGTTGCAGGGGATAGCTTCGATTTGGGCGATGGGGTCGCAAGAACTGCCGACGAAGCGCTACAGATACTTCGTGAACACGGTGTTATTTCTGGTGCGTTTACACAATACGTGGACATCAGCCGGTTTGAGCAGGGTCTTTCAGAGATCATGTACCACGGTGGGGTGAAGCAAGACTGGACGAAGATTAAGCGTTGGGCCTCTGCTGCTGAGGATGCGCTTGTGATGTCTGTTCCTGGTCTTATGACCGGAACCATCTTTCCAATCGGGTTGCCGAAGGCTGCTGGACAGAACCTCTCTCGTTTGGTCGAGAACCATGCACGAATAGGGACATTCATTGCGAATGTACGAAGAACCAGCAACTTCCGTGTTGCGGCCGACCATGTTGAGAAGTTCCTGTTCAACTATGGTGACCTAACGGCTGCTCAGAAGGTGTGGATGAGGCTGTTCATCCCCTTCTTTACCTGGACTCAGAAGAACGTCGCCTTGCAACTGAAGATGATGCAGGAATCCCCTGTCTTTTACTCTCAGTTCAACCGAGTGATGCTTGTTGATGGTCCTGATCTGGCTGCTGCGTACTCTGCCCAAGAGGGTGGGTATCCTTACGTTCCGCTTGAGCAGCAGAAACCAGTAAACATTAAGATTCGTGAGCAACACACACGTAATCTGATCAGGTTCCCTCTCCCTGGACACAAGGGGGCCTTTGTTGAGGGGTTTGGTCTCCCCCTTGAGCCGTTTGCTGAGACCGTGGGGCTCCTCACAACGGCTGTGCAGCCCTCCAAGTGGCTACTAAGGTACGACGATAGAAAGCCGCAGATGCGCCTCCTCGGTCAGATGCACTGGATGCTCAAAACAATGATGGAGCTTGGAATGCAGCACAATGCGTTCTATGACCGCCCATTGAAAGAGCTTACCAATGGCCGTTTGGTTGCCCAGGAGATTGCTGCGCTCCGAAGGTTCCCCCTGGTAGGGGACATGATGGCTGATCAAATGGCGAATGCAATGGGATTGACGATCTCTCAGCCATGGAACTCCAAGCTGGGAATGTTTACGGATGACATCCGGGTTGACCCGATTCCCAACTACATGATTGCAAACTTGCCATGGAACCGTGTATTTCGTGATGCGGCAGCGGCCTCAATGGCATACCATTTCTCATTGTTGAACACCGCACCGAACGAGATGATGGCCGAGTTTGGACAAAAAGATCAGGCCCCACTAGGGGATGGTTGGCGCATTACGGACGCAATGACCGGTATGAGAATCGTTCACGATGACCCGTTCTATGCCCGAAAGGTGTATGAATATAGGATCAAAAAGGCCGCAACAGAAAAGAGGGCGAGGCGTGGTATTACTCGTCGTCTTGAACTAGAATACCCACGGAGAAAACCGTAATGTCGATTCGTACTTGGTCAAAGGCTGGCTACTCATACTCAAACAATGCGGCGATTACAGATGCTTTCTCTGTTCACGCTGTGACTGCCGATACTACGAACTCTACTGAGTCGTTCAGTATTCCAGACATCTGTAACCTTCAGTCTGTTGAGGTTTTCTTTACTGGCCTGTCTGGTGCTGGATTGTCTTGCAGCATTTACCTTTCAAGAGATTCTGGTGGTGATGTCGGGGTTACACCCGGATCTACATCTGGGTCTACTCAGGTCATTCAAGCATCAAATACCACCTCCAATGCAGGCTTTTGTGTGTTTTCTATTGATACAGACTATAGTTTTGACACAGATGCTGCGTCTGGTCTGGCCGGAAGTGTTGCCAGCGGAACACTGTATGCTGTAGTCAAGCTGAGCACTGGCGGATCTGGTACCGCAGATATCCGCGCCAACTGGAGGGGATGATGTCCAACGTATTCGACAATAACGTAACGGTAGACGCCTCCGGCAATGTCACGGTTGCTGGTGAACTCAATGTAGACAGTGGGACACTGACCGTTGATGATGACAACAACCGCGTGGGTGTTGGCACAACGAGTCCAGACGGGCCGCTGCATGTGATGAAGGCGTCAGCCGGAAGCGTAACCGCGAGCGGCGATGGGAACGCGCTTGTAGTTGAATCTGATGACGTTTCTGGCGTTACGTTGCTCGCCCCT
>Ga0114901_1000410_pt1 | contig 29958 bp, 28 predicted proteins | sample MalvireepMed_s16_FD_89686 | JGI IMG/M metagenome (GOLD analysis project Ga0114901, IMG submission 89686) | Marine viral communities from the Global Malaspina Expedition - Malaspina viral metaG DeepMed_s16 | ecosystem: Environmental > Aquatic > Marine > Oceanic | place: Mediterranean Sea... | reverse complement strand
CCCCCGATCAGGCCTAGCGACGTCCGATTACCGACAGAGAGAAAGTGGGCGCTCCGAAGCGCGATTAATCGAAACGCGGTGCTCCCGAACATCCCCAGGAGCACCGCGTAATTCAGAAAACGCAAACCAGGTTCGATCGCCCACCCCATAGCGCGATCAGCTGACGGTAAACTTGACAGTGCCGTTCATGCGGTGACCATCAGCACCTGCGGCTTGCCAGCGCACCTCATAGCTGCCCTTCGCCAAAGGTTTGGTAAGCGTGAGGGTCATGGTCTTGTTCCCGTTTGACCAGGCAGTGGCGAAATTGCGGATCGCCATCGGACTGTGATTTGCCATCCCCGGCATCGCCGTCATTACGATGCTGGCAGCAGCAGTGGGGGGCAACAGCGCTTCATTGAAGGTCAGCGTGACTGTGCGCGTGCCAGCAACGGTCGCGCCCTCTGCCGGGGTCGAGGCGACAACGCGAGTGTGAGCAGAAGCCATCGATGGGAGTGCCAAAGGCGACGCAACCACTGCAAGAGCGGCGAAAATCGAAGCAAATTTCATTGGATTTTCCTTCATTTCAAAACCAAAACCGGATGCCGACAAGATAGTTGGTGGCACTCGGATCCTCGCCGCGGGCGCGGGCGAAGTCCGCGCCGTTGCCAATGCGCCACGTCTGTTCGATCCCGATGTAAGGCGCAAATTCGCGGATAATCTCGTAACGCAAACGCAAGCCAGCCTCGACCTTGTCGATCCCCGCTCCGACGCCAAGGATCGGAATGTCCTGGGCAGCCATGTTGATCTCAACACGCGGCTGGAAGATCAGGCGCTGGGTAATGCGCTGGTCAAGCTCTGCCTCGATTCTGGCCGTAACGTCGCCGCGTTGTGAGACGAAAGCCGCCGCATCAACCTGAAAAAGATAGGGCGCAACACCTTGGATGCCCAGAACGGCATAGGTCGTATCGGGTCCTGCGAGGTCCTGGCGCACGCCGGCCTGGAGGTCCCAGAATGGCCTGATCGCCCGTGAATAGAGGGCTTGAAACTCAGCGCTTTCGGGCTTGTCGCCGAAGGCTCCCTCACCTTCAGTTTTGAACCAGAACCGGCTCGTTGGACCGCCGTAATACCCCTGAAAATCCCAGATGTAGTCTTCTGCACCCTCGCGGGCATGGATTTCCAAACGATCACCCTGAAACCAGAAAACCGGGAAATCACCGCTTTCGCGCCTGAGATCGTCTCGCGAGGCCCGCATTGCATCGGCGCCCCAGATGGCGTCGGCGGCGCGCGGAGGACCGCTCCCCGCCTCTGGCGGCGGGGGGGTTTCCATCTCGGGCCCGGGCGAGGCAGGCATGGCGCCATCCATGGCGCTATGATCCATGGTTTCCTGCTTCATGTCGGCCATGGCATCGGGAGCCGGCATTGATCCTTCGGGCATGGCATGGCCTGCGTGCGGATCGACCGTTTCCTCTTCGGATGCCGCAGGACGATCGGGCATCACATGCCCGGCGTGGGGATCTGGCTGCTGCGGTGCGGGAGCCGGACTCGGGGCCGGCGCCGGTGGCGGCATCGGCATTGGCATGGCATGCCCCTGATGCTGGGCCATCGCCGGTGCTGCGCTCAGGGACGCTCCCGCAAGGAAGAGTGAGACGAGGGGCCGGACGTTCATGCTGCACCGCCCGGGCCGACCACGGTCACGGTCTGCATCATGCCGCCGTGCATGTGGTAAAGCAGGTGGCAGTGGAACGCCCAGTCACCCGGCTCGTTGGCAGTGAGGTCGAACTGAGCGCTGGCGCCCGGTTGCACGATCACGATGTTCTTTCGAGGCTGATGGGCTGGCTCGGCACCATTGACCAGCTCGAAGAACATGCCGTGAAGATGGATCGGGTGCGCCATCATGGTATTGTTGATGAGCTTCACCCGGACCCGCTCGTTCCAGGCGAAGCGGATTGGAACATCACTGACAGAAGAGTACATTCTTCCGTCAAAAGACCACATGTAGCGGTCCATATTGCCCGTGAGATGCAGCTCGAGGAGCCGCGAAGGTTCGCGCGTGTCTTGGTTCGGCTCAAGCGCCGTCAGCATGCGATAGTTGAGCACGCGGTGATCCACGTCGCGCAGGCCAAGACCGGGATCTCCCATCTTGTCCACCGGAGACATCGAAACCATGTCGACGCCCGGGCCGACCTTGACATCGGGAGGCAGCAGTGTTGTGTCGCGCATCTTCATGCCGGCCATGCTCATGCCGCCCATTGCCATTCCGGCCATAGTGTCATCCGAAGCGCCCATTGATGCATCTGGTGTGGCATGACCCATCGCCGCATGGTCCATGGGGCCCACACTACCCATTGCTTCCTTGGCACCGGTATCGGCAGAAGGCGCGCTATGGTCCATGCCGCCCGAGCCGTGATCCATGCCCATGTCGCCCATCGTCAGCAGCGGTGGATCGCGCAGAGCGGGGACATCCGCCCGCGCTCCGGGACGGCTCGCCAGCATGGCCAGCGCCATTCCCGACCGATCCATCGACTCACCGACTATGGCATAGGCCTCGGCATTGCCCGGCGTGACAATCACGTCATAGGTTTCTGCCGTGCCGATCTGAAATTCATCGACTTCAACCGGCCGGACGTTCTGGCCATCTGCGGCGATGATGGTCATTGCCAAGCCGGGAATGCGGACGTTGAAGAAGCTCTGCGCCGAGCCGTTGATGACCCGCAACCTCACGCGCTCACCGGCACGAAACAGGTATTCAAGCCCCTCGGTCGGCCCTCGCCCATTGGCAAGGAAGGTGTAGGTCGGAGAGCCGATATCCATGATATCGGTGGGCATCATCCGCATTTGGGCCCACATGCGTCGCTCTTGCGCAGACAGCGGATAGTCGTCGGTCCAGGTGCTCTGCTGGCGATTGAAATAGCCTTCACCGGTGCGCAAACGGCTCATGATGAAATGCGGGTCGAGCACCGTGAAATCGCTGAGAAGCAGAATGTAGTCCCGGTCAAATTCGACAGGCTCCGGACCAGACGGATCGATAACCAGAGGGCCATAATGCCCCGACTGTTCCTGCAGGCCTGAATGGCTGTGATACCAATAGGTCCCCGCCTGCCGGATCGGAAATTCGTAGCTGAATGTCTGGCCGGGATGAATGCCAGGGAAACTCACGCCGGGAACACCATCCATATGAAATGGAACGAGCAGGCCGTGCCAATGGATTGACGTGTCCGAACCCAGTTTGTTCGTGACATTGAGACGGACGTTCTGCCCTTCGCGCAAGCGGATCAAGGGACCCGGTACGCTCCCGTTGACCGCGACACCGGGACCACGCCGTCCTTCGACGATGCGATGACCGCTGGCCACGGTCAGATCGATCACTTCGCCGGAAAGCTCACCGAACCCAGCAGGAATGAGCGGGCCACCCCGACCGTGACCGCCTCCCTGATCGCGGTGAATGTTGTGACCCTGCGCCCAGGCAGGCACTGTGGCAAAGGCTGACGCGGCACCGAGGCCTGCAATCAGGTGGCGGCGGGTAAGGATCGGAGTGTTCATACAAGCATATACGCGCCTGATCCGGACACCCCTCAAATTTTTTTCGCGTCTCTCGACTTTTGCAGTGGTGAACTATGCTAGCAGGGCGGAATCGGCTGCTGCGCAGGATAGGCGTCAGCTCGGGGCGATCAGCGCACTTGCTTGCGATGGCCGCTTTGCATGACGATGACCAGCTTTATCGGCGAGACGCACTGGCTCACTCGGGATCAGCCATAGTCCCCGCGCCTAAATTCGGCGGCCGGTGGTCATTTGCTTTCGAGATTTGCTTTCAATCGGGCTCGCGCGCGATGCAGACGCGTCTCGACCGCCTTTTCGCTTACCCCCAGGACAGCAGCCGCTTCTGACTGACTTAGCCCATCGATCGTGCGAAGCACGAGCGCTTCCCTGAGCCGTGACGGAAGGCGCGAGATAGCGGCTGAAACCCGCTTCAGTTCAGCCCGGCTCTCTGCCTGCACATCGGCGGATATGGCGTCATCAGCGACTTCAAATGCCAGCTCGAGCGGTTCCGCCCGAACGAAAAATGCCCGGGCTTTTCGTCTTCGCGACCAATCGCGACACTTGTTGAGCGCGATACGCTTCAGCCAGAACAGGAATGGTCGGTCATGGTCATATCTTCCAAGTGCAGCGAATGCTGCAACGAACGTCTCCTGCGTGAGGTCTACTGCCTCTTGGGAATCCCCAACCAACGCAGCCACGAACCGGAAGATTTTCTCACGGTAGCGTGCCAGCAGCTCCCGGTAAGCATCCTGACGACCAGCAAGCGCGAGAACCGCGAGTTCGCTGTCGCTCCCCTGGCTGAGCGGGAAAGTCACTGCACTTCTGGTGTCAGCGCTTTTGTTACGGTACGGTCAAACCGTGCTGCCTGGTCGGGCGTAAGCACCGCACGCATGGCGAAAAGATGCTCCAGCGTTTCTTTTTGCAGTTCGCCCATTACCCGATGGGTGTGATCGACCGCAGCCGAAACCTCCGGCCCGTAGCCGTGCTCGGCCTCCATCGCTTCGGCAAGATGGGCATTGGCGGCGCGCATCTCAAGCTCGAGTGCTTTGCGGCGGGTTGAAAAACGGCGTTCAATCAAATCGATTTTTGCCGCCTGCTGCGCGTCAAGGTCAAGCTCGCTGTGCAGGAGCGCATGCAACTCCGTCTCGTCCTCGCCTGTGCTCGCAAGCAGCTCACGGCCAAGATACGTGCCCCCGAGAGCTGCCCCGAATGCAACAAGCCCAATCACAAGCAGTCGCTTTGTCCAGGTCATGCATGAACGTCCAGCAGCGTGGAGGGCGCCAGGGGATTGTCAGGCGAAAAAGGCGAAAGTGGCTGGGCTATCGCGGGGCTGGCATCCGCCAATGTACCGGAGATGACGCCGAGCACTAATGCAAACGCGCCGGCCAGGCCCATCAGCCGGGATCCGGCACCAACTTCGCGCCGATGTGCCTCCAGACCTGCGAACACGGCCTCGTCGATCATAGCGAGATGCGCGGGAATGGGCTGTGCAGCAAGGGCCCGCAGCGAATGGTCAAGGTCATACATTTACAATCTCCCGGACGTTCATTTCACATACGCATCTTATGATAAGATCCCTCAAGAAATTTTTGCCCAACCATCGTGAGGGATAATGCGGCGACATGCGTATCAGTGTGTGTGTGGACAACGGGATCGATCGCAAAGTCGGCGACTTGCCGTGATTGACAGTACGAGGATGCAGCATGAGCGAAACCCCAACTTTCACTCCGGCTGCAGGCCGATTTGCGTCGACAAAATTGTATGACCGCGGCGTGGCACTGCTGACGCGCGAACGTCGCTGGCGCAGTGCCTTGCTGGATCTGCTTGACCCCAAGGCTGGGGAAACGATCCTCGATGTGGGGTGCGGGACCGGATCGCTTGCGATCCTCATGAAGCAGCGCGAACCCCAAGCCACCATCATTGGCCTTGACCCTGACGGGCAAGCCTTGGCGATCGCAAGAGAGAAAGCCGCAGTCGCAGGCGTTTCCATCGAATGGAAGAAGGGTTTCGCGCAGGATGCGGTAGCCTGCGGCCCGGCCAACAAGGTCGTGTCGAGCCTCGTATTCCATCAGGTGCCACTCGAGGGAAAGCGGACGGGGCTCGCCGCGATGTTCGCCGCTGCTGCCCCCGGCGGCAAAGTGTTCGTTGCCGATTACGCCCGGCCTACCAATTGGATCATGCGACAAGCCTTTCGGATTATCCAGTTGATAGACGGACAGACCGACACCCAGCCCCATGTCGAAGGTTTCCTTGAGGCGGAGCTCGAAAAGCTTGGTGGCCGCACGGTCTCACCAAGCTATCAGTTGGATACGCCGACAGGGACGATTTCGATCTTTGTTGTGCCAAGCAGTGAAGACATCATGAAAGGATTGCACTAATGGTCAAGACGTTCGCGATTTTGCTCGCTCTGATGTCGTCATCCGCCTTGGCGGCTAACGACATCGTCATGCACCGTGATCCGGGCTGCGGATGTTGTGAAAAGTGGGCCGCACAGGTGCGCTCGGCGTTCGGTCGCAAAGTCCAGGTCATCGATGACCGGCAACGATCAAACTTGCAGCGCAAGATTGGTCTGCCCGCAAACCTTGTGTCGTGCCATACCGCGCTGATCGACGGCATGGCCTTTGAAGGTCACGTCCCCATTGCCGACATGAAGCGCGTTCTTACCACCAAGCCAAAGGGCGTGAAGGGCCTGGCGGTGGCCGGCATGCCGCTCGGTTCGCCGGGAATGGAAGCACCGGGCCGCCCAAGAGACAGATACCATGTCTTTGCTTTTGGTACAGCCAGGCCGACAATCTTCAAGAGCTACTAGGAGCGAGTCTTGATGGCAGAGCATTGAGAGACAAGGCCAGGCGTCAATGACGCTGGATTGGCGACGAATCTCTCGGCTGCTGGGCCGAGATCGTGTCGCAACATGCAGCAGACTAGCCAAGGGACATGATTATGACCGAGACAGTGCGTCACCATGGTGAGGATGCTGATCCTCACTCCACGGCAGAAAAGATGGCGACGGATCCGGTCTGCGGGATGAGGGTCAATCCTGAAACCACAAAGCATGTCGTGACCCATGCTGGAGCCCATCACTTTTTCTGCAGCGCGGGCTGTCTTACTAAGTTCACTGCCGATCCTGGCCGGTACATAAGCGATTCCCCCCAGCTGCCCAGTCTCGTTCCAAAAGGCGCAATCTGGACCTGTCCGATGCATCCGGAGATCCAGCAGTCCGGCCCAGGAAGCTGTCCGATCTGCGGCATGGCGCTTGAGCCAATGACCCCGACCCTCAGCGATGGGCCATCGGACGAATACAAGGATATGAAGCGCCGCTTCGCGATCGGCCTCGTGCTCGCCTTGCCGGTGGTCGCGCTCGAAATGGGTGGGCACATGACAGGCCTGCGTCATGTTCTGGACGGAAACCTTGCAAACCTGATCCAGATGGTGCTGGCAACACCCGTGGTTTTGTGGGCGGGCTGGCCATTTTTCGAGCGCGGTTGGGCATCGATCAAAAGTCGCAGTCTCAACATGTTCACGCTGATTGCCATGGGGACCGGGGTCGCCTGGATCTACAGCATGGCCGCCTCTCTGGTGCCGGGAATATTTCCGCCAGCGTTTCGCTCCGATGACGGTTCGGTTGCTGTCTATTTCGAAGCCGCAGCGGTTATCACGGTGCTCGTCTTGCTTGGCCAGCTGCTTGAATTGCGGGCCCGGGAGACGACCAGCGGCGCGATTCGTGCATTGCTCGATCTCTCCCCCAAGCTCGCTCGCCGTGTTCGCGATAATGGCAGCGATGAAGAGATTGCGCTGGACCAGGTCCTGGTCGGCGACACGTTGCGCGTGCGTCCGGGAGAAAAAGTGCCCGTCGATGGCGCGGTCGTCGAGGGCCGCAGCACGATCGACGAATCCATGGTCACAGGCGAATCGATGCCGGTCACCAAGGAAGCAGGTTCCAAACTGGTTGGCGGCACAATCAATCAGACCGGGGGTCTGGTCATGCGTGCGGAACGAGTCGGGCGCGACACCATGCTCGCGCGCATTGTCCAGATGGTCGCGGATGCTCAGCGAAGCCGGGCGCCGATCCAGCGGCTTGCCGATACCGTTTCTGGCTGGTTTGTGCCGATAGTCATCGCTGTCGCTGCTATAGCCTTCGTCTCCTGGTCACTGGTCGGACCGTCACCGGCTATGGGTTATGGCTTAATTGCGGCGGTAGCCGTCTTGATCATCGCGTGCCCCTGTGCACTCGGTCTTGCCACGCCCATGTCGATAATGGTGGGCGTCGGTCGCGGCGCTCAGTCCGGGATTCTGATCAAGAACGCTGAAGCCCTCGAGCGTATGGAGAAGATCGACACGCTGGTGGTCGACAAGACCGGAACACTGACGGAAGGCAAGCCGGCTGTCGTTGCTATCGAAACCGCTCGCGGCTTCGATGAGGACGATCTTCTTCGCCTTGCCGCCAGTCTTGAACGCAGTAGTGAACATCCGCTGGCGTTGGCGATTGTACGCGAAGCCGAAATCAGAGGCCTCGCGATCAGCGAACCGACCAATGTCGATCAACCCGTCGGCAAGGGCATCATCGGCCAGGTCGATGGCCGCAGCCTCGTTGCGGGCAATGCTCGTTTTCTTGGCGAACAGGGCATCCAGCTCGGCGCCCTTGCGGAGCGCGCAGATGACCTGCGCAGTGAGGGCGCAACAGCCATTTTTCTTGGCATCGACGGCCAGGCTGCCGGCGCCATCGGCATCGCCGATCCGGTCAAGCAGACGACGCCCGCAGCGCTCCTTGCTCTGGCTCAAGCAGGCATTCATGTCATCATGCTGACAGGTGACAATCGCGTCACCGCCGAAGCAATCGCCCGGCGTCTCGGCATTGCGGATGTTGAAGCCGATGTGCTACCGGATCAGAAAAGCGCGATCGTGAAACGGCTGCGGGATGAAGGACGCATCGTCGCCATGGCCGGCGATGGAGTAAACGATGCACCGGCACTGGCGGCCGCAGATGTGGGTATCGCGATGGGTTCGGGGACCGATGTCGCGATCGAGAGCGCCGGCGTAACCTTGCTGAGAGGTGATCTGACCGGGATTGTGCGCGCTCGCCGCCTCAGCCATGCTACCATGAAAAACATCCGCCAAAACCTGTTCTTTGCCTTTGCCTACAATGTCGCAGGCATTCCGGTGGCAGCGGGAATACTCTATCCCGTATTCGGGATCATGCTGTCACCCATCATTGCTGCTGCGGCCATGGCGCTGTCTTCGGTGAGCGTGATCGGCAATTCGTTGCGGCTTCGACAGATTTCTCTGTGACTTCTACGAGGACAGATTTCTGAATTCCAGGATTTTTGCACTTCTGCCGGAGCAGGATGTAAACATCTCTGGCCTCGAGAACCAGAAGAAGTCAGACTGCGCGACCGCTTGTCGCGCCGCTTCGGTGCCCATCGATGTAGTTGGTGAATGAGGTCGCCGTTGTCCGGGTAACCGAGCGACGGCGACCTCGGCTGGATCAGGAAGCTGCGATCATTTTGCGGCATTCGTCGGCACATATGCGGCATGCAGCTGCACAAGCCTGGCAGTGATCATGAGCATGTCGTCCGCATTCAGCGGCGCAGCTTTCGCATACCTCCGCACAGAGCGAACAAAGCTGCTTGGCGAAGCTGCTTTTGCGCGCGACAAAACTAGCCGCGAGACGACAAAGGGCTGCGCAATCGAGCGTGAGCTCGATGCATCGCGTCATGGCCTCAACATGATCTGACCTGAGACATGAGACGGTGCAAGTATCGCAGGCATCTGCGCAGGCGTTGCATGCGGCAAGGCAATCGAGACGGTTGTTCGACATCATCTTTCTCCAAACGAGGTGAGACCTTTGTCAGGTCGTTTGGCGTTCTACGCTCCGGACTACGGTCCCGGGTCAATGTTCGTTTTTTGGGATTTTTTCTGATCGCATTTTGACGAAGATCAATGATCCAGATTTCCCTTGACCTATGACCATGGTCGAAGGTGCATAAGCCCGTTCGGTGCTGCGATCAGACATGGACCATGCGCCTTCTCGCCCCGACGTATGTCTGCCCAAAGTGCTGATTATGTGTGCATGATTAACGGTTTAATCGCTGGCTGCGACAGCGGCGGCGGCCTTTTTCGAAGGAGCAACGTGACATGAAGAAAATTTTCGCATCCCTGCTGATCGGCGCCGCGCTGATCAGCGCTTCACCGTCGATCGCCCAGGGCATGGGGCACAGCTTTTTCATGCGCGGACACGTCGTCGCGATGGAGGATACGGGCCCGGTGATCTGCATCGGCAAGGCCGACGGCGCGCAGACCGGTCAGGTTCTGGATGTTTACCGGGTTGAGTACCGGCACGCGCACAGACCCGAGCAGACGAGTTACAAGCGGGTGAAGGTTGGCGAGGTCAAGATCACCGAGATCATCGATGATCATTTTGCTCGCACGCAGGTGACCGACGGCAAGCTCAAGGAGCACGACATCGTCGAGCTCAGCCGCAAATGAGCAGTGAGCGGGGCAGCGCAGGCCGGCGGCTGCCCCGCTCCAGCCCAAGATGGATGCATGGCCCCAAAGAGACGATGCCAACGGATCTGGGAACAAGCGAACCCATCTGAAAGGAGCCGCAAATGCAAGGTTACACCATCGGGGCGCTGGCTTCAGCATGTGGCGTGCGGCGCGATACCATTCGCTATTATGAGCGCTCTGGTCTTTTGCCCGAACCCGACCGGACGGCCTCCGGCTATCGCATCTATGGGCGCGACGATGTCGAACGGGTCAACTTCATCAAGACCGCGCAGCTGCTCGGGTTTACCCTGAGCGAGATCGTGCTGCTGTTATCGTTGCGGCACTCTCAGGCCAAGTCTGCTGCCGAGGTTGTCGAACTGACAGAAAAGAAGATCCGCAGCCTGTCAGACAAGCTTTCGCAGCTCCGAACAATTAAACGAGCTCTTGCTCAACTTGTCGCGGATTGTCCTGTGGATGTGCCTGTCAGTGACTGCCCGATCCTCGGGTATATCGCCCATCCGCATTCCCGTCGCCAGCTCAGGCAGAGATCCGAAAACCCCCATCAGCAGGTTGCTGGCTAACCTCGCCGCAAGGCGTCTCCCGCGCACGGTCTTGGTCAGCCAGCGCTGCTTAACGGCGAAATCCCATTCAGAAGAAAGGAACGATCATGACTTTGCTCAGCCCCAAATGGACCCCGATTGTATCGGCACTCGTGATTACCGCAGCGCTGGGTGCCTGTAGCCCGGCGTCAGAGGCCGACAATGTCGCTGCACCCAACACCGATACCAGCATTCCGGAAGACAACCCGTCAGAAGTTGCCCGCGAAATGCACGATCAGATGAACGAGGGTGAAGCCATGCACGATTCCATGCAGAATGGAACTATGCCCGCTGACCAGATGGGGCCGGACGGGACCCACGGCCCCGCGATGCAGGGAATGGGGAACAAGCCCGCTCCCGAGCCTGCGCCCAAGGACAAGGCGGATCCGATGCCAATGAGCGACATGTAGGCAATTGGGCCGGCAAATGGGGTGACATGAACTTCGTTTTCGCAGAACGCCCGGCGCGGATACTCCTCATCGCGGCTGCGGCCGTCATCGGCCAGGCGGCAGCCGCACAATCTGCCGCCAATCACACCGCGCACCATCCCGGAGGCAAAGCCGCGTCGACGAGCGCTGAGAGGACAGTGGCCCAGTCTCGCGTTCCGGCGCAATCCAGCATGAGCCGCGCCAGCCCCATGACCGAAATGATGAAACAGATGACAGGCGGCGAGAGTCAGCTGAGCCAGCAGTTCAGCAGCTATTCCGCTTTTCTGGCACTGCCCGAACGCGATGAGGCTGCGCGAAAGGAGGCCGCGGCGCAAGCGAATGCGCGACTCCACCGCGGCTTGAGCATTGCCAGCGAGATCACAAGCAAAGCCCATGGTCCGGATCAGCCTGACGGGATTGAGATGGCCAACCAGCTTCGCGAGGCAGCGACACTTATTGAAAGCGGATCGGCCATGATCGCCGTACTAGCAGGCCAAAAAAACAGCGACAGCGCGGCGAATGACTGGTTTCGCAAGGAGACCGGGCTCACACCCCGCGTTGCGAGCGCTTCGATCACCGGACGGCTGTGGGGCCTTGCGCCGGCACACTGGCTGTTGATGGCGGCCACCCTGCTCGCATTGGCAGCGCTGTTAGCTCTGCAGATGCTGCGGCTACGGAAAGTCAGGGCACTTGTCGCCCCGGTTCCGCACGCAGGCCCGATAGCCGACTTGACGAGCCCGGCACCGGTCGCCCCAGGCCAGGATGCCGCCAGCCAGCGCATCTCGAGCCCTGCAGTCTGGCCGACACGCCAACCGGATTTGTCTGGTCTTGCCCCCACGGGCAAACCTCGCCCCTGGAGCGGCGAGCTGCGCGTCGCCCAGATCTTCAACGAAACGCCGACAGTCAAGACCTTCCGCTTGGTGCTCCCAGGCTCCGATCAGCTTCCTTTCGAGTTCCTGCCCGGCCAGTTCCTGCAAATCGAAGTATTGAAGGAGGACGGCACCAAAGCCAAGCGGTCATACACGATCGCCTCTTCACCGACGCAGCGCGCCTATGTTGAATTGACCATCAAGCGCGAGACGCAGGGCGCTGTCTCACGCCATCTGCACGATAGCGTCACGACCGGCGACCTGGTTCAAATTGCAGGACCATTCGGCCGTTTCACCTTCACCGGGAGCGAAGCTGAGAGCATCGTTCTGATTGCCGGCGGCGTCGGCATCACGCCGATGATGTCAGTACTGCGCTTCCTGACCGATACGGCCTGGCCCGGCGAGATTTTCTTCGTCTTCGCAGCCCGCTCGACCGACGAATTTGTCTTCCGGGAGGAGATCGAACAGCTCGAGCGCCGCCACCCCAATCTCAGTGTTTTTGCATCGATGGAACGATCGCCGGGAACGGTCTGGCATGGACCCAAAGGACACATCACCCGCGAGTTGCTTGAAAGCGCGGTTCCCGAAATCGTCGGACGGCGCGTCCATCTGTGCGGGCCACCGCCAATGATGGCCGCCATGCGCGAAATCCTGATGCAGATCGGGGTGCCCGAGGCGCAGATATTCAGCGAGGCGTTCGGACCCGCTTCGCTGCCGATCGACGAACCTGGCGAGCAGAATGCCGCGCAGGCGGCCCCCCCGCCCGCTGCGTCGGCCCGTGCACGGTTGGCGGCAACAACGGTTACCTTCTCGGTAGCCGGCGTTTCGGCGCCACTCGACACCAACGAGACGATCCTCGAGGCTGCCGAAACCGCCGGTGTTGAAATCCCCTATTCGTGCCGGATCGGCGAATGCGGGGTTTGCGTTACCCGCCTGCTAGCAGGGGAAATCGCGATGGAGACCGAGACCGGTCTCGACCCCGACGACAAGGCACAAGGCTATGTGCTCGCCTGTCAGGCACGTTGCACCCGAGGTCCATTGGTGGTGGAAGCCTGATGCGCGAGCGCGGCGACATCCTGATGACCTTGGCGGCAGCCTTCGTGCTTCTCTTTCCACTCGGTTTCGTGGTTCATGCGTCGCCGCGCTTTCCCGGCAGTCTGGCGGGAAGCTTGACCGGGATCGCGGCTGCGGTACTGATGCTCCTTCCTCTCGTTCATGTCGCCGCTCGGCGTATTGGGCGTTTTGGACGATGGCTCGATCATAGGATCGAGAAGCGGACTTTGCTGGCGATACACATCTATGCGGGTGTGGCGGGGCCAATCCTCGCACTTGTCCACGCGGCACACAAGTTCGAGAGCCCGCTCGGCATCGCACTGACCGGCACTGTCATACTGGTCGTCTGGAGCGGGTTTGTCGGTCGTTATTTCCTGGTCCAGATCACAAGAGCCGTCCGCGCCCGTACATCCGAACTTGCAGTGCTCCGGTTGGGACTCGACGCGGATCTTGCAAGAGCCGTGCCCATTGCAGGCGGAGGTCGACCGAAAAGCAAAGGTTGGCGGTTCTTGTTCGCCCCGGCCGACGAATTCGAGCTCGCCGATATCGCTGATGCCAGACGACGTGCCGAGGCTCTTGCCGATGCCGAATACGCCGTGCGCGCCGAACGCGCGGCTGCCGGCCTGTTTGGGGGATGGCGAGCGATCCATGTCGTCACCAGCACACTTCTCTATGCGCTGCTGCTGCTCCACATCTGGGCTGGCTATTATTTCGGGTTTCGCTGGCTGTGAATGGCGCGCGCCTCCTCTACGGCATATATGCCCTGGTACTGGCGATGCTCGTCGTCATCGTCCCGCTGACGACCCATTCCGCTGGAAGCCGCGCGATTGCAGGTTGGACCGCGCTGATTGAACCTGGACCTTTGTCGCCCGCTCACGCCTCGCTTCGGCGCAATTGCGAAACCTGCCACACACCGCACCAAGGCGTTGAGGCGCAGAAATGCATCACCTGCCACATCCAAACCGATTTCGGGACCAAGGCGTCGACCCGCTTTCATGCCAAAGCGAAAGAGTGCACAAGCTGTCATGTTGAACATGACGGGGGCGCGAGCCTTGCTCGCATGGATCATGAGGCCTTGCTCGATCCAGACCTTTGGCGCGGTCCGCTTCGGCCCCGAGATGCACGCATCTCGAAAACACATCCAGAGACCACGGACGCGCTCAATTGCGTAAGCTGCCATGCGGCGCGCGATCGGCATCAAGGTTCGTTCGGCAAGGACTGCCAGAATTGCCATGCTGTGGTCGACTGGAAGATCGACGCCTTCAGGCACCCATCTGTCAACTCACGCCAGTGCGCCGGGTGCCACAAGGCACCGCCCAGTCACTTCATGATGCACTTCGAGATGGTCTCTCAGCGCGTTGCGAGGGAACGCGCTCCGGTCAATCAATGTGTTGCATGCCACACCACCGACAGTTGGAACAACATCCGTAATCGTGGGCTGTACGACCATCATTGAGCAGATGGTGCTGATCGCAGGGCCTCCCGCCGGCCAAAGCAGAGGTGAGCAGCCCGGAGAAGGATGCGCGGCTTTAACTCGTAAACTGAGAGAAGAGATCGAATAGATTTGACACGTTTCGCATCCACGCCGATTATAAACGTGTGAGGCGGCTTTTCTCCTTGATAATGCTTGTCGGAGCGTTGGTGGGTCTCCTGGGCCAGGAAACCGCGTTCGCGAACAGCATGCCCCTGACCTGGGCTAATCAAAACACTGATGCTGGCGCGATGGATCCTGTTTGCGCCGAGATGATGGGGGTCGCTCAACCGGATAAGCCCGAAAAGCCCTGTGAAGGCATGACGCCCGAATGCGTTGCGAAGATGGGCTGCGCTGTGCCGGTGGCTCTGGTTCCTTTGCTGCCGATCACAGAGCCGATGTTGTTTCACGCCTGGATTCCAGCGCGAAGGCCTGTCGCCACGTTAACAGGTCGCATTATCGGTCCTGAGCCCGAGCCGCCCACAAATCTTGCCTGAGCCGAGGTGGAGCGCTGCGGGCCCGTCTGCTTGCCTGCGCGCGGTCAAATCGTTCAAGCAAGGAAATACTCATGAAGACAAGACTTTTGCTCGCCGCTGCGATAGGGCTTCTAGTCCCCGTCTCTGCCGCTTCCGCCCATGCGCCTGAAGGCGGCCATTGGGAATGGCGCTCCCGCTCTCAACTAGGGCCCAGACCAACAACGCCGGCGCTTGTCCGCGTATGGATCAGCGATGACGTGGCGAACGCCGCCGCGTGCAAATGCTCCGCGATGAAGGCTGATACATCGGGATGCACGATGGACTTGTCCGGCAAGGCCCGGGTTCCCTCAATCGGCTAAGGCCATTGCCTGGCCGATAACCAGAAAATGACTGGCCGGGCACGCGGCGTCGGCGGAGGTATCTTCTCCGTCGGCGCCGCGTCAGTCCGAGCCCGGCCATCTATATCGGCACGGTAGCCTCCACGAGGAGAGCTTCATGCAAACAATCCATTACCTGCCTCTTTTGGCACCATTTCTCGCGGCAGTGTCTGGTGCGGCGCTTGCCGAACTGCTCTCCTTCGAGGCGGCAATCGAACGTGCCACGCGCGATGCACCATCGATCCGGGCTGGCGTATCCGGCGTCGAGGCAAGTCGAGATGCGGCGGTGGCCGCAGGGCGCTTGCCCGATCCGAGCCTCAACCTCGGTATCGACAATTTTCCGGTCTCCGGCCCGCCGGCCTATAGCTTTACTGCAGATAGCATGACGATGACGCGGATCGGGATCGAGCAGCCATTTCCCAATCCGGCCAAACGCAGTGCGCAGCGCACACGGGCAATCGCGAACATTGGCATGGCCGAGGCTGAGCTGGCGATTGAGGCTCAGAATGTTCGGCTCGCGACCGCACTTGCGTGGATCGATCTCCATTACGCCAAGCGGCAACTGGCACAGCTGAAGCAACTCGACGAAGCTCTGAACGATCTTCAGTCGACCGTCTCTGCCCGCTTGGCTTCAGGCTCTGCTCGTCCAGCTCTGGCGCTGGAACCCGAGCAGTTGCGTGCCGCCGTCAATGATCGGCGCAGTGAACTGGCCGCAGAGGTCTCGCGCGCACGTGCCCAGCTGGTCCGCTTTACTGGTGACCCTACTGCCGATGTCATGGGCGATCCTCCTGTTTTCGCCATACACCGCAATGCGTTGACTAAAGATATCTCGTTGCTTCCACGCCTGAAGGCGCTAGATGCCGGGATCACCGGCGCCGAAGCCGATACCGGGCTCGCCCGTGCTGACAAGCATCCCGACTGGCGGATTGGCGCAAGCTACGGCCGCCGTGACCCGGCCTTCGGCGACATGGTCTCGGTCGGTGTGAGTATAGATCTGCCGCTGTTCGCCAAGCGTCGGCAGAACCCCAGAATCGCTGCCAGCCTTCTCGGCGAGACGCGGGCGCATCTGACGCGGGTCGCCGCAGAGCGAGAAATCCTCGCGTCACTCGAAACCGACCTTGCAACTCATGCCATGCATGTTGAGCTTGTGGCGAACGCACAAAAGGTGCTGGTCCCACTCGCCAAGCGCCGGGCCGAGCTCGACCTGGCGAGCTATGCGGCTGGCAGGCTCGACCTGGGCAGCGCGCTCTTGTCATCGCTTGCTCTCGCAGAAGCGGAAGTCGACGCGCTGGCGCGCGAAGCCGACGCGGCCCGCGACGCTGTGCGGATCAGCTACACCTATCGAGGAGTCAAGCCATGACAATGAACCCGAAAAATACCGCGCGATGGGCTGCGGCATTTCTGACAGTTGCATCCGTTGCTGGCGTTGGCGGGTTCTGGTTAGGGAAGCGTGACCCCTCACAACGCAGTGATACGAGCGCGGCGCAGAACGGCCGCAAGATCCTCTACTGGTACGATCCCATGGTGCCGACCGAACGCTACGACAATCCCAACTCGCTCTCTTCGATGGGAATGAAGACCATCCCGAAATATGCCGATGAAGTTCCGGACGCAGGGCCAGGTGTGCGCGTGGATGCCGATGCGAGACAAAGTCTCGGAATGCGCGTCGCAACAGTGACATTTGGCTCTCTCCCATCGGGCCTGACGGTTACAGGCACGATCGATTTCAATCAGCGCGATATTGCTATTGTCCAGTCGCGTTCGAGCGGCTTTGTCATCCGCGTCTACGCCCGTGCCGCGGGCGATGTGATCGGTGCGGGCGCACCAATCGCCGATCTCCAGTTACCCGAATGGGGCGGCGCGCAAGGCGAGTTTCTGGCAGTCAAGCGGCTCGGGCAGGAAGACCTCGCCCACGCAACCAGGCAGCGTCTGAAGCTCATGGGCATGTCAGATGCACTGATCAATGAGGTCGAGCGAACCGGCCGAACCAACGGGACTGTGACTATTCGCGCACCAATTGCTGGTGCGATACAGGCGCTTGACGTGCGAGAGGGAATGACGGTCGCGGCAGGGCAGAGCCTTGCACAGATAAGCGGGATCAGGACAGTCTGGCTTAATGCCGCAGTGCCCGAAGCGCAGGCGAACCTCATCCGTATTGGTCAAGGAGCAAGGATAGCACTCAGCGCCTTCCCTGGTGAGAGCTTCACCGGCAAGGTCACAGCGATCCTGCCGATCACGCAGCCCGACAGCCGCACGATGACCGTGCGGATCGAACTTGCCAATCGCGGGGGACGCCTGCGCCCAGGCATGTTCGCAAGTGTCAGTTTTGACGGAGACAACAGGTCCGCGTTGCTTGTCCCGAGAGACGCTCTGATCCGCACCGGTGCGCGAACGCTCATCATGCTGGCCCTTCCCGATGGCCGGTACCGCCCCGCTGAAGTTCGTACCGGGCGGGAGAGCGGCGACAAGACAGAAATTGTTGCAGGACTGTCCGCTGGCGAAAAGGTCGTAGTCTCGGGTCAATTCCTGCTCGATTCCGAAGCAAGTCTCGCTGGTGTCTCTGCCAGACCTATTGGAGATAAGCAGTGATTGCCGCGATCATCCGTGTCGCGATCAAGGGGCGCCGCATAATGATCGCCGCCGCGCTCGTTCTGGCCGTCGCGGGGATTGTATCACTGCGGACCACGCCGGTCGACGCCCTGCCTGACCTGTCCGATGTGCAAGTCATCATCCGAACATCGTGGCCGGGGCAGGCCCCACAGATCATCGAAAATCAGGTCACCACGCCCGTCGCCTCGACAATGCTGTCGGTTCCCGGCGCGCGGGTGGTGCGCGGCTATTCCTTCACCGGCGACAGTTTCGTCTACGTCCTCTTCGATGACGGGACCGATCTTTACTGGGCGCGCAGCCGCGTACTCGAATATCTCAGCCAGGTGCAAAGTCGTCTACCGGAAGGCGCAAGCGCTTCTCTCGGTCCGGACGCAACAGGAGTTGGCTGGGTCTATGAATACGCGCTCATTGATAAGACGGGGCGGCACGATTTGTCGCAACTCCGGTCACTGCAGGACTGGTTTCTTCGGTACGAACTGAAGACCGTACCGGGTGTTGCCGAGGTCGCCAGTATCGGCGGTATGGTGAAGCAGTATCAGGTCGTGCTCGATCCGATTAAGCTTGCCGCCTTTGGGGTGACAAGTGAGGATGTCGTTGAAGCTCTGAAGCGGGCCAATCAGGAAACTGGCGGATCGAGCATCGAGCTGGCGGGCGCAGAGTATACGGTGCGTGCAAGCGGCTACCTCAGATCGATCGAGGATTTCCGCGCCGTGCCGATCCGCACCGCCGCTTCCGGCGTACCGGTGACCGTGGATGATGTCGCCATCGTCCAGCTTGGGCCTGAAATGCGGCGCGGAATTGCGGAACTCAATGGCGAGGGCGAGGTCGCCGGGGGCGTGATTGTCATGCGTCAGGGCCAGAATGCGCGCGATGTGATCAAAGGTGTTCGCAGCAAACTCGACGAGCTCACAAAGAGTCTGCCTCCGGGCGTCGAAGTGGTTACCACCTATGATCGTTCTGGCCTGATCGACCGCGCAATCGAGAACCTGACTGCGAAGCTGATTGAGGAGTTTATTATTGTCGGTTTGATCTGTGCGCTGTTTCTGTGGCACGCGCGCTCCGCGGTGGTAGCGATCCTCACGCTTCCGCTGGGCATTTTGATGGCGGTCATGGTGATGCGCTTGCAGGGCCTCAATGCGAATATCCTGTCATTGGGCGGCTTTGCCATCGCGATCGGCGCGATGGTCGATGCCGCGGTCGTTATGATCGAGAACGCGCACAAGCATCTTGAGCACTGGCGTCACGAGCACGAGGACACAGAGCCTGACACGACGACGCGTTGGGCGCTGATTACCACGGCAGCCAGCGAGGTTGGTCCCGCGCTGTTCCTCAGCCTCCTCATCATCACATTCTCGTTTCTGCCGATCTTCGCGCTGCAAGGCCAGGAAGGCCGCCTGTTCGCGCCGCTTGCTTTCACAAAAACCTATGCCATGGCCGCCGCCGCGATACTGTCGATCACGCTGGTTCCGGTGCTGATGGGCCTGCTCATCAAAGGTAGGATCCCGAGCGAGGAGGAAAACCCGCTTAACCGTTTTCTTGCCCGCATGTACCGCCCCTTGATCGACTGGGTGCTCAGGCACCCGAAACAGACCTTGCTGATCGCCATGCTGGTTTTCGCCACCAGCATTTGGCCGGCTTCTCGAATTGGAGCCGAGTTTCTGCCACAAATGGACGAGGGCGACCTTCTCTATATGCCCTCGGCACTGCCCGGCCTTTCGGCAGCTGAGGCTGGCCGTTTGCTCCAGCAGACCAACCGGCTGATCAAGACCGTGCCCGAGGTTGAGAGTGTTTTTGGAAAGGCCGGCCGTGCTGACAGCGCAACCGACCCCGCCCCGCTCGAAATGTTCGAGACGACTATCCGTTTCAAATCCCGCGACAAGTGGCGAGCAGGCATGACCCCTGAAAAACTTCGCGATGAACTTGATGCGAGGGTGAAAGTGCCAGGCCTTGCAAACTTCTGGATTCCGCCGATCCGTAACCGCATCGACATGCTGGCCACGGGCATCAAAAGTCCGATCGGGATCAAGGTTGCCGGATCGAACCTCACGGAGATCGACCAAGCCGCAAAGCGCATCGAGACGGTGGTAAAGGGCGTGCCGGGTGTCTCATCTGCGATCGCAGAACGGCTTTCTGGCGGGCGCTATATTGATATCGATGTCAACCGCGCCGCCGCTGCGCGTTTCGGCCTTAATGTCGCAGACGTTCATGCCGTGGTTTCGGGAGCAATTGGCGGCGAGACCATCGGTCAGACGGTCGAAGGGCTTGCTCGTTACCCCATCAGTGTACGCTATCCGCGCGAAATGCGCGACAGTGTCGAAAAGCTCAGGAATCTCCCGGTTCTTACTCCCTCAGGCCAGCAAATCACGCTCAGCACGGTTGCAGCTTTGCGAATAAGCGATGGACCGCCAATGTTGCGTAGCGAAAACGGCCGGCCGGTCACCTGGATCTATGTCGATGGGACCCGGAGCGACATGCAGCAGCTGGTGGGAGACATCAATCGAGCCATGACCACGAAGGTCACCTTGCCGCCAGGTGTCAGCGTATCGTACACTGGCCAGTATGAATTTCTGGTCCGCGCCAAAGAGCGAATGAAGCTGGTCATCCCCGTCACGCTCGCAATCATTTTTGCTTTGCTCTACCTCACGTTCCGCCGTTGGGACGAGGCGCTGTTGATTATGGTCACGCTCCCCTTTGCACTCACCGGAGGGCTGTGGATGCTCTACTGGCTCGGCTACAACCAGTCAGTTGCAACTTCAGTGGGCTTCATCGCACTCGCCGGCGTTGCGGCAGAGTTCGGAGTGGTGATGCTGATCTACCTGAAACAGGCACTCGAGGCGCCTGCGTCTGGCGATGTTGCTCACGCGGTGCGCGAAGGCGCATTGCTCCGGGTGCGGCCGAAGGCGATGACGGTTGCGGTGATCCTCGCAGGCCTTCTGCCGGTCCTGATCGGGAGCGGCACCGGGTCAGAAGTGATGAGCCGCATCGCTGCACCCATGGTCGGCGGCATGCTCACCGCTCCGCTGCTTTCGATGCTCGTCATCCCGGCAGCTTATCTGCTGATGCGCCGACGTTCTGTTCATCTGACCCTACTCGAAGGAGAAGTTAAGTGAAGAAAGCCCTTATTTTTGCATCCAGCCTTACGCTGATGGCCGCCCTTACCGCTTGTCAGGAGAAATCGGACACCACCGCAGCTGTCCCGAGCGGCAACACCAAGTCAGGCGATATGGCTGACATGCCTGCCGCCGGAGCAATGCAGCATGGTGTCGCGGTCGGTACCGTCACCGCCATCGATGCCGCCAAGGGGGCGATCACGCTTGATCACGGACCGATGAGCGGCGTGGAGTGGCCCGCCATGACTATGGAATTCACCGCTGAACCAGAGCAACTCGGTGGGGTCAAGGTGGGCGACAGGGTGGATTTCGAGATCGATTGGGATGGCAAGGTAGGGCGGATAACAAGGATATCCGCACAAAATCCGGCCGTCGAATAGGGTTGAGCTTCAGCGGTCTGCAAATGGTCGCTTGGAAAATAACGGACCAGACCAGGATTTCGAAGAAACCTGCCAGAGGCTGGCGGCTGCAACGGCCATGCATCTCCGGCGAGTTCTTCTGGTGCCTGTGCTGGGTTATTCCGCATGACACCCGGGCTGATGCCTGCTAGAAGGCCGTGTGCTGTTTCTCTCGCGTCTCATTCTGACACTCGTATTGTCAGCGCTCGTTACGAGCGTCACCCTCGAGGCCGGGGAACTGCCGGGTGCGCCGGCGTCAGAGTGCGCCGCTGAATTTCATGACGAAAAGAGCAGCGGGAGCGAGCAGGGCACGGCTGACAAGGCCCTCCCCCATCACCACGGCATTTGCCATTGTCCGGCGATCCAGGCTCCAGCTGATATCGGCGTTGCGCCCCGATTTGGCTCGCTTTCAGTGCCGCTGTTCGCGCGCTCCACGCCTCCGCTTGATTCTAGCGCGCCCGAACCGGGCCTGAGGCCACCAAACGCCTGACACATGACACTGGCCGGAGTTTCCGGCCGAGGTTATCTGTCAGGAGAATTCCCAATGAAGATCGTGCGAGCAGCCGTTCTGGCTGCTGCGACCTGTGCATCAGTGGTGCAGGCGCAACCGCAAGGGGATACGCAGGTTATCCCCGCTGCGAAGGTATTTACTCTCAAGGAAGCTGTCGCGGCTGCCGGCGGCGCAGCACCGGCTTCCGAGGCTGCAGTAGCTGCAGTTGAGGCAGCAGAAGCAGGCCAAAGGTTGGCAGGCTTGCGCCCCAACCCTGTCGTACAAGTACAGGTAGAAAACATCGCTGGTTCCGGGCCTTACCGCGGCTTGAGAAGCGCTGAAACCACCATAGGCCCCGCGATTCCCATCGAGCTCGGCGGTAAGCGAAGCGCCCGCGTCGCCGTAGCACGGGCACAGCTGACCCGCGCGGAGATCCAGCAAGCGATCACTGCCGCCGATGTCAGGCTGCAGGTTACTCAACTCTATGTCGAAGCAGTAGCGGCCGAACGGCGTCTTGCCACCGCGAGAGACCAGGCCCGGATTGCCAACGATGCACTGCGCGCGGCAGGCATAAGGGTGCAGGCGGGACGAGCCTCGCCTCTTGAACGACAACGTGCAGATGTTGCTGTTACCTATGCGGAAGCCAATGTTGAACGGCAAGCTCGTCTGGCTGAAGCAGCCCGGATCAATCTCGTGCGCCGGATCGGGCAGCCTATCAGTGGCATACTGGATGAATCGGTGCTCGACATCCTCCCGGGTACAAATGTGTATGGACCGGCTGTGCCGGTGGACCCATCTGGCACCCTTGCCCTCGCAGCAGCAAACGCCGATTTCACGATAGCCGAAGCCGGCGTGCGGCTTGCCCGCGCAAACCGGGTCCCTGACCTCAACGTCGGCCCCGCTATCCGCCGCCTTGAGGCGACCAACGATCTGGCTGCGGTATTCACTGTCACTATCCCGATACCGGTTTTCAACAACGGGCGCGCGGCAATCGCTCAGGCGACTGCGCAGCAAACCCAAGCTGATGCTCTCCGCCGCTTGACGGCCCTGGATATCGAGCAAGCGATCACTGATGCGCAGGCCGAGGCGGCCAATGCCGCCACCACGGCGCGCGCGGCGGCAGGTCCGGCGTTGGCCAGCGCGCAGGAAGCCGCGCGCATTGCACGGATCGGTTACCGCGAAGGCAAGTTTGGACAGCTCGAATTGCTCGACGCCGAACGCACCCTTGCAGAGACGCGGGTCGCAGCGATCGATGCACTTGCCGCCTATCAGAATGCCCGAGCGCAATTGGAGCGATTGACCGCCCGTGCGCCCAATGCGGAGTACTAATCATGAAGAAGCATTATCTTGTTGGAGCGACGATCAGTGCGCTCCTTTTGGCAAGCTGTGGGGGCGCTGATCCATCCAAGGAGCAGACTGCTTCCGGTTCTGCAGACGCGAGCGCTGAAGCCGGCCATGCGAATGAAGGGCAAGTGACCCTCACGGCCGAGCAGATTGCTGCAGCGGGTGTCGAGGTGGGTCGTCCTGTCGTTGGCGGCGCCGGCACGATCGAACTACCGGCTATCGTTGAAGGTGATCCGCAAAACACCCAGGTGGTTTCCGCGGCCATCGGCGGGCGTGTAGTGGCGCTTACACGCAATCTCGGTGAGACGGTCGGGCGCGGTCAGACAATCGCCGTAATCGAAAGCCGCGACGTCGCCCAGATGAAGGGCGAGGTCGAAGCCGCTCGGGCGCGCCTTGCTCTGGCCAATTCAAACCTTGCGCGAGAGCAACGGCTGTTTGACGAAAAGGTTTCGCCCGAACAGGATCTCATCGCCGCGCGAACGGCTGCAACGGAAGCACGCATCGCGCTGACGCAGGCACAAAGCATGGTCTCGGCTGCGGGTGTCGGCGGCGCCGGCCTGAACCGGCTCGGCATCACAGCTCCGATTTCAGGCCAGATCATCGGCCGTCCGGTCACGCTGGGGCAAACGGTTGCGGCCGACGCCGAGCTCTATCGTATCGCCAATCTGGGTCAGGTGTCGATCGCGCTGAACCTCAAGCCTGAGGATGCCGGGCGGGTTCGGCCTGGCAATCTGGTGACTGTGAGGGCGGCGGGGCGCGAAGCGAGCGCCCGCATCACATTCGTCTCGCCAGCTCTCGACCCCCAGACGCGCCTCGTCCCTTCGATTGCCACGCTCAACAATCGCGGCGGACAATGGCGGGTCGGGGAGCCGGTCATGGTCGCCATAGAGCTCACGGGCAGCGGCGGTAGCGGCGCTATCCGCGTGCCATCAACAGCGGTCCAAAGCCTCGAGGGGAAAACGGTCGTTTTCGTCCGCACCCCTTCCGGCTTCAAGGCAGTTCCGGTTCAGCTCGGCGACGCATCGGGCGATACCGTGATCGTCAAGTCTGGACTGAGAGGCAACGAACAGATCGCCACCACCGGAAGCTTCACGCTCAAAGCCGAAATCGGCAAGGGCGAAGCCAGTCATGAGGATTGAGCCATGATCGCCCGCATTGTTACATGGGCGGTCGAGAAGCGCTGGCTCGTCCTGCTCCTCACCGTCATTGCCGCCGCCATCGGCGCATATTCCCTTTACCGGCTGCCGATCGACGCTGTGCCGGATATCACCAACAACCAGGTGCAGATCAACGTCCGCGCGCCCGCGCTGTCACCCGAACTGGTCGAGAAGCAGGTCTCCTTCCCGATCGAAACGGCGCTCGCCGGGACCCCGGGTCTTGAATACACAAGATCCCTGAGCCGCAATGGCTTTGCCCAGATCACGGCCGTATTTTCCGACACCACGGACATCTACTTCGCGCGCCAGCAGGTGGGGGAACGGTTGCAGGGGGTGCAGGAAAACCTCCCCGACGGTGTAAACCCTGAAATGGGACCGATCGCGACTGGCTTGGGCGAAGTGTACATGTACACGGTCCGGCTAGACCACCGCGATGACGACCAGCACAAGCCGGGCGAACCGGGCCAGCAGCCGGACGGTAGCTATATCACGCCCGAGGGCGAGCGGCTGACGACCGAGGTCGACAAGGCGACCTATCTGCGAACAGCGCAGGACTGGATTGTCACGCCTCTGCTCAAGGGCACCCCAGGCCTTGCCGGCGTCGATTCGATCGGCGGCTATGCCAAGCAGTTTCTTGTAGTGCCCGATGTGCAGAAGCTGGCCTCGCTTGGCATATCCCTGACCGAACTTGGCAATGCGTTGGAGCAGAACAACACCAGCGTGGGCGGCGGCTTTGTGAACCGAAACGGCGAAGGTCTGGCGGTGCGTTCCGACGCACTGATCCGTAATGCCGCTGAATTGGGAAGAACCGTTATTGCGACGCGCAATGGCGTGCCGATCACGGTCGAACAGGTGGCCACCGTCAAGACGGGTCAGGCTATCCGCATGGGCTCGGCGTCGGAGAACGGAACCGAGGTTGTCGTCGGCACCGCGATCATGCGGATCGGAGAAAACAGCCGCATTGTGTCGACAGCGGTCGCCGAGAAACTCAAGACAATCAACGCATCCCTGCCCCCGGATGTGGTGATCCAACCCGTCCTGAACCGCACGGAACTTGTCAATTCAACTATCTCAACGGTTGCCAAGAACCTGTCTGAGGGCGCCTTGCTGGTCATCGTCGTGCTCTTCATTTTGCTCGGCAATTTCCGGGCAGCGCTGATCGCTGCCTTGGTGATTCCGATCACGATGATGCTGACTGGTTTCGGGATGCTGCGTGTCGGCGTGTCCGCCAACCTGATGAGTCTCGGCGCACTCGATTTCGGCCTGATCGTTGATGGCGCCGTTATCATCGTCGAGAATGCCTTGAGGCGACTTGCCGAGCAGCAGCACCACGAGGGACGACTCCTCAGCGTCAAGGAACGACTGGCTACCGTCGCCTCTGCCGCCCGCGAGATGATCAGGCCATCTGTGTACGGGCAGGCCATCATTATCCTCGTTTACGTCCCCTTGCTGACCCTGACAGGCGTCGAGGGCAAAACCTTCGTGCCTATGGCGCTGACCGTCATCATCGCCCTCGCCTTCGCGTTTGTTCTCTCGCTCACATTCGTTCCGGCGATGATCGCAATCTGGCTGTCCAAAAAGGTGGAGGAGAAGGATGGCCGCATCATCACATGGCTCAAGAAGCGTTATGAGCCTGGCCTTGAGCGGTCGATGAAGCGCCCGACGGTAACGATCGGAGCCGGTGTTGCCAGCCTTGTGGTGGCGGCACTGGCGTTCACCACCCTCGGCTCGGTGTTCCTGCCGCAGCTCGATGAGGGCGATCTGCTGATCCAGTCGCTGCGCATCCCGGCAACGTCGGTCCAGCAGAGTCAGGCAATGCAGGTGCCGATCGAGCGAATGATGTCGAAGCAACCCGAGGTCGCATTCGTCTATTCCAAAACCGGCACGGCAGAACTTGCTTCGGATCCGATGCCACCGAACGCGACCGACATGTTCGTGATCCTGAAACCGCGTGAGGAATGGCCCAACCCTGAGCTTCCCAAGGAAGAGCTTGTAAGCCGGCTCGAGAGCAATCTTTCGAAAATCCCGGGCAATGCCTACGAGATTACCCAACCCATCCAGATGCGATTCAATGAATTAATCGCCGGCGTTCGCGGTGACATAGCAGTCAAGGTCTTCGGCGACGACTTCAACCAGATGAATCGGACGGCCGAGGAGATTGCCGCCGTGCTGCGCCGAACCGAGGGCGCAGCTGATGTGAAGGTAGAGCAGACAACCGGTCTTCCCATGCTCGACATTCGCGTCAACCGCGACGCAATGGCGCGGCTTGGGGTCACGTCTCAAGACGTTCAGGATACGGTGACAGCCACGCTCGGTGGCCGGGTGTCCGGGCAGATCTTCGAAGGCGATCGCCGGTTTCCGGTGGTGCTCCGTCTCGCGGAGGCCCAACGCTCGGATATCAGCGTGCTGGAGCAGGTTCCTGTACCTGTCGCGGGTGGCGGTAGTGTGCCGCTTTCCAGTGTTGCCGACATCCAGGTGGTCGACGGACCCAATCAAATCAGCCGCGAGAATGGAAAGCGGCGTGTGGTGGTCCAGGCCAATGTCCGCGGCAGGGACGTAGGATCGGTTGTCGCCGATGCCCAGGAGGTCATCGCGAAGGAGATTCGCTTGCCAGCTGGTGTCTATCTGGAATGGGGCGGTCAATTTGAAAACCTCCAGTCAGCAAGCGAGAGACTGAAGCTTGTCATCCCGGCCTGCTTTATTCTGATCCTGGTGCTCCTTTACGGCGCATTGGGTTCGGCCAGAGATGCAGCGATCGTGTTCACCGGCGTGCCCTTTGCACTGGTCGGCGGTGTCTTGCTGTTGTTCGCACGCGGAATGGACTTCTCCATTTCCGCTGCCGTTGGCTTCATCGCGTTGTCAGGCATTGCTGTTCTCAATGGCCTGGTCATGGTCAGTTCGATCCAGGATCTGATCCGCTCTGGGATGTCCCGGGAGGAGGCGGCCTATGTGGGAGCCATGCAGCGCCTGCGACCAGTCGTGATGACAGCCCTTGTTGCGAGCCTTGGGTTCGTTCCGATGGCGCTGGGCGCCGGCGCCGGTGCTGAGGTCCAGAAGCCCCTGGCAACGGTGGTAATCGGCGGCTTGATCTCGGCCACCCTGCTGACGCTGTTTGTCCTGCCGACGCTTTATGCCCGGTTCGGCCAGAAGACCATCAAACAGCCCGAACACTACAATGAGGCGTTCGAAGGCGCCAACCATGGGCAGACTATCGTGGAGACGTCGTCATGAAAAATCCAGCGGGGCGGTCGGTGATCGCCCCGCTTACCCTTGTCGCAACTGCACAGGAGGCCCGATTGTCAGGTTCGGCAGCGATGTCCTTCAGCAGTTCAGAGACCCAGAGCCAGCCTATGCGGAAAGTCATGCCTTTGATTTCTATCGTTGCCATAGCGGCGGGCTTTTCAGCGTGCTCGGGCGATCCGGAGCAAATGCCGACATCGGAGCGAGATATCCACGCGTCGCAGATCCAGGACGGGTCCGCCCCATCGGGTCGACACCCATACCAATGTACTGATGGGCGAAGCCGGTTTGTGGACTTCAAGAACGAAGGTCTCACCATGGAAGTCCGCAAATCTTACGAAGGCGAGCCGCTTGTCCTGAATGCGCCTGCGCAGGGCTTTCAGTACCGCAGCGCTAACCTCAGTGCACATTTTCGGAACACCAATCTGGTCCTCGTCACTAGTGAAGGGGCAAAGGTTGTTTGCGAGCGAGGACGAAAAAGATGAGATTCTTGTCGATCATGAAGCAAGGTGAGCTTGGTGCACTCAAGCACCGCCGGGATCGGCTGCTGCCCCAAGATAGCACGTTGTCCGGCTGCCCTGCCCCTTGCGTACTCCAGAGCTTTGCGAGCCTCGTGGTTGGGGAGAGAAAGCCGTGATTGCCGTGAACGACAATGACAACTCGCAGGAGCGCCGCACGCTCTGGATCGTGCTGCTGCTCAATGCGGCAATCGCGGGGGGCTTCTTTGTTACCGGCGCTGTTGCAGATTCGAGCGCGCTGATCGCCAATGGCGTCGATAACCTGTCCGATACGGCCGTTTACGCGCTGAGCCTTGTAGCACTGACCCGGGGTCAAACATGGAAGACCCGCGCAGCGATGGCTTCAGGCCTCATGTTGCTTCTGTTTGCCGGTGGCATCCTGCTCGATGTCGGGCGGCGCTTCATCCAGGGGAGCGAGCCCATCGGACCGACCATGATGGTCATGTCAGCGATTGCTGGCGCGGTAAACTACCTCTGCCTTCGGCTGCTTCAACGCATCAAGGAACCGGACGTCAATCTCCGGGCCGCGACCACCTTCAGCTACAACGACTTCATCTCCAACGGCGGCATCCTGATTGCCGGCGTGCTGGTGTTCTGGCTGGGTACGAACTGGCCGGACTTGCTCGTCGGTTTCGCTACCGCCCTCATCGCCATCAAGGGCGGCGTCGAAATCCTGCGCGACGCACGCACCGAACCCAATACAACGACGGGAGGTCGTCATGAATGACAAGCTCGAACTCGACATTTCGGTGCTATTGCCCGACCTTCCCGACGCAGCTGACGCATGTCTCGATCGTCTCGTAGCAACGCTGACGAAGCGCGAAGGCGTCGAGCGGGCGCATGTCATCTGTGTCGACGACGATACGCCAGCGGCGCTGTGCATCCATTTCGACGCTGCCAAGCTGCCTTTGCCGCGTTTGCGCGAAATCGTGCGCGCGGCCGGCGCTGAAATCACCGAGCGCTATGGTCATGCGATCTGGCAAGCAACGGGGATCAACCATGAGCGTCGCGCTCGAACGATCAGCGATGCGCTGTGCGCCTTGCCCGGCGTGGTACAGGCCAGCGCCAGTTCAGGTGGGTCTGTGCGGGTCGAATATGATCGCCGCATGACCACCGAAGAGGAAGTGCTTTCGGCCCTTCGCAAACTCAAGGTTGGCATCGAAAAGCGGGTCAGTGCCGATGACCATGCCGGTCATGATCATGGGGCTGGTAGCCATGGTGCGGCCGAGGAACGGCATAGCTCCGGTGATGTTCACGATCACAGCCACGCTAATTTTCTGGGCCCCAACACTGAACTGATCTTTGCCCTCGCCTGCGGCGCGCTGCTGGGAATCGGCTTCGCAATTGAGAAGCTGATAGCCGGTGCGCCCGCTTGGCTCCCGACCGCCTGCTATATGGCAGCCTATTTTTTCGGTGGTTTCTTCACGCTGCGCGAGGCGATTGACAACCTTCGGTTGAAGAAGTTCGAGATCGACACCCTAATGCTGGTCGCCGCCGCCGGGGCAGCCGCCTTGGGGGCGTGGGCCGAAGGCGCACTACTTCTGTTCTTGTTCAGTCTCGGACACGCGCTGGAGCACTATGCCATGGGCCGTGCCAAGAAGGCAATTGAAGCCCTGGCAAAGCTCGCCCCTGAGACCGCAACGGTGCGCCGCGATGGGGCGACCAGCGAAATCGACGTCGAACAAATGGTGGTCGGCGACATCGTCATCGTGCGTCCGAACGAGCGCTTGCCCGCCGACGGCTTCGTCCTGAAGGGAACGAGTGCTATCAACCAGGCGCCCGTTACCGGCGAAAGCATCCCGGTCGACAAGATACCGGT
>Ga0114901_1000396_pt1 | contig 30663 bp, 27 predicted proteins | sample MalvireepMed_s16_FD_89686 | JGI IMG/M metagenome (GOLD analysis project Ga0114901, IMG submission 89686) | Marine viral communities from the Global Malaspina Expedition - Malaspina viral metaG DeepMed_s16 | ecosystem: Environmental > Aquatic > Marine > Oceanic | place: Mediterranean Sea... | reverse complement strand
TGATGGCGATACTGCTAGAGCTGAATTATAGCAAGGATGAGATACTACAAACTTATCTAAATGAGATTTACTTAGGTCAAAACGGCAATCGCTCTATTAATGGTTTTGGCCTCGCATCACAGTTTTATTTTAATAAACCTTTAAATGAGCTGCGTCTAGATCAGCAAGCGATGTTAGTGGGTATGGCAAAAGGGCCTAGCATCTATAACCCGCGCCGTCATCCAGAAGCGGCCAAAACGCGCCGCGATGTGGTGCTGAGTAATATGCAAGCGATAGGCAAGCTGACAGCAGAAGACTATGCAGCTGCCTCTGACAACTCTTTAGGCGTCGTCGATAAGCCCGTTGAAGGTAAGAGCCAGTTTCCTGACTTTTTGGACATCGTTAAACGCGAGCTCAATGATGTCTACTATGCTGACGATCTCAAAAACGAAGGTCTGACTATTATCAGTACCCTCGACCCTATTGCACAGCTAGCAGCAGACAAAGCGATTGATCGTAAGCTCGGTGAGCTGCGCCGTAATAATAGTAAGACCAAAGATTTACAAAGCGCTTTGGTCAGTGCCAATCCTGAGACCGGTGAGCTTGTCTCTGTCGTCGGTAGCGGTAGCGAGTTCACCGGCTTTAACCGAGCGGTAGATGCTAAACGTCCCGTCGGCTCGCTGCTAAAACCTATCATCTATATGACCGCGCTTGAGAGTGGACGCTATAATTTAGCCAGCTCAGTGGATGACTCACCTATCACAGTCACCTCAAACGGTAACGACTGGAACCCCAAAAACTACGATGGCCGCGATCATGGGTTTATTCCTTTCACCACTGCCCTAGCTAAGTCCTATAACCAAAGCACTGTACGTTTAGGGATGGAGTTTGGTTTAGATACTTTTGCCAGACAACTACGCCGTATGGGTATCGAAGAAAAAATCTCTCCTTACCCTTCTGCGCTATTAGGCGCTGTTAATCTCAGTCCGATGGATATGCTTGGCGTGTATCAGGTCTTTGCTACAGGCGGCTTTCGTACGCCTATCCATAGTATTCGTACTGTTATCGATGATCGTGGTCGTATTTTGCAGCGTACTGGGCTTAATACACAGCGCAGTGTGCCGCCTGAAGCCAACTTTTTGACCAACTATGCTTTGCAGCAAGTGGTCAAAGAAGGCACAGCTCGCCGAGCGCAGTCTTTGGGTAGTGAGCTGAATTTAGCGGGTAAGACAGGAACCACTAATGACTACCGAGATGCTTGGTTTGCAGGCTATAGTGGTAACTATGTCAGTGTGGTTTGGGTAGGCCGCGATGATAATAAGCCTATCGGTCTTGGCGGTGGTACTGGAGCGCTACCGATTTGGGTTGATTATATGCGCCGTTTAAAGCTAACTCCTGTAGCCATGGCAGAGCCGGAAGGGATCGAATGGTTATGGCTTGAGAACAACTCAGGCAAGCTCTCTAATGAGCGCTGCGCCAATGCACGCTACTTACCTGTGATGTCCGCCTATCTACCTGAAGAGGCTAGTGAGTGCGCTTTGCAGCTTTATCAGCAAGAACAAGCGCGTGAACGCGGATTTACTTTCGGGCAGCCACAATCAGAAGGTCTGGACAATACGCAACAGCCTACTACTGAAGATATGGAGAATAATGAACCACAACGAGGCGCTGATACTTGGTACGACCGCGCGCTTGAGTGGTTCTAAAGGTTGATTCAATAGCTGCTAAAAGCAGGACAATCGAGTTATAATAAGGGCTTTAGAGTTATCTAAAGCCCATTATTTATAGTTAGGGGCTGTATACTGATACGTGCATAGTGGCATTGTGGCATTGTGGCATTGTGACATGATAACGACACATAACTTATTATCAAAAACAGATCACCCTATTATTCAGTAAATCTTTTGCTGTTTATAGATGATGTAATATTAAGTAGAGGTAGCAGGATATGGCGACAATAAAGCAGCAAAACTCACAACTTTTGGCAAGCGGAGCAGCACACTCATTACCGTCGAAGCGCGTACTTCTTCCTACTATAATAATGAGCGCCTTAACCCTGAGCGCTTGTCAAACCGCGCCGTCTACAATGGCTAATCAAGTACCCGTAACTTCTACTACTCAAACGACTGCGGTTGCTGACTCTAGCCAGCCAGCACCTAGCTACACCAATGATGGCTACCCTATTGAGCCTTATCATCCGCCTGCCCAAGCCCCTACGACTTATGAAAATAGCAACAATCGTCAAAACCCCTTAACTCAGTCTGGCTCAGCCCCGAATCAGCCCATACCTACACGTCCTGATGATAATGTTTTAGTCATACCGCTACCGGATGCGATGATTGAAGAGCCACCTGTTTATGACGCTAATACGCCTTCTCAATCGCCGAGCTTACCCTCACATAGCGATTTATTAGAGCGTGCCCGTAAAAACTCGCAGCAGTCCTCACAGTCCAGCCGGCAAGCTTCTAATAATAAAAGCGATTTACCTGCTTTTCAGAACCTGATGCGAGTCGGTACCTCGCAGCTACAATCTGGTAATCTGACCGCAGCAGAGAACAGCTTTACTCGTGCGCAGCGTTTGGCGCCTAGATCGTCCGCGGTATACTTTTATTTATCGCAAGTCGCACTAAAAAAGAATCAGCCCCGTAAAGCCGAAGCGATGGCTCGCCGCGGCCTGACTGTCTCGCAAGATGCTAATCGTCGCCGCGCTTTATGGCAGCTTATTCTTAGATCTGGACAAGCACAGAACAATACTCGCGTGATTCGTGAGGCGCAGCAGGCGCTTCGTTAGTAGCAAGGCGAGATCGTCAGTATGTGTTAGGCAGCATTAGATCTCATTATTTTTAAACTCACTCTTATTTTTCTTATTTTTAAAGGCATTTTTATGGCATGGCAACAACTGCATCTACAGTGTAAAAAAACCAACGTTGATTTGGCAGAAGCGTTGTTATTAGAATCGGGCGCGCTGTCTATTATGTTAGACGATGCAGGCGACCAGCCTTTGTTTGAGCCGCTACCTGGTGAGTCGCCACTATGGGATGAGGTGGTACTAACTGGTATCTTTGACGCCACTACCGAACAGGGTAATCGACAGGCTCTCGAGCAGCTTAGTCATGATATCGCTGCACAAGTAGATGCCAGTCGTACTTGGCTCAGTGCTGTCGAGGACAAGGACTGGGAGCGTGAATGGATGACGCATTATCAGCCGATCGAATGCGCCAATAACCTCTGGATTGTACCTGAATGGTTGACACCTCCAAACCCTGAAGCAACCAATATCATTATGGATCCAGGCTTAGCTTTTGGCACAGGCTATCATGCAACGACTCGCTTATGCTTAGATTGGCTCACCAACGAGGACCTGCAGGATAAAGTCGTCATCGATTATGGCTGCGGCTCTGGTATTTTGGGAATAGCTGCCCTGCTATTGGGCGCGCGTCAAGTTTATGCGGTAGATATTGATCCACAAGCAGTATTGGCTACTAAGCAAAACGCTGAGCGCAATCAAGTTGATGAGCGGCTATTGGCTTTTTTACCAGAAGAGTTCAACGATTACTGCGCTGAGAATGAGGTGATACCAGTAGACATAATAGCCGCTAACATCTTAGCAAAACCGCTTATTGGGTTAGCGCCTTATTTTGCAACGCTTATCGCTGTACAAGGCAGGCTAGTGTTGGCAGGTCTTATTGAGTCACAGACTGAGCAAGTTATTGACGCTTATCAGCCCTATTTTACCCTCGACCCTAAGCATGCTTTTACCACGCAAGAAGATCATCATTGGCAACGACTGTCAGGAACATTTACAGGCTAGCAACATTTAATTACATCTGTTACGATATTGGCAGTACCTACTTACTGCCAATAGTAGCTGAGTAGAATTAATGAACACTGCTTCTGGACTTGATGACATGACTACGCGTATCAAAACTCAGTGTCCTAGTTGTCAGGTGTATTTTGAACTAAATGCTGAATTGCCAGAGCTCTTACAGCGACCGAGCACACAGATGCGCTGTGCCCATTGTCAGCACAACTTTTTGGTGAATGAGCATTTAGTTGTTTCTGCCAATGATGATTCATTGAATAATACAGTAACACCAGATGATAGCGCGCATTCAGATAATAACTGGCTCGAAGAGCTGCTCAGTAAGCATAATAGTCACCACGACAAGCCGCTCGGTCACGCTCAAGCACAATCTGCTGACCAGAGTGCTTCTCAGTCGACTACTCAGTCGACGCCTTATTTAACTCAGCCCGTTTTGCCCGCTAACAAGGTCGATAAAGCGCTGAGTAATCAGTATTTGTATCAAGACTTAGCGCAGCGTAATTTAGCTCAAGATAGAGTGCCGCGCTATGTTGCTCAAGATGATGAGACGCGATCGGGGCACTACGATGACGGACCGCAATCAGTAGCAATATTACTGTGGAGCGCTGGTTGCTTGGTCTTAACCTTATCTTTATTTGCCCAATATATTATCTTTAATTTAAATACTTTAATCAAAGACCCAGACTATGCTGCCCGTTTGGAGGCTGTGTGTGTGATAGCGGCGTGCCGACTACCCTCTGCTGATCTAGATGCTTTTGTCATCTCTGATCCCGTATTTAGAGCAAGCAAGATTAAAGCGGCTACTGCTTATAGTGATGTGCAAGCGACCCTATCGAATCAAAGTGCCGAGACCCAGCTGGTACCTAGTCTTAGAGTTAGTATTTATGGTAGCGATGCATTAGTTGGAGAGTTTATTGCGCTACCAGAAGACTACTTGATGACTCGTCAAAGCCAGCTGTCTGCCAATTACAGCCAACCTTTTATGTTTACTATCCCTCTAACTCGCCAGCAAATTGATAGGATTACTATTGAACCTATTTATTGATCATCTGCCCAATATTGAGGAAAATACCTTATGACACCATCTGTACAGGGCTCCGCCAATCATTTTGCCCAAAGCGTACATTATGCAAGCTCAGCTGAGAGCTCTGAGCCTTTACGCTATCATGTTGAACGTGTGGTTCGTGAGTATTTTCTAGCCTTGGGCGACGAGCTACCAACTGATTTGTATGAGCTTATCTTAAAAGAAGTCGAGCTACCATTATTGACCGTAGTCCTCGAAAAGACTCGCGGCAATCAAACCAAGTGCGCGCAAATATTAGGGTTGAATCGTGGGACTTTACGTAAAAAGCTAAAGTGCTACGACTTGATGTAATGCTTCAAGCTGCTAGTTCATCTTCTAGGCGCTAAAGCGGCGAGTATTTTGACTAATAATTTGGGCAAACAAGACAAAATTTTGTACATACTAGCCAATATGTTTTATCATATCGGCCTTTATACTATTGCCTTAACCGATGAATCACTAGGCCAATAGTAATCACATAAACAACCATATCAGTCACCACATATTTTATAATAGTTATCACGACCTACTCATGGCAATAATTAAGCCTGTTTTTTATGGCTTGTCTTGCCTATATCCCCTCGCCTGAGCCTATACGGTATCCATCGCTAGCAGCCTATGCTTGCGGTTAAATGCCTTTTATTTTCAGGATTTTTATGGAATGATTTTATTATGACAAAACCACTAGCTCTCCTCTCAGTATCTAATAAAGCAGGTATTGTAGAATTCGCTCAAGGCTTAATTAAATCAGGTTTTGGCCTATTGTCTACGGGCGGCACTTATCGTTTGCTACAAGACCATAATGTCGAAGTCACAGAGATCTCTGACTATACAGGCTTTGCTGAGATGATGGACGGCCGCGTCAAAACCCTACATCCCAAAATCCATGGCGGTATCTTAGGCCGCCGAGGTACTGACGATGCGATCATGAATGAGCATGCTATTGAGCGCATTGATATGGTGGTCGTCAACCTATATCCGTTTGCTGAAACGATTGCACAAGCTGACGTGACTATGACTGACGCTATTGAAAATATTGATATTGGTGGCCCTACTATGGTCCGCGCTGCGGCAAAAAATCATGCTGATGTTGGCATTGTAACCGACCCTAATGATTACGAGCGCGTTCTATCTGCTCTAAACAAAGGTACAACGCTGACCTCAGCGTTACGCTACGATTTGGCAGTGAAGGCTTTTGAACATACGGCTCAGTACGATGGCATGATTGCAAACTTCTTAGGCAGCCGCGTTAACGACACACAGCAGCCAGAAGTTTTTTCTCGTACGCTCAATCTACAATTCGATAAAATGCAGGATTTGCGCTACGGCGAAAACCCGCATCAAAAGGCCGCCTTCTACGTCGAAAATTCTGCTTTAGATAAAAAAGAAGCGTCGATTGCCACTGCTAAGCAGCTACAAGGCAAAGCCCTATCCTATAATAATATCGCTGACACAGACGCGGCGCTTGAATGCGTCAAAGCCTTTACCGCGCCTGCTTGCGTCATCGTCAAACATGCAAACCCTTGCGGTGTTGCCGTTGATCCTGATCAAGTCGCTGCCTATCGCACCGCCTTTAGCACAGACCCTGAATCCTCTTTTGGCGGTATCATCGCTTTTAATACTGCGCTTAGCGTCGCTGCGGCAAAGGACATCATCGACAACCAGTTTGTCGAAGTGATCATTGCTCCCAGTATCGAAGATGGCGTGCTAGAGGTAACGGCCGCGAAGAAAAACGTTCGAGTATTGGTTTGCGGCGAGCTACCAGTAACGACTAACCGCCAAAGCAAACTCGACTACAAGCGCGTTAACGGTGGATTACTGGTGCAAGAGCAAGACTTGGACATTATTGGTGCTAATGACTTACAGATCGTCACTGACGTACAACCGACAGAGGCTCAAATTGCCGACTTGCTGTTCACTTGGACTGTCGCCAAATATGTCAAATCAAACGCTATTGTTTATGGTAAAAACAAGCGTACTATCGGCGTTGGTGCAGGTCAGATGAGCCGTGTCAATTCTGCTCGTATCGCTGCTATAAAAGCTGAGCATGCAGGCCTCGCCACTGAAGGCGCTGTCATGGCTTCAGACGCCTTCTTCCCTTTCCGTGATGGCATTGACAATGCGGCTGAAGTCGGTATTGCTGCTATCATTCAGCCCGGTGGTTCTATGCGTGATGACGAGACTATTGCTGCAGCTAATGAGCATGGCATAGCCATGGTATTCACTGGAATGCGTCATTTCCGCCATTAATCCGGTATCGATAAGCTTGCTTAACTATTAAGTACAACTGGTACACACAAAAAGCCACCGTAATGACGGTGGCTTTTTTGTGGCTAACCTTGTATTTAGCGAACCTGAGCGTTCGCCATATTCGCTTCATTGATCTCAACGTTATACACTAAACGTAGGTAGTCTAAGTAATCCTGCAACTGATCTTGGCCTAAATTATCACGGATAATAGCAGCAGTTTGTACTTTTTCTGCTTCAGATAGCTGCGACTCACCTTGTGTTTCTATATGGTCACCTACTAGCACTGACGCCCCCACTTCCGTAGGACTGGCTATCGCCACTACTCCATTCATAGGTGCTTGCTTACTAAACGCAAGGCCACGCTCTTTATCAGATAACAAAGGCGTTTGACGATTGATCTCACCCAATGCTTGAAAGGATACAGCTTGCTTTGCGATATCATCGACAGTATCAATAGCGGCTGCTACTTTTTTGGCATCGGCTAGAGCTAAAGCACTGGCTTTTTGTTTGCGTAGGGTTTGCGTGATAATCGGGGTCGCTGCGGCTAAGCTTAGAGTCTCAGTAGGACGATAGTTGCTCGGCTGCGCCCAGACCATACCATTACCGACTTCAATACCAGTTGTTACCGCTTGATCCTGAATAGTAAAATCATCAAACGCTTGTTTGCTCACTGCAGGCTGCGCGAGTACGGACGTATTGTTTTCTTTGCGGTAGTCATTGATCCGCTTAAGCGTCACATTTTCTTGTTGAGCGATATCTTCGATACTAAAACCGTCTGCCGCCAAATCATTAATAGCAGTGACTTTATCAGCATAAATCGTCTGACGCTTATACTCTTTAGCTTTTGCCGTTAGCTCTTCGCGCATACTCTCCATAGTAGGCACATCATCACTATTGTCTTCAGTGACTTTGAAAATCTGATAACCAAAGCTCGTATTGACGACTGGGCTCACCTCACCGACGGTTAATCCCTCAAGAGCGTCCTCAACCTTAGCAGCATCGTTACCAAATACCGAAGGATTAAAACGGCCAATAGCGCCGCCGCTTGCACCAGTAGGGTCATCAGAGTACTGTTCAGCCAGCACAGCAAAATCTGCACCGTTATTTAGCTCGGCCAATACCTTATCAGCGCGTGCTTTGGCATCATCACCGCTCAAAAGTATTTGGCTAATCATACGCTCGTCACTCACCCCAAGCTGTTGCTTATAGCTCTCATACTGCTGTTCTAACTCATCTTCAGTCACTTGCTTAACTTCAATGTTAGCCGGTATCAGCTGAATATAAGCAAGATCGACCATAGCGTCGCTTTTTAGCTCATCTTTATTGGTATTGTAATACGCCTCTACATCCGCCTGACTGATTTGTACTTGTTGCTGGTAGTCCTGCCAGTTGAAACGATGCAACCAAACCTTACGGGTCTCAAGCTGCAAGTCGATCAGCTGGTTGACAGCGCGCATTGGATAGATAGCTGTTCCTACAATACTGGCATTGAGCTGATCTAGACTCAACTGATTGCGAAACTCTGCAAATAGCTGGTTTTTAGTCATTCCGCGCTGACGCAAGAAATTTGAGAATTGATCATTAGAAAAATTACCTTCTGCGTCTTTGAATATCTCTTCTTGCAACAATAAGCGATTGATCGTGTCATCAGATACAGTCATACCCAGCTTGCCTGCTTGCTGCTCGAGTAAAGTGCGATCAATAAGGCCTTTTAACACTTGCTCATGCAGCACATCTTCATTGATCAAACTGGCATCATCGACCTGATCTAATAGCTCAGTACGGCGGCTGTTCACCGCAGACTGGTACTCGCTAAGTCCAACACTTGCCTCTCCTACCTGAGCGATTTGGTTGGGATCGACATTCCCGCCAAAATAGCTCTCAACACCCAACAACGCTAATGGCGCTAGGCATAAAATCAATAAAATGCGACCAGGCCAAGTTTTTAAAAAATCGCGCAATTTATCCATAATTATTTCTGCTTTATTAAACCGTGTTGGGAGGACCATTTTAATACTATCAGTCGTCATAGGACTGACAATGGTCAGAATCAATAATATACAATACTCGTTAACAGGTCAGTATCTTGTCGATATATAAGTCTTCAAAACTTATCAACGCTATAGCTTATCAACGTTAGAAACAGGAGAATGACTGCTATCTCAGCGCTTGGGCAAGCGAAACCTGCGCGCCTATGATACGTGATTTTTGCCATAGACTCAAAATATTCGTTTCGCCTTTACTAGCTTTTTTACCCATAAAAAAAGCACCTCAATTAAAGATGCTTTTTTTGTGCTATTTATCATATTGTTTTGATACAGCTAAAACCATAACTAACCGCACTGAATACTTCACAACTTAGAGTCTGGCTTAGTTTAAGCGCTCTTTTAGGTTTTTACCGGCTTTAAAGCTAGGTACTTTACTAGCTGGGATAGCCAATTCTTCACCAGTCTTAGGGTTACGACCAGTACGTGCTTTGCGATCTTTAACACTAAAAGTGCCAAAACCTACTAGTGAGATGCTCTCGCCAGCTTCTAGTGCTTCACCAACGCTTTCCATAACAGCGTTCAATGCATCACCAGCTTGAGTCTTATTTAAACCGCTTTTGTCTGCGATGCTATCAATGAGTTCTGACTTATTCATAAAATTTCCTTCAAGTTTAAGGGCTATAATAAACGCTAGCTTCCGCTATTGTATCGCTCTAATAATGCTTAAGCAATAACGATAACTAGAAGCTTACGTGGTTGTGGTTACGCTTTATTAAGGCCTTTATATCAAGGCAGCATAGGGAGCGCAAGCGATTTTACATTTTTTTGTGTACTCTACAACGCATTCGACACTCAATATTACGTAAAATACCAGTAACTTTCTTACCTAGATTTTTATTGCTTTTATTTCTTAGCTGCTATTTCACTCTCTAACTTGTTATTTTAATTACCTATTCTATGAGTGACTGGTGCTCTGACATAAACAATATTGCCAATATTGAAACAATTCGGTTACTGACACTAGATAGCATTATTTTTATGATAAGTTTGTCAGTATGATAGCAACCCCATAGCAGCAACGCTCCTGAACTTGAACGGACTAAGCAGCTTAACTAAAGAATGCCAAGACGCATTGACACATTGACACATTTAAATTTTGACATACTGCGTTTTTACGCTACTCTTAGCAAGAATTTGCATTACTACTGATTCACTATATTGTGACTCTACTCATTTACCTCATAACCCTCCACCTTATAACAATGGATAATTGACATGAAGCGTTCTACATTGTCTCATTCTCTGCTAAATATCATTTTGGTTTTTATTGAATCAGCAATGACGTTATTATTACGCTTAGATCCTGAGCTACGTAAAGCAGCATACCCTTTGGCTAAACAAAACACGCTAGTGTGTTTGCGCTTATATTTGCCTCATGTCGAAGTGTTTGCCACTTTTAGCTATAAAGGGGTACTGTTAGATACAAGTATGCCGACCGATCGTAGTGAGCCTGACGTCGTTATCAATGCTTATAGTATGCAGGTCATCAATGCGCTCACAACTCACGATATCGAGAGCACTGAAAAGCTGCAAATGCGCGGAGAAGTAGTGCAAGTACAACTGGTCAAACAGTTTATTATGCAGATGGGTTTAGGCGGCATCATTCAAGGGCTAATCAAAAAAATCAAAGGCAGCGAAAAAACCAAACCCAGCGATGCCGAAAAGCAGGAAAAAACTGATAACTACAAAGCACGTATCGCAGAACAACAAACGCAAATCAATACCCTTACCATAAAGAACCGCGAACTTGAAACGACGCTCAAAGAATTGCAAAGTAAGCAAAAGCTTGTGATGATAAGTGCGGTTGTAGCTGTAGTTATCGCTCTGATCGCTATTATTGCTTTTTTTATCAGTCAATAATAGAGGGCTGTATTGTTTACTCATTATTGCTCATCGCTGTTAGCAATACGCTGTTAGCAATAAATAGTACCCCCTCATTGTAAGAATAAAGATAAATAGTAGTGGTGCTTGCTGTACTACTACTGTTACTTTTCTCCTTTCAATCATTACTGGATCAAAGCATTATTAAATCTAAACCTTTGTGAATCAAAGCGCTTTATTCAAAAGCGACTCTCTCTTCTTAGTCTTAATTTATTCCTCGCTGTTCTAAGTATAGAAATAACGATAATCTATCGATTTTACACCTATTACTGTCAATTAATATTATCAATCACTGGCTTAAATTTAATTAACGCCTCAACCACACTTTAATCTTGACTAAATTACTCAGGATTAAGTATAATACTCATATCGCGACATTTATAGGATTAACCATCTGTTGTGAGATAGCCATAGCGTATGACTTACTGACTATGAGTTTGTTATTTATTAGCGACTAACTCGTTAGTTTCAAGCTATTCGTTGGGGCAATATGTTGAATACATCACCAGTCTGATACTGGAATGTTAAAAGCAGCACTTTACCTACTTAAGCTTACTACTAATCAGTTTGGAGATCTTTCATGCGTTTAACCACTCGAGGCAGATATGCCGTTACTGCATTGCTAGATTTGGCACTGCAGACCAGTCAACAAGATAGTGCGGTGTCTTTATCTGATATCGCTAAGCGGCAATCAATATCGATCTCCTATCTTGAGCAGCTGTTCTCTAAGTTACGTAAACGAGGGTTAGTCACGAGCATTCGCGGTGCTGCTGGAGGTTATTATTTGTCAAAGCCTCTAGACGAGATTGATGTCATGAGCATCATCTCAGCAGTGGATGAGTCCGTCAATGCAATGCAATGCGAGGGACGAGGCGACTGCCAAGGCGGCACCATGTGTCTGACTCATGATTTATGGTGTGCTTTATCAAATCATATCGAGCAGTACTTGAAAAATATAACTTTAGCACAACTATTAGATATGGAAAATGTGCAATCCGTTTCAGAACGCCAGCACAGCTCTTCTAAAGAGATTTCATCAAAAGACATCAATACCATTACTTTATCGACTAGCGAGGCAAACCCAGCATGAGCCAACATAATAATTTAATATACTTAGACTACGCCGCTACTACCCCTGTTGCTCAGCCTGTTGCTGCAAAAATGAGCGAATATCTAACGGTAGACGGTATCTTTGGTAATCCAGCTTCGCGCTCTCATGGTTACGGTTGGCAAGCAGAGGAAGCCGTAGAGACAGCGCGCGGACAAGTTGCAGAAGTGATTAACGCTGATCCACGCGAGATTGTCTTTACCTCAGGGGCAACTGAGTCTGATAACTTAGCCATTAAAGGTGCAGCACACTTTTACCATTCTCGCGGTAAGCACATTATCACGAGTAAAATCGAGCACAAAGCCGTATTAGATACTTGCCGTGAGCTTGAGCAAGAAGGTTTTGAGATCACATATCTTGAGCCGCAAAAAGGCACAGGTCTGATACTGCCAGAGCAAGTCAAAGACGCACTACGTGAGGACACCATTTTAGTCTCACTAATGGCAGTCAATAATGAGCTTGGCACGATTACTGACATCACTGCTATCGGTGAGATTACTCGCGAAGCAGGCGTTATCTTTCATGTTGATGCCGCTCAAGCCGTAGGCAAAATAAAAATTGATGTCGAAACGACTAAAGTCGATCTCATGAGCTTTTCAGGTCATAAAGCTTATGGCCCTAAAGGTATCGGTGCTTTATTTGTTCGCCGTAAGCCACGTGTACGTCTAAAAGCTGAGCTACATGGCGGTGGTCATGAGCGCGGTATGCGTTCAGGTACGCTGCCAACGCATCAGATTGTTGGTCTAGGCGCAGCCTTTAGCTTAGCTGAAGAAAAGCGCGAAGAAGATCATGCTCATGTTGCTAATCTTCGTCAGAAGTTGTGGGATGGCTTGCAAGATATTGAAGAGATCTATCTAAATGGTGATCTTGAGCACAGCGTACCTAACATCGTTAACATTAGCTTCAACTTCGTTGAAGGGGAATCTTTGATGATGTCGCTAAAAGACTTAGCGGTCTCTTCAGGTTCGGCTTGTACTTCAGCAACGCTTGAGCCCTCTTACGTACTGCGCGCTATCGGCCGCTCTGATGAGTTAGCGCATAGCTCTATCCGTTTTAGCTTTGGCCGCTATACTACTGAAGAAGATATCGATACGGTACTCTCGCAAATGCATAGCGCTGTTGACAAGTTACGTGCTCTATCGCCGCTTTGGGATATGTATCAAGACGGCGTAGATCTTGACTCAGTTGAATGGGCTGAGCACTAAGATAGTCGCTAGTTTAAGTACGGCGAATACTAAGTACAACGAGTAAATAAAAATTACAGACTATTAATACGTTTGACCCCAATTACAGATGAGTCGTTGAAGCAGTAACACTCGAATACTTCATCACTCATCGTCTAACCAGGAGAAAACCCATGGCTTATAGTGACCAAGTTATTGATCATTACGAAAATCCACGCAATGTCGGCAATCTTGATAAAAATGCCGAAAATGTAGGTACCGGTATGGTTGGTGCTCCAGCCTGTGGTGACGTTATGCGCTTACAGATTCAGGTTGGCGATAACGGTATCATTGAAGATGCCCGTTTCAAGACTTATGGCTGCGGCTCTGCTATTGCTTCAAGCTCACTAGTCACTGAGTGGCTAAAAGGTAAAAGCTTAGATCAAGCCAGTGAGATCAAAAACAACGATATCGCTCAAGAGCTTGCTTTGCCACCCGTTAAAGTGCATTGCTCAGTCTTAGCAGAAGATGCAATCAAAGCCGCTATCAGCGACTACAAAGGAAAGCATGGCACTAGCGATACGCAAGAAGAAGTCGCGCACTAAGCGGTTTAGTTGAAGGCGTCTTATCTTTATAATAAGTCTATAGAGCGCTGAGCTTTATACGCTACGGAGGTGACAATACAGCTTATGCCATTGTCACCTTTATTTTATACCCTACTTATAAGTTTACTCATTATAATCTTAGTGATTACAGTCTTAGTTATTGATAAATATTAGGAGTTGGCATGATTGAAATGACAGAACGCGCCGCTCAGCATGTTCGAGAGTTTTTAGATAATCGCGGTAAAGGCGAAGGTATCCGCGTTGGTATTCGTACTGCAGGGTGCTCAGGTTTGGCCTATGTTTTGGAGTTTGTAGATACTCCCGACGATAACGATACGCGCTATGACAGTCGCGGTGTCAGTATTTTTATTGATCCAAAAAGCTTAGTATATCTCGATGGTCTGCTGATGGACTACGAAAAAGAAGGATTAAATGAAGGCTTTAAATTCACTAATCCTAATCAAAAAGGCGAATGCGGCTGCGGTGAATCATTTACCGTATGATGTTTTGCTTGTTTAAAATAGCCAAACCTTTGATAGATTAATCCTTAAATTTAACAATAAATGAGTATCACTTTTTAAAGGTCAAAATATGACTTCAGATAACCATGCGCAGCCAGACGCTCAGTTCGATAATTTTTTTGCTTTATTTGAGCAGCCTGTTCAGTTTGACTTATCTCAGCGGGCTCTAGATCAGCGCCTGCGTTTGCTACAAAAACGCTATCATCCTGACAATATAGCAAAAAGTAATACTAGTGATCATCTGCAGCAGTCTGGGCAAGCGTCAGCCGTTATCAATCAAGCCTATCAAACCTTGAGTCATCCAGATAGCCGAGCCGCCTATCTATTAGATATGGCTGGGCAAGCACAGACTTTGGAGCATTCCATTGCCGATTTAGAGTTCCTTGATGATGCCATGCAGTTGCGCATTGATTTAGAAACTGCTATTGAAGATAAAGAGCGCTCGAGCCTACAGCAGTTACATCCACAGATTACTAGCCGCTTAGAAGAGCAGTCAACGCGATTCAAAGAAGCGTATCAGCACGAGCAATGGCAAACGGCCATCGATGCGACCCAAAAGCTAAAATTCTTAGTCAAGCTCAATGCTGATATTACTATAGCGCTCGATGAGCTTGCTAATGCAGAACAAGCAGACGATGATGATCTGTATGTCTAAGCTTACAGACTAAGTCTTTATGTGATTATTAATGGCCTTATGACGATGAGCGGCCTTTGCCCTTTTTATCATCAGTAGATTTTATACTGTCGGAGCTATTGCTAGAGTTACGATATCAGCGGTAATCACGTATAATCTGCCTGACTTAGCTTTGTCTTAGAAAATATATAACAACAGATTCTAATAGCCGCTTTTTTATTACCCTCTCATTTTTCACTTTTATTTTTTGAGCTGTCTTATGTCTTTATTGCAAATTGCTGAACCCAATCAAAGTGCCCAGCCTCACCAGCATCGTTTTGGCCTTGGTATTGATCTAGGAACCACGCGCTCATTAGCAGCAGTCGTCCGTTCAGGCAAGGCGCAAGTACTGCCAGCGAAACATCATGCCGATACGCTACTCCCTTCTGTTGTTTACTATCCTGCTACTGGGGCACCTGTAGTCGGCTCTGAAGCACTAGCCCACCTTGCAGATGATCCTAAAAACACCATCATCTCCGCCAAGCGCTTTATGGGCCGTAGTCAAGCAGACATCAAATTCTCACATCCTTATGAGCTCAGTGGTAGCGAAAACGCTATGCCGGCATTTATGACCGCGCAAGGGGATGTCTCGCCAGTAGAAGTATCCGCGCGCATACTAGCTGCCCTAAATGAGCGCGCAGGCGATGCCCTGCCGGCAGATAGCGTTGAAGGCGCTGTCATTACCGTACCGGCCTATTTTGATGAGGCGCAGCGTCAAGCGACTAAAGACGCTGCTCAAGCCGCTGGTATTAATGTATTAAGACTGCTTAACGAGCCTACTGCCGCTGCAGTTGCGTATGGTCTCGACAAGCCTAATCAAGACGATACTGAAAGCTACTACCTCATTTATGATTTGGGTGGGGGTACTTTTGATGTGTCTATCTTGAAGCTGACCGATGGCGTGTTTGAAGTGCTCGCTACAGGCGGTAACAGCGCGTTAGGCGGCGATGATATTGACCGCTTATTGGTCAATTGGCTGATCAAGCAGTTGGGTATCGATCCTGCTGAGGTCAGTCGCCATGACAAATCTATCTTAGCTCAGCAGGCTAAAACCTATAAGCAGGCGCTAACCGACAGCCAACAAGTAGATGTCGATATCGCTATCAATGAGCAAACTTTCCAAGGGGTATTAACTCATGAGGACTTGCTTGCTATTGCACAGCCCGTTAGCCGCCGTACCTTAGCGGTCTGCGAGCAAGTACTACGTGATGCCCAACTATCAGTGACAGACTTAGATGAGGTCGTTTTGGTTGGCGGCTCTACGCGTATGCCAACTATCCAAAATACCGTAGCTGAGTTTTTTGGTAAGCAGCCGTTATCTCGTCTTAATCCCGATGAAGTAGTCGCTTTAGGTGCGGCGCAAACAGCGCATCAGCTTATCAACGGTAATAGTGATAATAACCTACTCTTACTTGACGTTACCCCGTTATCACTTGGGCTTGAGACCATGGGCGGCTTAGTTGAAGTGCTCATCCCGCGTAATACACCTATTCCCGTCAAAAAACGTCAAACCTTTACCACGTACCAAGATGGGCAAACCGGTCTAGTAGTCCATGTGGTCCAAGGTGAGCGCGAAACGGTTGAAAACTGCCGCTCATTGGGACGCTTTGAGCTGTACGGCATCCCGCCGATGAAGGCCGGGTTTGCGCGTATTGAGGTGACTTTTAGTATCGATGCGAACGGACAGCTAACTGTGAGCGCGCAAGAAACCAGTACAGGTACGGAAAGCCAGATCGAAATCACACCTTCTTATGGCTTATCTGATGAGCAAAAAGAGCAGCTGTTAGTAGCAGGTTTTAAACATGCCGAAGAAGATAAGAATGCTCGCTCTCTGATTGAAACAAAAGTCGAAGCGGAGCGTGAGCTGTTAGCATTACAATCAGCGCTTGACGAATTCGACAGTTTACTCACAGCAGAAGCCAAACAAGCATTAACCACGCAAATGCAAGCCTTACAAGAAGCGCTCGCTCATGATGATCTAGCCAATATCGAGGCCCAGCAAGCTAAGCTTAAACCTTTGAGCGATGCTTTTGCAGCTAGCATCATGAACCAAAGCGTCAAAACCAGCATGGCCGGCACTAGTGCAAAAGACTGGTAGCTCATAAAGAGCGCGCTTCCCACATAGACTTTAAACGCTATTAACCCCTACATTTTTAATTAATAAATCGCGGATAGATTATTTATGCCAAAGATTACTGTACTCCCCCATCACGAGATTTGTCCTGAAGGTACTGAAGTTGAGCTTGAGACTGGTAGTAACTTATGTAAAGCGCTACTCGAAAAAGGCATCAAAATTGAGCATGCCTGTGAGATGTCAAAAGCCTGCACTACCTGTCACGTCGTCGTGCGTAAAGGCTTTAACGGTCTAGATGAGATGGACGATATCGAAGCCGATTTATTAGATCGTGCTTGGGGGCTTGAGCCTGACTCTCGTCTCTCTTGCCAAGTTGTTGTCGAAGAGGATGACTTAACTATCGAGATACCAAAATATACTCTGAACCATGCCAAAGAAAACCATTAAGCTCAATCTATGAGCTCAACAATGAGCTTTTTTTAAATTGGAAAGAAAAAATCCAGCGATTCTATTTAGTGTCGCTGGATTTTTATATTATAAAGCTATAAGAAATTAGATGCTGTTTTTATCGACCTGACATTTGATCACTTTCTTCTTTTTCGATACGCTCTAGCGCAAAGTTGAGACGATTTCTAATTTCTTGATAATCGTAATTTTTCATATCTTTGAAGTTAAGATGCAGATTGAAACCCGGTAAAGTATGATCGACCCATTTGGACGACTCATCCTTATCGGCATCGGGATCTAAAACCTGCCAAGCCCGAATAACATCATCAAAGCCTTTTAACTTATAGCTAACCGCATATTTACACTGATAATCATGGCAGATGTAGTCATAAGTCGCTTGGCTGATCAAAATCTCATCATTGCCCGCGGCTTGCTCGAGACGCGCCGCACGATTGGCCTCTCTACCGATAATAGTATAGTTCAATCGGCTACTACTGCCAAAGTTACCAACATGGCAGTAGCCGGTAGTAATGCCAATGCGCACGTATAGACCATCAAACCCCATCAATCGCCACTTTTGTCTGAGCGTACGCATCTCGCGGCGCATATCTATCGCCATCGCCACACAATCTAGCGCGTCTTGACGCACTCCGCGACTATTGGGCTCACCGAAGAAGCAAACCATACCATCGCCGATAAACTTATCTAACACCGCACCATGTTTATTAGCGATATCGGTCATTACCTCCATATAAGTATTTAAAATATCGGCTAAATTGTCAGCGCTCAGACTATCGGACAGCTCTGTAAAGCCAACAATATCTGAGAACATAATGGACAGTTTCGCACGCTTATTAGCGACTTGAACCTCGCTATTTGATTTAACAATAGGTTGCCATATCTGCTGCGGTACAAAGCGGGTCAGCTTACTAATCACCGACACCATAGTGCTGAGTCTGCCTTTAGACTGCGCGGCTATGCGGCTATGCTCAATGTACTTATTATAAAAAAACCAAAAGTGACCGAGCACAACTAACAAGCTTGCAAACAGAATAGTAGGCGGTACGAAGCCTTTATCACAATCTATTTTAGAGCCACTTAAAGTGATACTAACATAATAAAATATCACCATAGTTATGACCGCTGCCATCAAAAGCTTAGCGCGGTTCTCTGCTTCGCTAATAATGATGCGCACGGCAATCAGCAGGGCTAAACTCAAAGCGATTACTACGCAAAATTGCATCGTACCAATGACTGTCCCTAATAAAACAACAACCGCATTTGAAGTCCAAAAATTTGAGGGACGCCGATAGTTGTATACAAGAATCATCAGACTAGGCAAAGAGATGATGACAAAAAGGGCCATCGCTGTGGGACTGAACTCATAATATAAAGCGAGAAGAGCCACGCTTAGCAGCAAGACATAAACCTCAGGATAATTAAAATTAAAACCTTCACCGGTTTTTAGTGAAAACTTCGGTTTTAACATCTCTGATATTGACATGCTGTTATTCGCTTTATTAAGTCACCGTAAAATAATCTTACAGTAGAAGGGTTAATCATAGTGTTTGGATAACCGAAACAGTATGATTATTGAAATGTGATAAATAGATAACTCTATTATAGTGCTTCAAGCCTGCTAAGCCTACGGCAATGATACCCAAAAAAATACCGCTTGTCAGTTAAATGCCGCCAAGGCCTTGAAAATATTAGATAATATTCGCTAATCCGTATTTAGTATATACAAATAATTAGATATTTATACTGGTCTTTTATAGAGTCCAAAGCGGCTTAAACCTCACTCTATTTACTGTACCGTAAAGCTATTAGAAGTTCCTGAGTACGGCTTGATTTTGTGTGTCCAGCCACTCTTCCAATCTCCGTAATGAGTCAAGCGATAAGTGCCAGCTGGCATATCATCTGCTATGCGCCAATCGATAATCGCCTTACTGTATGCCGCACCTTGACGCTGCCAAGTATAATTGGTCTCAAAGTCGCTATCGCTTAAATAGTCAATCCATTGACCGTTCTCATAGCGCTACACCGCTAAGAAGCTGTCTTCAGTTCGCAGATTGTTTTTGGGATGGGCGGCGCAGTACAAGAAGTTGTCATCTGTTATCCTTAACGTAGAGTGAAGTTACAGCTACTTATGTTGGCTTATAGTAAGCACTAACATTTCGCTGAGACCAAATAGCTCAAACCGCTTTTAAGGTGTTACATCAATGACGATTACGACCTACAAAAACAGCTCTAAGCCTACAAATTGACTAAATCCTTTAGTCAACCTTCTCTAATTAATGAATAACAGACAAATGTGAAACGCTTTATGGTGAATAGTGACATAAGCTAAAACTCGCTTATATCACCATAAAGTTATTTAGAAAGTACTAAGACGTGTTTATAACATTATGGCTTGACTACATTTGCCAATCGAACGGCATTTGATGATGCCCACGTAGTGCCATCATTAGCGGCTGCTGCATTTGCGCTAGTACTTCTTGCGTATAAGGAATAGCAGGCGTGCCCCATACTGGATTTGGCCATTTAATATCGTTTTGATAACGCACAATATGATGAAAATGCAGCTGCGGTACTTGATTACCTAAAGCGGCAACATTCATCTTTTCGGCTTGAAAAGTCTTGGCCAGTTGACTCGACAACCAACTTGACTCGCGTAAAAACTGGTTTTGATCGGCCTCTGAGAGCTCATATAGCTCGGTTATTCCAGTCACTCGCGGCACCAATATCAGCCAAGGAAACTGGCAATCATTGATCAAACGGCAGGTGGATAAAGGAAAATCACCAACCAAAAAACTATCGCTAGCAAGCTTAGGATGCAATTGAAACATAAGATGTATTTCTCTAATAATAAATATAATAAAAAGGTAGAAGTAATTAAAGTTATTTTAGCAGTTATCGTTGTAGCCGTGTTAGCAATTCCCTTAAGCCGGCTCTGCTGTCATATGCTCGCTAAAGTACTTTAGTAGCTTCTCCACAGCTTTGACTCTTTGCTCAGCGCTTTTTAGCTTATCTGCATCACTGTAGCGGATACCTGAGGCGCCATTCATCCGATACTTTTGTCCATTTGATTGAATGAGTTTAATAATAGCCAAAGCATCGACTGGGGTATCAGGGGCAAACTCTAAGCTGACGCTGCTACTATTGGCATCAATCTTATTGATCATCAAGGGCTCAGCTTGCAGCCGCAGACCATGTACAGCAAACAGCTGCTTGGTTTGATCCGGTAGCCCCCCGAAGCGATCTATCATCTCCGTACGGATATCGGTGAGGGCGTCAATATCATCAGCATTACTAATACGTTTATAAAACAGCAGGCGCTGATGCACATCGTGCACATATTCTTCTGGAATCAGTGCTGAGCTATGCAAGTTAATTTCACTAGTCAGCGACAATGGCGTATTGAGATCAGGCTCTTTGCCTGCTTTAATCGCCTTAGTCGCACGCTCGAGCATATCCATATAGAGGCTAAACCCAATCGCTTGCATATTACCGCTTTGCTGTTTACCTAGTATCTCGCCTGCCCCGCGAATCTCTAAATCTTCGCTTGCTAGCATGAAACCAGCGCCAAGCGTATTAGCGCGTTCAATAGCGCGTAGTCGGCGCTTTGCATCACCTTTTAGACTTTTGAGCGATGGCACCAGTAAATAACAGTACGCTTGATGATGACTACGGCCTACGCGGCCACGCAGTTGATGCAGCTGCGCAAGTCCAAACTTATCTGCGCGCTCAATGATAATAGTGTTTGCATTAGGCACGTCGATGCCGGTCTCGATAATGGTTGAGCAAACCAATACATTAAACTTTTTGTGATAAAACTGCTGCATGATTTGCTCAAGTTGCCGCTCTTGCATCTGCCCATGCGCGACACCTACTCTAGCTTCTGGCACCAACTCACGTATCGTCTCTGCCATGCGCTCAATACTCGCCACATCATTGTGCAGAAGATAGACTTGCCCACCGCGTAACAGCTCTCGCAGAATCGCCTCTTTCATTAATGCTTCGGTCTTTTGCATGACAAAAGTCTTGATCGCTAAGCGGCGCGCAGGCGGTGTGGCGATAATCGACATATCACGCATACCAGACAGCGCCATATTGAGCGTACGCGGAATCGGTGTGGCAGTCATCGACAAACTATCGACATCAGTCTGAATGGCCTTGATACGCTCTTTATGACGTACGCCAAAACGGTGCTCTTCATCAACGATCATCAAACCCAAATTGGAGAACTCGACGTCTTTTTGTAGCAGCTTGTGCGTACCGATAATGATATCCACTTTACCAGCGGCCAAATCTGCAAGCACTGTATCTTGATGTTTTTTGCCGCCAAAGCGCGATAAAGTCTCAATGCGCACTGGCCAATCGGCGAAGCGGTCGCGAAAGTTATCTTCATGCTGACCGGCAAGCAACGTCGTCGGTACTAACACCGCCACTTGATAACCGGCGCTAACCGCAATAAAGGCGGCTCGCATCGCCACTTCTGTCTTACCAAAGCCAACATCACCGCAGATCAGGCGATCCATCGGTTGGTTTTGGCGCATGTCTTCCATCACTGCGTGAATGGCATTGGCTTGATCGGGCGTCTCTTCAAAGGCAAACTGGCTGGCGAATAGCTCATACTGCGACGGCTCAATCTTAAAGTGGATACCGACTTTGGCCTCACGTCTTGCCTGCATGTTGAGCAGCTCTGCAGCGACATCATGAATTTGCTGTAAGGCTTTTTGTTTGGCTTTGTCCCATTTGCCGCTACCGATTTTATGCAGTGGCGCTAAGGCCGGATCGCCACCACTGTAACGGCTGATCATTTGCAGATTGGCTACGGGCACATAAATACTCGCATCATCAGCATATTTTAGATGAATAAACTCTTGCTCACCATCACCTACATCTAGAAGGATTAAGCCATCATAGCGCCCTATACCGTGCTCAATATGCACCACAGGGCTACCTTGGGTCAGCTCAGTGACGCTTTTAACTAAGAACTCTTCTGAGACCCCGCTTTGACGCCGACGACGCGTTTGTAGCACTTGCCGGCCAAACAGTTGTGTCTCGCTGATCACCACTAAGCGCTCAGGCACATAAACGCCGCGCTCAATCGGTGCAACGGTCAACCCAACATGAGGCAAACGACTGTGTTTGTTAGGGTCGTTATGAGCTATGCTACTATGATCGATAGCTAAAAAGTCTCTAAAACTATCATAAGCTTTGGTCTCAATTTTACCTTTGAATAACTCAATGAGAATTTCACGCCGGCCTGCGGTTTCAGCGACGATTAACACCGGCGTTGCCGTTTGGCTCTGTAGTTCTAGGAAAGCTAACAGATCAGCTAAAGGCTCAGATTTTTGGTGGTTGACAGACAACTGCGGCGGCTCTTGGGCGCTTAAGGTCACTAGTCCTTGCACCTTTTGATTATCTGAGCTGTTATCCTCCATTGCCGCCTGAGTCTGACTCGTCGCCAGCTCGCTGCGGGCGCTAACGATCACGCGCGGATACTGATTGAGCTGTTCGTTAAAGCGATTAGCAGGCAAATATAGGAATTCAGGCGCAAGTATTGGCTTATCGATATCGTGGCGACGCTCTTCATAACGGCGCTGTATTTGCGACCAATAATCGACTTGCCGCTCACCGATAAGCTCATCAGTAATAAATAGCGCGTCACTGGGCAGATAATTAAATAAACTACTCTCTTCTTGCCAATTATTTAGATCAAAAAACAGCGGCTGATAATACTCAAGACCACTACTCGCAATCCCTGCCATCACGTCTTTATGTAACTCAAACTTGCGGCTACTGACATTTGGGAACATCGCAGCAAAGTTTGTTCTGAAGGTTTCGCGGCCTTCATCCAGTGGAAATTCTTTAGCAGGCAAGATTTGGAATTTCTTAATGGGTTTTGAGATATCAGGGAGCTTATGTAATAGCGACAGCGACTCTGCGCCCATGCTACTGTCGTTACCCGATAGCATAGCTCGCAAATCATCTTCAGTTAAAGTGCGCTGCGTTTGCGGATGAAAAAAACGAATCGTCTCAATCTCATCATCAAACAGATCAAGACGCAGTGGAAACGGCTGACCCATAGCAAAGATGTCGATGATACTACCGCGTACCGCAAACTCACCAGGCTCAAAGACGTTTTCGACTGCTCGGTAGCCTGCTTTTGCCAGTAGTTCGCGCTGAGCATTGATATCGAAAATATCACCTGCACTCAAGTCAAAGTGCTGGCCGATCAGCCAACTTGGCGGCGCGACTCGCTGCATCAGTGTCTGCACCGATATCAATAGCACTCCTGTCGTCGGCATATCGGTCAATAGATTGATACGCTCACTGACGATGTCTTGGTGCGGCGATAGCTCATCATAAGTCAAAGTCTCCCAATCAGGGAACACATAAGCATCGACGCCGCAAAACGCCAGTTCAGTCTCAATCTGATTGAGCTGGTTTTGATCGCGCGCTACCATAATCTTGAGCCGATCAGCCACCTGCCATAACTCAGTATTGACCAAGCTTGCAAGCCAAAGGCTACTCACCGCCCCATGCACAGGCGCCAGCCAGCGCCGCTGATGATCCTTAATAGGAAAAAGTTGCTTGTTAATAGGATAAAAAGCGTCAGTCAAAGCAGTGATAGGCATAAAGAGTAGTATCGAAGTTAGCGAATAAGGGAGATGAAAAATAAAGAGATATTATACGAATTTTTTGGCCATTGACCAAAAGTTATGCGGTAACGGTTTGTCAGTTTGAAGACTTGTCCGTTTCACGCTTTTCATTTTAGAGGTATGGATAGTTAGTTTAAGAGTATCCAATAAACATAGCTAAGCGCGAACCTGCATCAGTGCAGTCAGCGCTTAGCTACTTTTTGATCTTGATGTCGATATCTGACTTATACAGTGATTATTTATACAGGTAGTACTTATACAGTTATCGCTTAAACAGCTATTAGACTTATAGTAGACACTTGACTGACTTATAAATTTAACCGCTATATAAATCGAGCGGCTACAGTAATGCTTTATCACTAGCAATTATGCCGTTATTGTCAGCATAGACAAACATACCAGAATTAAGCGTCAAATCACCAAAACTAATTTCAATATCCGTTTGCCCTTCATCACGGCGCGTTGATTTGCGCGGGATACAACCTAATGCCATTACTCCTATGTCCATCTGCGCCATATCATCGACATCACGGACACAGCCGTAGACCACAACGCCTGCCCAGCCATTATCAATAGCCGCTTGCGCGATCATATCACCAAGCAGCGCGCAGCGCATAGAACCGCCACCATCGACAACTAATACCTTTTTGTTGCCATCAGCGTCTTTGCCATTACTATTCAATAACGCTTTCACGCGGCTATTATCTTCAAAGCATTTAACCGTGACAATCTCACCGCAGAATTTATCTTTGCCGCCAAAGCTATAAAACGACTTACCTTCGATATTAGGCAAGCAAACTTGTGATTCAGGATTAGCGTCTAATAAGTCGCAGGTCACAAAATCTTCTTTTGTCATCTCGTTAATATCTGGCATCGTTATTTTCCTTGTTCAGTTTTTATTGATAATTTTTACTTAGGCTATTTTATAAGAGCGGGCTTACTTAGCTAGTCATATATTCATACTAGTGTTTTACTCGCGTCATCGCAAGCATCTGCTTATTTTCAATAATACTTGTAGTGCTAGGCAGATTAGCGGACTGAAATTTGCGGCGCTCATAAAGGTTATTAGCGCTCATAGTCATCGCGCTTGCGACTCGTCTAGCGCTAATAGGATGGATGGATAGCGACTCTGGTACCAAAGGCGAAAACACTTTAAAGATGTTTTGACTCACATTCTCAAGCGTTCGCCCTTTGTGTTTACCCAGTAATAACGAGGGACGAAAAATAAGGAGCTGTTTGAAACCCAATGCTCTAATAGACTGCTCGGTCTCTGCTTTTACTCGGTTATATAAGAAACGACTGTCGATATCATTATTCATTGCAGATAATAAAAAGAAATTCTCTACGCCTTTTTCTCGGCATAATTTTGCAAAACTGACGTTATAATCGTGATCGACTTTACGAAATGCCTCATCACTACCGGCTAGCTTGCGAGTGGTCCCTAAGCAGCTAAAAGCATCGGTATTTTGATCAGCGCCAATATTGGCACATATTTCGGCTAAGTTATCGAAGTCATTCACTTGATAAAAATGAATACTGGCATTGATGTAACGCAGCGGTCGTCTCGCAATCACGATTAAAGTGTCATAAATCTCACTTAATTGCTTTACTAAGTATTGTCCTACCAAGCCTGTAGCGCCAATTACAATTGCTTTTCGCTGCATAGCTTATCCATCTTTATAGTCAAATATTTTATAGTCAATCGTTTGGTTATCGTCTCATATATTTTAGTCTTATCGACAACAGCTGTTATAAGTTAACCGATTCATTCTATGATTGCTTATCATTAATTGTAAGAGATTTTATCAAAAAACCGGTGGTAGAAGTAAATATCGATAAGGTAGAAACTTTGTTCACAAAAGGCGTCTAGTCGCTTCAATGAATAGCAGCGATATCATATCACTGCTACTTAAATACACACTTCTTTATGCTTCTTCGCTCAAACATATTGTTCTTAGAGCAAGAATTTGTTAAAATGACCGGCTTTACACGTCGAAGCTATTTAATTATTCCAAACGGCTTTGACGCCTTTGATGACTTACTGTACATTTGGCATCAACATCATGTTTGGCGAGACGGCTGCTCGTCACCGATGATGGTTAAAACTATTACTGTATTCAACATTCATATTTTTATCTGTCTTTATCAAGGAGATACGCGTGGCTAATACTGCACAAGCTCGTAAACGCGCCCGTCAAAACACCAAACGTCGCCAACACTCTGCTTCACAGCGCTCTATGGTTCGCACTTACCTTAAGCGTGTAGATGCAGCTATCGAGTCAAAAGACTATGATGCGGCAACTGAAGCTTACAACAAAGCGGTACCGGTTTTAGACCGTATGGCTGACAAAGGCATTATTCACAAGAATAAAGCTGCTCGTCGTAAGAGCCGTTTGAACAAAGCAATCAAAGGCTTACAAGCTTAATCATAAGAGTATTCTCTTATTTAGATTGCTAGGTTTAAATCTAAAAAACCTTGTCACAGGCTAAAATGCTGAGACAAGGTTTTTTTATGGCTGTTAGTTTCTACGGGTGTTAGTTTTTACGGGTGTAAGTTAGTGAAGCCTATTGGCGCTATACAATAACTATCAAGCTGGCGGAAATAGCTGAAAGCTTAGTTATTAACTACAAACTCAGTGATTAACTACAAGCTCAGTTATCTCAATCCCATTTTACCTCTGACGGCAGCAGCAGCTTATCACTACCAAAGCCTGAAGCACTATAATAGCTCTCTAACAAATGACTTACTGGGCGGATATAATGCTCACCTCGCCATATCAGGTTCGCGTTCACCTTCTCAAAAGCGCCTTCATCGAACCATAAAAACACCCCTTCCATCATTTTAGGCCAATCATTCCAGTCGATCTCTATAAAGTCGAGCATGACTGCTAAGAATGCCGATAACAAGGTATCATGACTCACTGCTAGCAGCATATGACCTGGCTGCGGCTGATGTTGATAAAATAGTGAGAGAATATCTAAGCCGCCTTGATAAGGATTCTTAGTCCCCTCAAGATTGTTTTGCAAAAAACGATTGATAAAGTTCAGCACGCCAATCTCTTTAAATATCGGATTGGCAATCTCAGGATCGGTGACTAAGCTACCCGGTTCTACCAGTAGTGACTGATGGACAATACTACGGCTAAGACCTGCGCCTTGTTGCATGAGCATAGCGGTGTCTATACAGCGTCCTATCGGACTTGAGAGACTATCCACATCTAAGGAGTACGGCAGATGCCCTGCGAGCCAACGTCCCCAAGATTTGGCTAACACGCGGCCTCTAGGAGTCAAAGGCAGCTGATAACTGGCAAAACCGTTACCGTCTGAGCGCTCACGTAAAGAGTGCCGAGTAAACAATATCAGCCGCTTGTCCTCAGGCAACACCCCAACAGAAGACATCATGCTATCTGGCAGATGCGCTGGAGCTGGCATGCTTGGACTATGTCTTGAGTGCACACTCACATGAGAGTTAGTATGCTTAGGATCAGTAGTATTAGTCATAAAAGATAGTATAACGAGCTGTTTATTTATAAGGGGGAAAATACAATTTGAGTCACCACTGTAGCCATCATAAAACCCACTCGCTATCTTATACTTCGATAACTCTATCCCAAGCGAACTCAAGAGCAGTACTGCTCACTTCGTTAGGATAAGCACGCGGATTGACGATAACACGAGTGTCATTGATACGGTAATCAAAGGCTTCATGAGTATGACCATGCACCCAAAGCGTTGGCGCCCAGTCCTCAAACATCCAAGCAGACAAATCGGTGACAAACGCGGCGTTACTCGGTAAGGTCGCGTACTTTTGGGACACTGATAAAGGGCTAATACTATGGTGAGTCATCACTACCGTTTTTTTGCCTAACTGCTTGGCGGCTATCAGCGCTTGCTTGAGCCATTGCCGCTGCTCATCATGAATCTGCATTGAGACCTCTGGTGAAAACAGCTTATGACCTGCATATATTTGCTTATAGTCGCGCATAAAGCGCTTGGCAATATCTATAGTATCGCCATTAGCCTGATATTGATAGTCCGTCCATAACGTACAGCCTAATATTCGTACCTCACCAATGTCGATATGCTGACACTGCAAAAAACGCAAGCCTAAATGCTGAGTCGCATCGTAGTTATCCCAAGTCGCTAGCTTTTTATCAAAATGCAAAATATCTTCGTTAAAGTATTCGTGATTACCTGCAATCGTTAGCAAAGGGACTTGTAGCCGTGCCGCTTGCTGTTGTAGCCAAGGCATACCGCTGTCACTATTAGCGGTGTCGCCTGCGACCAACACAATATCAGCATCAGTCTTTGGAATATGTCCTATGGGATGCGATTGTCTGACATAGCTATCGATATGAAGATCGCTTAATATCTGGAATTTCATACAACTCAATATAATAAATAGGTTAACAACGTAGACTCTAAACCGTGGTAGCGATAAAGCTAAAACGCTCACCTAGTGTAGCATTTATTTATATGGCGTTAGAGACTAAAAAAGACAACGGCTAGGTTGTCTTTTTATAATAGTATAAAGCGGCGTTAACGATATCTCATCATAATAGCTTATACCGATAGCAGCTATACCTTAGATATCTATACTTCGTAAAATAGTCTGTAGTTTCGTAGTAGGATCAGGCGAGTTGGTAATAGAGCGGCCGATCACTAGATAGTCCGCGCCGTCTTGCAAGGCTTGCTTAGGCGTACAAATGCGCTGCTGATCATCACTGTTATCTTCTGGCAAACGAATACCTGGGGTAATCAGTTTAAAATCATCACCGCATAATGTCTTGAGCCTTTTTGCCTCTTGTGCGGAGCAAACCACCCCATCGAGACCAGCTTTTTGGGTCAATTGTGCAAGCCTACTGACTTGAGTTTCAAGCTCATTATTGACCCCGATTTGCGCTAAATTCTGTTGATTCATCGAGGTCAGTACGGTCACTGCAATCAGCAAGGTATCATAGCCGCCTTCGACTAGGCGCTGTTTTGCTAGTGCCATAGCATCATAACCGCAGCTAGCGTGGACATTAACCATCCACACGCCTAAATCAGCTGCAGCCATGACGGCTTGCGCGGTAGTATTAGGAATATCATGGAACTTGAGGTCTAAGAATACCTCAAAGCCTCGCTTTTGTAGCGCCTGTACGATAGCAGGCCCTGAGCGGGTAAATAGCTCCTTGCCTACTTTAAGACGACACAGCGTAGGGTCTAGTTTATCTGCTAACGCAAGAGCGGCGTCTAAGGAAGTATTATCCAAAGCCACAACAACAGGAGAAGTCAGGGTTGTAGAAGCTGCTTTGAGAGGCGCCAAAATATCCGTCATGAGTTTACCGCTTTTTTTAAATAGTAATTAGTGGTTTGGTATTAAAGTGATGCCATAACTCCATCAACGACGAGGAGTTTTGCTGATGGTACTGGTCTTAGTAGCAATGGTGTTATCACTTTCATCAGCGACTACGCCAGGCTGAGCTGGCGTGCCATAGACAGCTTGTTCGGCGGTGGGTGCATTCGCTTGACGATCGATAGCGATATTGGCTTGATTGAGCTGCTCTTGTAGATGGGCGTTACTTTTTTGCAGACGAGAAATTTCCCATTTATTCTGAAATACTCGAAACAGTAATAACGACAGTATAAGACCAATTACAATACCCAGAGTCATACTCAAAATCAGCAGCAACCCTAAGTTCATAGCAGGCGCTTGTGAGAATAACAAATTCACCCCAATATCAGAATTATTTGCTAATACCAAACCAAGCGCGTAGGCAAAGCTCAGAAATAGTAGGACAAACAGTATAAAGCGCATAATGGGTTACCTTTTAGTTAGTAGTCATCTGTTGGTAGAGGCTAATCTCGATCAAAACTTTAGCTGCAATATCAAGCCAAAAGTAACTATACCGCTACTTTGTCATTGACCGCTTCACGTAGCGCTTTACCTGGCTTGAAATGCGGAATAGCTTTTGCAGGGACAGGTACACTTTCTCCCGTTTTGGGGTTGCGCCCTATACGCGCGCGTCTGTGATGCAAACAAAAGCTACCAAAACCGCGTACTTCAACACGGCCATCATTCGCTAAAGTGTCTACCATAAGATTGAGTATTTCACGCACTGCATCATCAACCACGCTCTCAGCCATTGGATCACAGCTGACACTCAAATTATTAATAAAGTCAGATTTATTTATCGCTTGCTGCATTGTCACACTTGCCTTATTGATTTAGATTTGTCAGATTAAAAACAAAAAACTGCACTTGTTCAAGCACTTAATATTAGTTTACGTCTCAAAACTCGTGGTGACAAATGATATCTCAAATAAAAACAAATAGAAATCAAAGTTTGCTCATTTTAGCTAAAAGTTTTTTAT
>Ga0114901_1000395_pt1 | contig 30718 bp, 27 predicted proteins | sample MalvireepMed_s16_FD_89686 | JGI IMG/M metagenome (GOLD analysis project Ga0114901, IMG submission 89686) | Marine viral communities from the Global Malaspina Expedition - Malaspina viral metaG DeepMed_s16 | ecosystem: Environmental > Aquatic > Marine > Oceanic | place: Mediterranean Sea... | reverse complement strand
TAAGTGATTAATTAAACTCAACCACCTGCCCCGATAGCAAAGTAAGCTTCGATACAGGCATGACACCGCGCACCGCATTACAAAAGAACATTTGGCTGAGCTTTGGCAAATCATTATCAGCGAGTGACCTCATAATCACCGGGTTTTGAGTCTCAGCTAAACTATCCATAAGCACTTGGCGCATGACCCCAGCCACGCCCGATTGCGTCATCGGCGGCGTGTACCATTGGCCATCAGTGAGATAGTTTCTATCCTTGTTAGCATCCTCTTGCTGACCACTGCTCATAGTATGAGAGCCGGATAACTGATAGAAGACATTGCTCATCACACCCTCGACCCACTGCCCGCTCATATCACGTAACAAGCCCTCACCTATTTCGGTATCAGGGCTTCTGGTCTTAATCTGCTCAAGCTCGCCACTGGCCAGCACATTATCGAGACGATTTAACGATTTTAGTCCTGCCAAAGTAGGCGGCAGTACAGCGATTTGTGAAGTCAGACAAACGGCGCGGCTCGGCGCTTGCTGAATAACAGAAGCACCATTTGGCAGCAGTAAGGTATCTAAGGTATCGTGAGAGTCAGCTGTTTTGTACAAGGCGCTTTGATCAGTCGCACTTTGCCCCTCGCTAGGCATAAGCTTGAGCCAAATCTCGCAAGCATTGCCCGCTGCACCCGCAGCAAAGCTATAACCGCGTAGCGATTGGGTCGCGCGAGTGACGATGACTTTCATCACCCCTTGCTGTAGCTGCTGCGCGTAAGCTTTTAGGCTAGAGACTAAGTGTGGCGGCGCAATATCAAGCTGCAGGGCTGCGGCATGACTCACTAGCCGCTGCCAATGATAGTCCGCCCACAGCACCTGACCATCGCGCACCGCCATAGTAGTAAAAAAACCATCCCCATAAGCCAAACCGCGATTGTCTAACGACATAGTCACTGGTTTCGGATCTACTGAGGCTATCGCCGCGTTATTTGCTGGCGGATAAAGCGCGTACCAGCCCTCTTTTAGCCTATCAGCACTTTTTAGACTGTCAGTACTGTCGATACTGCTCACCGCTTAGCCTGCACTCGCTTGCGCTTTTGATTTATTAAAGATAATCATACAGCTGTAGAACTCACATTTGGCAAGCTCAATGGTTTGGCCGCCTGCGGTTTTATTTTTGACAATTTGACCGTTGAGCATATCAGCGAGCACGCGGCCACCCTCATCACCCATCAGCTGACGGGCTAGTGTGTAGGCCTTTTGGGCGTGCGCCTGACTGAGCTCTTTTTCTTTATCTGTATCGGTAGGATTGGCATAGTACCAGCCTAGCTCTAGATACTTCTGCGAGTCGATAATATCTAGATACGGCTCATCAGCTTGCATAAAGCGGTACTTAGTCGCCGGGTTACTGGCATAATCGAGGCTGTTTTTGTCGGTGGTGACCACTGAGCCAAAAGTTGACTGGATGTTATCTAGCTCGTCAATCGTTACTGGCTCGACCTCGGTACTGCCCCAACTGGACATATCATAGCTGATGGGGGTTCCTTGACTGGCGACCGCGCCATCGAGATCGGCGGCGTCTGTTGAATCGGTAGGCGCTTCGGTCGCGACCTCCTCAGTGGTTGACGACACCGAAGCTTCGCTTTCTGCGCTTGGGGTTGAGTCATTACAAGCGCTCAAAGAGACACCCGCTATCATTAGCATACTGACCATCAAAGGTTGAAGGCTGTTTTTCTGCATGGGCAATTTACTCATCTTATCTAGAATATTGAATGTCGAGTCCTCGACCGGCTTGATTTAAATAGGGTTTTACCAAAATCTTAATGCTGCTAGTTTACCCAACTGCTGCAGCCTTGACTAGCCTTTAGGTTACCGATAACACTACGCGCGAGTACAGTTTTGTTAACGGTATTGTTGATTTATCACCGCTGACAACTGACCGCTGGTAATGCCCGTTTGTCAAAGAATGACCTATCGCTTATGATAACTGAGCGCTACTGCATCCCTAAACGCTTCTTTAGCCCAAAAGTAGCCGTGCAAAAGTAGACATATAAGTAGATATATAAGTAACAACAAAACTAGGAATAAAACCAGTACCGCCCTCAAACTCGCTTAACAGGATTTTCGCAATGACTCAGCACTTTGTCGTTATCGGCAACCCCATTAACCATAGCAAATCCCCTGAAATTCATCAGACTTTTGCCGCCCAAACCGATATCGATATTCGCTATCAGCGTCAGTATTGTCCAGATAATGAAGCCAGCTTTGTCGCCGTAGTAGAGGCTTTTTTTTATGGCGGCGGCGTGGGCGCTAACGTCACTGTACCGTTTAAACAAATCGCCTTTAGTCACTGTCAGACGCAAGGAGGGCTATCTGAACATGCCCGCGTGGCAGGCGCAGTCAATACGTTACTCATAAAAGACGGTGCGGTTTATGGTGACAACACCGATGGTCAAGGCTTGGTCAATCACATCATAAGCTTAGGCTGGTCGCTTGATGACGCGCGTGTGGCGATTATTGGCGCAGGCGGCGCGGCGCGCGGCGTGGTGCTGCCGCTTATCGAAGCAGGTATCGCCTCCTTAACGATTGCCAATCGCACTTTGAATAAGGCGCAGACACTAGTCACTGAGCTTAGCGCCGCGAGCCAAACGATTGAGAGGCAGGCGATTGCGACTTGTACGACGGCGGAGCTGACTGGCGAGTTTGACTTGATTATCAATGCTACCTCCATCGGTCTGACAGGGGGCACCTTGCCGATAGCGGATAGTCTGAACACTCACTATGCTTACGATATGATGTACGGGCGCGCCCTGCCGTTCTTGCAGCACTTTACGCGGCGCGGCGCGCAAGTGTCGGATGGTTACGGTATGCTTATCAATCAAGCAGCGCTAAGCTTTGAGCGCTGGACCGGACGAGCGGTAGAGGTTGCGGCAGCGACAATAGACTTGCAATCGCCATCGACGTAAAGCATTTTAGAGCACTTAGCACTTTAAACATTCTAAACACCAAAACGTGCTAACAGCCAGCGCTCTAAGCGATGCAGAGGGGCCCGCAGCTTTGCAGAGTGCATCGCTATACCGCCTATCAGGCCAATGATACAGCCGAGCGCAGTATCTAGCATTCGTGCTTGGATGACCTCTTGATAGAGCTGCTGCGAGGGCGGTAGACCACTGCCATATTCAGCGATAAACACGGTCAATGGTGTGATAAATATCACTGCAAGTCCATAATGGCGATCGACTAACGACTCAATACATAGCATCAGCACCAAGATAGCGGCGGCTGGTTGTAGTAGCGCCCAAAGATCACAATAGCAAAAGCCACTAACGCAAATACCGGAATCTTAATAAAAGCCAGCTGCTGGGCGATGAGTCCTAACGCGAAGCATAACGCCATCGCAAAACCCCAAGCCATCACCGTCACCATACGCTGCGGCAAGCTGCCTCCAAAGGGCAGGTTTAGAATAATCATCGCCCCAAGCGAAGCTTTAATCCCGGCAGATAGCGCTTCAAAATACGCTCCCACAAATACCGGAAAGCTAATCGCGATAGCAGCGATAAGGGGCATATGCCAAGGCCGACGGCTTTGATTGACAGCCATCAAATGCTCAACTTCACCGCTAATCAAACGCTTGATAGTCACCCATAGCCGCTGCAACAAGCGGTAGTAGACATGGCGACTGTACTTAACTGACATATATGAAACCCTAAATTACCCTCTAGCTTTGAGTTATCCCATGACTCTGATGCGACAAGAACTATGTTACATTTGACTGAACTGCAGCTGTTATTTTCGGTGTCCCATTCACCTTTTATCATAACCAATAGTAATATCATACTTTATTAGTTATGAATATTATTTATAAATGGTATATTTGTGACGACAGACTCTTTATACTGGGTCTATCATAATTGTCATAGCAGCGCCCCTTTATAGTCAAGATAACTCACCCTTATCTTATTCCTATATTAGCCTTACCATAATTTCTATAGTCAGCTCACCGATGAAGATCTAATGACCTATCATCGGTTGTTGTCTCAACTTGTCAAAGAGAGTCCCTATGTTAACTTACAAAGCCCCTTTACGTGATATTAAGTTTTTAATAAATGATGTTTTTGATTATCAGTCACACTATAAAACCTTGGACAATGGCGAAAACGCGGACCCTGAAACGGTCGACATGATCTTGCAAGGAATGGCTGATTTTGCCGAAAACATTCTATCTCCTATCTATCAGCCTGCTGATGAAGAAGGCTGTCATTTTGAAGATGGCGTCGTCACTACGCCTAAAGGCTTCAAAGAAGCTTACAACCAGTTTGTAGAAGGCGGCTGGCAAGGTATCTCATACCCTGAAGAGTACGGCGGTATGAACTTGCCGATGTCGATCAACCTAATCAAAGCTGAGATCATCGGTACGGCTAACTGGCCGTGGTCTATGTACCCAGGCCTATCGACTGGCTGTATCAACACTATCATGCAGTACGGTACCGATGAGCAAAAAGAAACTTACTTGCATAAGCTGGTCGAAGGTACTTGGTCAGGTACTATGTGCCTAACTGAGCCGCAGTGTGGTACTGACTTAGGCCAAGTTAAGTCAAAAGCGATTCCGCAAGAAGACGGTACGTACAAACTATCAGGTACTAAGATTTTCATCTCAAGCGGTGAGCATGACTTGACGGACAACATCGTCCATATCGTTCTTGCCCGCCTGCCGGATGCACCTGAAGGTACACGCGGTATCTCACTATTTATCGTACCAAAATTCTTGCCAAACGCAGAAGGCGAAGCTGGCGAGCGTAACGGCGTCACTTGTGGCTCTATCGAGCACAAAATGGGTATCAGCTCATCAGCGACTTGTGTCCTAAACTTTGACGCCGCGACAGGTTACCTCATCGGTGAGCCGAACAAAGGCCTAAAAGCCATGTTCACCTTTATGAACACGGCGCGTATCGGTACAGGTATCGAAGGCCTGGCACATACTGAATTGTCTTTCCAAAACGCGCTACCGTATGCCAAAGAGCGCCGCTCTATGCGTACCTTATCAGGCACAAAAGACCCTGAAAAAGTAGCAGATGCGATTATCCATCACGCTGACGTGCGCCGTATGCTATTGACGCAAAAAGCCTTTGCAGAAGGCGGCCGCTCGATGATTTATCACTCAGGTCGCTATGCGGATAAGATGTCGCAAGGTGTGGCTAATGGTGATGATGCCGAGTTTGAAAAATGGGATGATAAGTTAGGCTTTTATACACCTATTCTTAAAGGCTTCTTGACTGAGCTGGGTATCGAAGCGGCTAAGCACGGCCAGCAGGTCTACGGTGGCCACGGTTATATCAAAGAGTGGGGCATGGAGCTGATCGCTCGTGATGCACGTATCGCTACTATGTACGAAGGTACTACCGGTGTTCAAGCCCTAGACTTACTTGGCCGTAAAGTTATCTTGCAATCAAAAGGTAAGATCATCCGCGACTACACCTCAAGCATTATGAAGTGGTGTAGTGAGCACGCTCTTAATAAAGACATGCGTAAATTCGTATGGGCTTTGACTAAGCTATGTGCTGAGTGGAACACCTTAACGGTACGCTTGATGCTGATGGCGCGTAAAGATCGTGAAATCATCTCAGCGGCTTCAGAAGACTACTTAATGTACTCAGGCTATGTGATGATGGGTTATCACTGGGCACGTATGGCGGCTGTCGCTTATGACAAGCTAGAAAACGGTGGCGTAGAGGCACCAGAATTCTATCAAGCGAAGATTCAAACCGCTGAGTTCTACTTTGATAAGCTGCTACCTCGCACCTCAGGCCACGCCGAAGGTATGGTTGCGCCAAGTGGGAGCATGACTTCAATGGACATCGAAAACTTTGCATTTTTAGACTAATACTAAGCCTGTTGCCGTCTAAAAACAGCTACTAATACAAAAGTAAAAAAGCGCCTAATAATTAGGCGCTTTTTTTTATGGTCGATAATAAGCGTATAAAACCTGCGACTCGATTGCTTATTATTCAAGCATTTGTTTATGATACACCGCGCTAATCTCTTCTACTTCAACGCATATCTGCAGCGCCGCGCGGCCTGACTGATCGCTTGCCAGCTCACTATTTATAGCAATCACCAATATCTCAGCGAGCTGATTAAGCGCTATGATATCACGCCCACTCATCAGTTTAAGATGCGCGTAAATAAAGCCATACTCTTGCTCGTCATCTTCGACCCCAACTAAAAAACGATCGATAGGTAGCATACGCGCCTTAATATCGGTAGGCTTGCCGAAATGTCCGCTACTCCACAGTGCTTGGTTCAGTGTTTTTAAGAGTGTCTCAGGGCGCTCGATAGTGACATTAGGTGTGGCTTGAATAGTAAGATGCGGCATAGAATTTTCCTTATTAAAGTATTACATTTATAAAAAAGGGCTAGGCATAAATAAAGCTAGGTATAAAAAAGTTAGGAGTCGTTATCGATAATATCAGCAAACTGCGCCTTTAGGGTTGCCGCCAGCTCACTAGCCGGCAGCTCAATCTCAAGCCCGCGACGTCCAGCGCTCACATAGATGGTTGGGTGTTGCTGCGCACTACTATCCACCACTGTTGCTAGGCGCTTTTTTTGTCCTAACGGACTGACCCCGCCAAGCACATAGCCACTGCTACGCTGCACCTCTTGCGGCTCGGCCATTTGCACTTTTTTGCAAGATACAGTGTTATGCAAACATAACGCTTTAGCCATTTTTTTGAAATTTAACGTGTTGTTTACTGGCAGCACTGCTACCGCCAATTGGCCATTGTCCGTCTTTACAACTAAGGTTTTAAAGACGCGTTCGGCGGCAACGCCTAGCTTTTCGGCGGCTTCTAGCCCGTAGGAGCTTGCGCTGGTTTCATGCGTATATTCATGTATGGTATACGTGAGCTTGAGTGTTTTGGCTAGATTAATAGCGGGAGTCATAAGCAGCTACCCCAAAGAATGAGTAAAAATGAAGCGTTTGAATGCCATTTATCTTAACCACTTTTTGTATCGATTAACATAGCTTGGCATAAGCATTTCGATGACTAATAGACTAATACTATTAGCTATAGATACTGATATTGATGAAGGCCATATATCGCTTTTTGTACTTTTGTGGCATCATAAGCGTATTACATTTTGCAGATATGATTTTAATTATGATACCCCGTTTCCTAAAAAAACGCTTTTTAAAAGCGTCGAGCGCTACCCCTACTGATAGCTCAGTGGCTACTAAAGCGACTACTCATCATGCTAAAGACGCGGACCAAGTCGTCGATATCTACGCTGATGACAATAAGCTGGCGAGCACCTCTTACAGTAAAGCGCCTATTAGCCAAATCTACCGCAAACTATCTGGAAAAGCACTTGGCGTCACGGTCAAACCTAAGCTATTAGGCGAGCTGCCTAAGCTTGCTAATGATGAGCAGACTCTGACTTTTTATGTACTGCAAGACTACTCACGCTCCAACAGTATCCTTATTGATTTGCAGACTAGTGAGTATCAGCTGCCGCCAGCTCTCGTTGGGGTAAAAGACTTAGCTCATGACATCGATGAAAACGCAGCTATTATCTTTTTGAACCATCCAAAAGCCACAGACGATCAGCTCTCACCGCGCCTAGCGCGTTTGGTTGCTGCCACGTTGCAGCATCCTGATCTCAATATCAGACTAGTGCCGGTATCGATTCTGTGGGGACGCGCGCCTGAAAAAGAAGACTCCTTATTTAAGCTACTCATGACAGACAACTGGGAAGACCCTAGTATCACTAAGCAGCTGTTCAATATCGGCGTCATGGGCCGCGACACTTTTGTACAGTTTCATGCGCCGCAGGACTTACGTACTATCGTGTATAACCAGTTAAATGATGATTCAGAGGAAGCGGACAACCCTAAGACTAACAAACCCCAGCAGGCAGCTAGTACTAACACGGCTTTGGTTGCGACCTTTGATGCCAATCGAGAACTACTGCGTAACCTACAATATCAGCTCGATCTGTATTTAGATAAGCAGCGCGCGAGTATGCTAGGGCCTGATTTGTCCGATAGACGTAACTTGGTCGACAAGCTGATTTATTCGCCCGCTATCAAACATGCTATCGAAAAAGAAGCCAGTGACACCGGCGTCTCTGAGCGCGAGGCGCGTGATGTCGCTCGCGGCTACGCCAATGAGATGGTCAATAACTACTCTTACTCGATTATCAGAGTCTTTGAGCGCTTTTTGACTTGGCTGTGGACACAGCTCTATGATGGCGTGGAAGTGCATCATTTTGAGCGAGTACGAGAGCTTGCCACCGATCACGAGATTATCTATGTGCCTTGTCATCGTAGTCACGTGGACTATTTATTATTGTCTTATGTGATCTATAAGCGCGGCTTGAGCATTCCTTATGTAGCAGCCGGTGATAACTTAGATGTGCCAGTATTAGGGCCGTTACTACGCGGCGCGGTCGCTTTTTATATTCGTCGTAGCTTTCGCGGTAACGCCTTGTATACAGCGGTGCTGCGCGAGTATATGCACACCTTAATCAGTCGTAGCACCCCTATTGAGTACTTCATTGAAGGCGGGCGTTCGCGCTCAGGTCGTCTGCTGCCGCCGAAGATGGGGATGCTAGCGATGACGGTACACAGTCAACTGCGCAAAACCAATAAGCCAGTTGTGTTTATTCCGACTTATATCGGTTACGAACGCATTATGGAGGGCGGCACTTATATCGGTGAGCTCAAAGGCAAGCCAAAAGAGTCAGAGTCGGTGGTTGGCTTATTAAAAGCCACCAAAAAGATCGAGCGTATCTTTGGTAATGTGCATCTAAGCTTCGGTACGCCGCTGCATTTGAGCGACTTTTTGCAAAAGTTCGAGGTAGAAGCAGACAGTCTACCTGCTGATCGTACAGATACGCCGCTCGATAACAAGGCTAGTGCGATGGTCGATAATATCGGCGTCAAAATTATGCAGCATATCAATAAGGCGGCAGTCGTCAATCCCGTTTCCTTATTGTCATTAGTGCTCTTATCAGCGCCAAAAGCGGCGCTCGATGAAGATATATGCCGCGAACAAATCGCTCTGTATCAAGGCATTGCCCGCTCCCTGCCTTATGCCGATGATACGGTTGTGACCGATATGAGTCCCCAAGACATCATCGATTATGGTATCAAGCTCAAGCTCATCGAGCGCATACCGCATATCTTAGGAGATATCATTCAAGTCGCAGGCAAGCAAGCAGCGCTGCTCAGTTACTTCCGTAACAACATTTTGCATGTCTTTATCCTACTCTCTTTCTTAGCTGCGCTCGTCGCTCGTAATGGCCGTATTGAGCGTAGCCGCTTAGATAATATCGTCTCGCAGCTGTATCCGTTTTTGCAAGGTGAGCTGTTTTTATATTATTCAGCGCAGAGCCTGCAAGCGGTCCTCAATCAAAAGATAAATAACTTGATTGACCATGGGCTAATTGTTGAATTAGAAGATGGCGTCCTCAGCGCCCCTGAAACGAACAGTAGCCGCTATCAGCAGCTACAAGTACTCGCGACGCCTATCGAGCAAAGCCTTGAACGTTACTTTATGACGCTAGCGCTGCTTGCACAGCAAGGCTCAGGCAATCTAACTGAAAGCGAAGTGGTCGATCTGTGCCATCTATTGGGTCAACGTCTATCTGTGCTCTATGCCGATGATATTCCTGACTTCTTTGATCGCTCACTATTTACGAGCTTCGTCAATGCCCTTATTCGTCTCAACTATGTACAAAAAGATGCAGAGACTGGCGTACTAAGCTTCGATCAGCGTATCAATAATATCGCTCATCATGCCAAGTACATTTTGACCCCTGATATGATGCAAATCTTGCAACAAGTGGCTAGTCTCGATGACACAGAGATTACCCACGCTATTACTGAGATTAGTAATAAAAAACAGCGTAAGTTTGGCCGTAAACGCTGATTATTGACTTATCAATTATCAATGACGTATAAAAAAAGACCGCTAGTTGATAGCGGTCTTTTTGTGTACTAACATAAAGCGACTTTTTCGCTTAATTGGTGATTTTCTTATACTTCATGCGCTTAGGGCCAGCTTCATCGCCCATAGTCTTTTTGCGATACGCTTCAAACTCAGTATAGTTACCGTCAAACCAAATCGGACCTTCTTCTTCAAAGGCTAAGATATGAGTGGCGATACGGTCCAAGAACCAGCGGTCATGCGAGACCACCATGACTGTACCTGGGAACACTTGAATAGCGTCTTCTAGCGCACGCAAGGTCTCGATATCCAAATCGTTAGAGGGCTCATCGAGTAATAGGACGTTCGCGCCTTGCTTCAAGGTCTTCGCCAGCTGCAAGCGGTTACGCTCACCACCTGAGAGCTGACCGACGTGCTTTTGTTGGTCTGAACCTTTAAAGTTAAAACGGCCAATATAAGCACGACTTGGCGTGGTGTAGTCGCCAACGGTGATAATATCTAAACCATCAGAGATCTCTTCCCAGACGGTTTTTTTGTCATCGAGGTTATCACGTACCTGGCCGACATAAGCGACCTTAACGCTTTCGCCCAGATCAACAGAGCCGGTATCAGGAGTATCACGCTCAGTAATCATGTTAAACAGCGTGGTTTTACCCGCACCATTCGGACCGATAATACCGACGATAGCGCCCGCTGGTACATTGAAGCTAAGGTCTTTATACAGCAGACGATCGCCAAAAGATTTAGAGATGTTATTGACCTCGATAACCTTATTACCTAGACGCGGACCGGGCGGAATATAAATCTCTGAGGTCTCATTTCGCTGCTGGAATTCTTTTGAGTTCAGCTCTTCAAAACGCTGTACGCGCGACTTAGACTTCGCTTGCTGACCCTTTTGATTTTTACGAATCCACTCAAGCTCTTTTTTCAGCGCTTTGGCAAACGACTCTTCTTGCTTCTGTTGTTCCTCTAAGCGCTTGTTTTTTTGCTCTAACCACTCAGTATAGTTACCTTCATACGGGTAGCCATAGCCTCGGTCAAGCTCCAAAATCCACTGCGCCACATTATCCAAGAAATAACGATCATGGGTAATGGCAACGATAGTGCCGCTATAGTTTTGCAAGAATTGCTCAAGCCAAGCGACTGATTCGGCGTCCAGATGGTTAGTAGGCTCATCGAGTAGCAGCATATCGGGGCGTGACAGTAGTAGGCGACATAAAGCAACACGGCGTTTTTCACCACCTGATAGCTTACTGACATCAGCATCCCAAGGCGGTAGACGTAGCGCGTCAGCGGCTTTTTCTAGCTGCGGCTCTAGGTTATGCGCATCCCAAGTTTGGATGATATCTTCCATCTTGCCCTGCTCTTCTGCGAGCTTATCAAAATCGGCATCCGGTTCAGCATACTCAGTATAGATTTGGTCTAAGCGCGCTAACGCATCTAACGCCTCACGCATGCCGTCCTCGACGTTGCCGCGCACATCTTTGCTGTCATCGAGTTGTGGCTCCTGCGGCAAGTAACCAACTTTGGTTCCTGTCTGCGCGCGTGCTTCACCGCTGAACTCAGTATCCACACCCGCCATAATACGTAGCAAGGTCGACTTACCTGCCCCATTGATACCTAAGACACCAATTTTGGCACCCGGGAAAAAAGACAGATTGATATTTTTTAGAATTTCGCGCTTAGGCGGAACAAGTTTTGACACGTTGTTCATCGTGTAAATATATTGAGCCATTAACACTCCGATAGACTGCATAGAAGAGAACAGCAAATGCCACTCAGCGATGCTGCCAAGCGTGCCGTACCTCAAAATCAGGGTTACAAATTATAGGTCATTATCGCATTGTGACGCATACCCTGCAAGCTAACAGGTTGTTTTACCCCTTGTTTTGCAGCTTTTGTCATAGAGTATCGCTGTTTCTGGATAAAAGCGGGTAAAAATATTTTTCTGAGGTTACGAGATTAACATTCTGACTTATTGCTGTTTGATAAAAACCACAAAAAATAGCATCAAAACTTTCGCAAAGTTAATCAATAGCCGTTAACATATTAGAGTGGCTTAACAACGCAAAAAATAATGGTTTAGTATGCCATCAATGAAACTGGCTATAAGCTGAGTCATTATTTCTCATATATTTTTAATAATATTTATACAGGTACTGATGATATGGCCAACGGCTATCGCCCTGAAATAGTTCAACGTGCGTTTGTCGATTTTATCGGGTCGCGCTTACATCCGTTTTGGTCATTGACGACACCCAAGCTACGCCTTATTGCTCGATATGAGATGAGTGAGGATTTGATCGCACTGCAATTTGAGACCAATCGAGCGTTTAGGCAGCAGATATCCAAAGGGACAGATGATTGGCAAGGCGGTCAGTATCTTGATTTACGTGTTTTTATCGATGGGGTTTATCATCAGCGCAGCTATTCAATCGTAGGATTGGCGAATCAACCATTGTGGTGGCAAGATGATGCCGTCATTACTAAGTCAGCAAAAAGCCAACGTCATACGGTTACTATTGCTGTTAAACCGCAAGGGTTAGTATCTGACTATTTGACCAAGCAACTGTCGCTATCTAGCATCGTTGATACCAGTATGCCACTGGGTCATTTTACTTTGGCACAGGCAAAGACAAGTTTAGATAATAGAGAACCAAATAACCAAAAACTGCACCCTTTGTTATTTGTCGCTGGCGGTAGTGGTATCACGCCTATGCTAGGACTTATTACGCAAGCACTAGCAGACGGACATCAGGTGGCGCTGCTACATTATAGTCGGTCGAAACTTCCTCAGCTTCAACGCCAATGGCAACAACTGAGCGATACCTATCCAGCCTTCAGCTATCATCTGATTCATACAGATAATCCTGCTACTTATCTGGCTGGCGAACGATACTTAAGTGCAGAGGGTTTATTATCACTTAATCTACCTTTGGCAGATACGCAGATATTTGCCTGCGGTTCACAAGCGTTATTAGCTGGCTTATATAAAGCAGTGTCAGAAATCATTTTACCGCAGGGCAATCAGCTACGTGACAATATTATTATAGAAAATTTTGGCAATGCATTGCCTGATTTTGATAGCGGCGGCAATCAAGTACTAGATAATGCACTACAGACAGAGTCGCATACGGTGTACTTACGCTCACGGCAACGGCAGTTCGATAGCGACACCACATTATTGGTCGCTGCCGAAAATGCAGGTATACGCCTAGCGCATGGTTGTAGGCAAGGAATTTGCCAGTTGTGCCGTTGCAATAAAGTGAGCGGCGTGGTCAAAAACATCCAAACTGGCAAGATAAGTAGTGATGGCTACGAGTCTATCCAAACCTGCCTCAATATCGCTATGACAGACGTGGTGTTAGACATCTAGCACTGCTGAAATAAAAAATACGACCACTAGCCCCTGACTATCGACCTATTAAAACTAAAAAATAGACTGATGTTAACTCATATTGTATGCTAAAACTCAGATAACTCATAAAACCGAACCCAGTGCTGTTTATTCGTGCCGTTTCGGTTAAGGATTTATATATGCGCTTATTACCACCTATTGATACAGCACATTCTGCCGTACCTATCTTGACGCCATTGTCCGATGCACCGTTGGCAAAAAATGATAGCGGGCAGCCAACTCTATCATCACAGTCAACTCGCTATCCAACAGTGACCCATGCACCATTAACAAAAGCACAAAGTGATGCCTTGGCAGTAGAATTAAATGCGCTATATAAAGGTGTGATGGACTCATTAGGTAGCGATGACGCCAAATACATTCAGCGGATTTATGCGACTGTGGTTTATAGTGAGCTTGTCGCCCGTGGTTTACTGGCTGTCGCAGGACGCATGTCATCACGCCGCTCGCAGATAGGTACTTGGCTATTGGGTACGTCAATGCTTAGTTTTAGCAAGATACTCAACAATATGGAGCTTGGACATAATGTCATGCATGGTCAATACGACTGGATGCAGCACCCGCATCTGAACAGTCAAAAGTTTGACTGGGACATTGTTTGCCCTGCGCCATTGTGGCAACACTCGCATAACTACTTACATCATACGTTTACCAATATTGTTGGTCGAGATCATGACGTTGGCTATCATTTGATTCGGGTCACTGATGAGCAGCCTTGGACGCCAGAAGATCGCTACAATATGTTTAGTACAGCGGTGCTGGCGTTTGGCTTTGAATGGGCAGTTGCCTTTCATGATATTCAGATCAGTGTCGATGAATACGCCGACTCCCCTGACTTGCATAAAATCATGCAACAAAAATCTCGTGCACTATTTGCCAAAATTGGCCGACAAGTAGGCAAAGACTATATTGCCTTGCCAGCCATAGCCGCCTTGACCCTAGGTTGTCGTAGCGCTATGAGTACACTGAGTGGCAACATAGCAGCCAATACGGTTCGTAACCTGTGGACGTGGGCGGTGATTTTCTGTGGTCATTTCACTGAGCAAGCGCATATCTATACCCATCTCGATACTGATGAGAGCAAAGGCGACTGGTATGTGCGTCAGATTTTGGGTTCTAGCAATATCAAAGGGAATAAATGGTTTCACATTTTGACAGGCAATTTATCCCATCAGATTGAGCATCATATCTTCCCTGATATGCCCGCCAGCCACTATGCCAGTATTGCCCCGCAAGTAAAAGCCATCTGCCACAAATACAATCTGGCCTACAACACTGGACGTTTTAGTACACAGCTACGACAAGTATTGGGACGTATTCATCACTTTAGTAAGCCCAGCGAGCAAGAGTGGCAAGCCTACCAGTCGGTATCGGCTGCGGATACTACCACTCATTCACATAAGTCGACACCAGAGAGCGAGATAGCAAAGGGTCTTAGTCGATTCTTGCCACCTGTCATTCGTAAGGCGATAGCTTATGCATGGTGATATATTCACATTTTTAACGCAGATTAAAAGACTTTAATACTATTAACAATCGTCATATCGACTATTACGGTAAGCGACTAGATTGTTTGGTATCGATCCTACATACTCAACCCAGTACAAAGTATTTACTGACGACATAAGATTTCTTGCAAAAGTACCAGTTATTGACTTTCACTGACGGAGTTGCAAGGGCTAGCGATGACTTATGCAAGAAGTCTATAGTATTTAATAACTCTGCCTTTTTCGTTAATCCTTAGAAAATAGGGCCGTTATTAAAAATTTTATAATAATAAAAGGAGTTGTATGATGAATAACCAAACGACCAAACCAAACTTAGATATTGTTCATAACCTAGCAGCAAATCGTTTTGAGACCACTATTGACGGACAGACGGGTTATATCAGTTATCAAGATCAAGGCAACACCTTAGTCTATGATCATACTATCGTACCGCAGGCTCTAGGCGGACGCGGCGTGGGCTCAGCATTAGTCAAACATGCCTTGAATTACGCTCGTGAGCATGATAAAAAAGTCGTTCCACAGTGCTCTTTTGTAGAGGCTTATGTCAATAAGCACCCTGAGTATCAAGATTTAGTATAGTCAGTCTTGCATAGACCGTTTTGAAGAGTATTTGTTAGTGATTACTACAACCGCGGGCGCTATACTAGAGTGACCGCTATAATAATAAAGGATATTGCTATGAGTAGTTTATCTGAAAAACAAGTCGACCTGCAGTTGCAAGACTTACCAGGATGGCAGCGCGATGGAAACAGTATTGTAAAATCGTTCGAATTTAATGACTTTGTAGAAGCCATCAGCTTTATGACCCAAGCGGCTTTTTATGCTGAAGCATTAGAGCATTATCCTGAATGGCAGAATAATTATAATACTGTCAAAGTCCGGCTGACTACTGATGATACAGGTGGTATTAGTAGTTTAGATATTCGCTTGGCGAAGCGTATGCAGCATATTGTACAGCCCAAAAGACTCTAAAAAAGGCTTATTTAACCTAGATAACTAGCATAAAAAGATAACCATCATAAAAAGATAACAAGCATAAAAAAACGTCCTTTAGTGGGACGTTTTTCTTTTTAACAATGGTTTGTCTAATGCTTGTCTTACTGACTACATTTTGCGACCGACAAAAGCCACAATGAATAAAATGACGGCAACCACTAAGAAAATGTATGCCAAGTTCGACGATAATCCTGCAACACCACCAAAACCTAACAAGCTAGCGATAAGTGCGATAACAGCGAAAATAATAGCCCAGCGAAACATATTGCTTCTCCTCGAATTAACTTTAAAACTTTAACGCACTCAATTACTATAAAGCGCTTACGCGGTCAGTACCTAGTTTCTTTAGTACTTGCTTTTAATAGCGCTTAGAAAGTAATACTAAAAGCCATGAGTGATTAAAGTGTTTAATTGATAACGTATTTATTACATTATAAAAATTATTGTTAAAAGCCTAAAGCCTCGGTATGAGGTTTGGCTTACGAGAATAGATTAGCAACTTTATATAGTTACTTTAAACCCAAGCTACGTTGATTTTAGTAAGCATCGGGCTATGTTGTGTAACCTGTGTAGCTAGTGCTTTAGTTTTGTAGCACTTTGACAGGGTTCATCGATATTGTTGGCGCTTATATACAACTGTATGACATATACCTACGAGCAAAATAGATAACAGCGTACAATACTATTGAATGACTGCATAGGTGACTCGTTTCACCTGTGGCAAGCGTTTTAGACCTTTAAAATATAATCTGCTGCTACCACCTATAGTATTGTGTATGACAACGGAAGCTGCTCTATTTTGCTAAGGTAGCTTCATCATTATTTAGTACTACCCGGCCTAAAATAATGTGCAACAAAGTGGCGTAACGTGACTTGTTGTTAGTCTGTGCCTTATTGTTAGTCTGTGACTTAGAATTTATGAGTCCGTGACTTAACATAGCTACTAGTCTCGTTATCGCAAATCTAGATTTATCACCTAATGTATAAGGAAATTGAATATGGCTAACTCTGTAGAAAAACAAGACAATCGTCCCTACGCTGTGGTTCTGTATGGTGCTACAAGCTTTGTAGGTCAGATTACTGCTAAATACTTATCCCAGTTTTTAGCAGACTCTAATGATATCGAATGGGCCATCGCTGGACGCGACGAAGAAAAATTAAAAAAACTCCAATCTGAGATCAGTGACTCAGGCTCAGCTAAAAAGGTAGATATCATCATTGCTAATAGTAATGATGAGGCGAGCCTCGATGAGATGACCAAGCAAGCTAAGGTGGTGATTTCAACCGTCGGCCCTTATCTAAAATACGGCGAGCCGTTGATCAAATCATGTGCCAATAACGGTACTGACTATGTCGATTTAACCGGCGAAGCGATTTTCATCAAAGACATGATGGACAAGTATCAAGATACAGCGAGCCAGAGTGGCGCTCGTATCGTGAACTCTTGTGGTTTTGACTCTATTCCCTCAGACTTGGGTGTGTATTTCACTCAGCAGCAGGCCGAAAAGCAGTTTGATGAGGTTTGTGAAAAGATTCATATGCGCGTCAAAGCAGCCAAGGGCGGTTTATCTGGCGGTACGGTTGCGTCTATGGCGACTATTTTTGAAGAGGTTGGCAAAGACAAATCACGCCGTAAGCAAGTTGCTAATCCATATCTGCTCAACGACGATGCTGATGCGCCAAATGTGCGTCAAAAAAATGTCAGCAAACCTGAATATGACAGCGAGCATGGCCGCTGGTTGGCGCCTTTTGTAATGGCCAGTATCAACACCCGTATCGTCCATCGTACCAATCAGCTTACAGATTATGAGTATGGTCGTGAGTTCAAATATGACGAAGCGATGTGGATGAAAGATGGCGTCAAAGGTCAGCTGACGAGCTATGCTTTGAGTGCAGGATTATTCGGGTTTGCCACTACTATGATGTTCAAGCCTAGCCGCGAATTACTCTCTAAGCACGTACTACCAAAATCAGGCTCTGGCCCTTCTAAATCAGAGCAAGAAAATGGCTATTTCGATATTCGCTTCTTCGGTTATACCGCAAGTAACGACTCTATCAGTACAAAAGTAACCGGCGATAGAGATCCAGGTTATGGCAGTACGTCAAGAATGCTGGCGCAGTCTGCTCTTTGTTTGGCGCAAGACATCTCGCACAAGGATGTTAAAGGCGGATTCTGGACGCCTGCATCTGCGATGGGTGATAAGCTTATCGCTCGCCTTGAGGAGCATTCTGGGCTGAGCTTTGAAGTGGTAGAAGATAAATAATCTGCCTATAGCTATCATTCGTAAATACTGTTTAGCAGCTAGCTAGTTTAGCTTTATCCAGCCTATATAATACTGACGACCGCATTCTATCCATAAATAGAATGCGGTTTTTTTATTTAGGCCCTCTCTTATAAGTGTGGGCAGTGGTGCAATCTGTTACCGCTTATCTGGCTTATTTGACATATACAATGTTATCAAATACTAACAACGTATCACTTGCGTAAATGACACTGCTGATTTTTAGATATTCAACACATAATGCTACACATTGTTAGCCGAATGACACAGCGATGCTTTGTGTGCTCAAGTAGTATTGTTTGTGTCTAGGCGTTAGTCATTGCTAATAAGCACTTACCGATTAGTAAAAGCTAAGTACTGTAAGTGTCTATCTCCCAGAAGATGGTTCTGTCTAAATAATAAAGTCGCTTCAATAAGATAAAAACCGACTAGCGTTTAAGAGTAACTATGAGTTTTGCTAAACACTAATGATAATAATTGAGAGGGAATAATTATGAAATTCAATGTATTGACAGCAGCTGTACTCACTTCAGGCCTTGCTATGGCAGGCGTTAACGCCAACGCCGCTATGACTACAGATGGTAATGGTAACGTCGGTTATGATACTTATGATGAATGTGTCATGGCAGTTAAAGATGGCTCAGCGAAATACTATACACCTTATACTTACCAAGAGCCTATGCCGCGTGCAGGCGAAGCTAGCGTTGCAAAGATGCGTTTATCAGAGGTCATGATTCCTCAGCGCGTCGTTAGTGATAATAACTTACGTACCGCTGACTATGAGGCAGGCGCTTGTGATCTAGGCGTAGGTCAATCAAATGGTCGTTATGGTGTTTCTGGCGCATTAGTCGGTAAATATGTTCCTTTCGCAGCTGACATGCCAGTGAACGTCTATATGGACAGCAGTGGTAACCCAGTACGCGTGACTATGCAGCAATGTGATAATCACTTTGGTAGCAACTTCCCTACTCCCGTTATCGGTGAAATGAAAGCACCAGAAGCGCAAGTTGCTATCGCTGAAGCGCGTAGTGTCGAGCCAGTAGTCGTACAGACCAGACGTGTTATTCGTCCTTCTACTTATAGCGTGAAAGAAGTAATCATCGCTCCTGCAGACCAGATACAGCGCGTTGATACCAATTCAGGTACTGCTATCGCTATTCAAGATGGTCGCCAAGCAGCTATCGTCGGTCAAGAAGTAGATCCTGCTATCTTAAATCAAACCGAAGTGGATCAAACTTTCCCAGTGATTCGCGTTCCTGATGCTGATGTAGAGGTAGAAGTAGAAGTAGAATAATAAATACTCTATATATGACATGTAAGCTATGATTCATACATAAGCGATAACTCATTTAGAAATAAGGAGCATTTTATGCAAAAAAAATTCTTATACCTAACAATAGGAGCTGTTTTGATAGCTCCAAGCTTAGCGGTAGCTGCCCATAACGAGATTACTCCCGCTGATATGCGAACCACACCAGCGCCTACTACTTTGCAATCTAAAGTTGAAGGCCCTAGTGGTGAGCTGCTGGCTACTCAGCCTGGTGAAGTGGAACTAGATAGCGATACGGCAAATAGAGTACAACCGTTAAATATGCAGCATAGTGCTGCTAATTATCAGCCACTGATAAAAGGTGAAGTGAATAGCGGTAATGTCACTCCAGCAGATATGCGTACTACTCCTGCACCGGTCACTCTTAAAGAAAAAAAACAAGATCCGCGTGGTGAGCTTTTAGCGACTCAGCCAGGTGAGATTGAGTTTAATGAAAGTCGCCGCATTGTAGTACGATAGATAATATAATATTTATAGTAAATAAGCATTAATGATTGCTTATCATTCATAAAAAAGGCAGCCAATCGGCTGCCTTTTTTGTGCTAGTTACTGTTGTAAGCTTACAGACATATTGTTATTTCTTTTTGGTGACGCCAGCTTCTTGTAATAGCGCTCCTAGCGTACCGATTCTGCTAGGCGTCTCCGCTTTTGGCTTTGACGTACGATTAGGCTGATTACTCGCACCTCTGCGCTCCTTGTCAGCGCGCTTACCACGTGGCGCTGAACGCTTATCTTTGGCTCGATTGCCCTTATCGGGATTAGTATTTGCCTCTTTAGTTTTGACAGACGCTGCAGGCTTCACTCGGCCTTCAGACTTTTGCGCTTCAGGTTTCATACTAAAGCCAATGCGTCCACGCGGCTCATCGACGGAGATGACACGTACTGAAACGATGTCGCCTGGTTTGACCCGATTCATCGGATCAGCGACAAAATCATTAGCCATCTGCGAGATATGCACTAGTCCATCTTGATGCACACCCACATCTACAAAACAGCCAAAAGCCGTCACATTCGTCACGACGCCCTCAAGCGTCATCCCTTCTTCTAGATCTTTGATACTATTAACATCATCGCGAAAGCTTGCTGTCTTAAACTCAGGACGCGGATCGCGCGCAGGTTTTGCTAGCTCTTCAATGATGGCTTTTACACTGACATTGTCGTCATTAGCAGTGATAGCGCTAGTATCTATACTATTAAGCACCCCATCATTACCGATGATCTCGCTTAAATCTTTATTGGTATGTTCAAGTAAGCTATTCACCAGCTCGTAACTCTCAGGGTGTACGCCAGTGGCATCCAGCGGGTTATCGCCATCACGAATTCGCAAAAACCCAGCGGCTTGCTCAAAGGTCTTGACTCCCAAGCGCGGAACGTCTTTTAGCGCTTCCCGGTTCGAAAAAGCGCCATGCTCTTTACGGTAATTGACGATTTGCTGGGCGACGTTGCGATTGAGACCCGCGATGTGCGTCAGTATTGCTGGACTTGCAGTATTGACATCGACGCCTACCGCATTGACGCTATCTTGGGTGACTTTATCAAGGCTGTCGGCCAATTGGTTTTGATTGACGTCGTGCTGATATTGCCCAACGCCAATCGCCTTTGGATCGACTTTGACGAGCTCAGATAACGGATCTTGCAGACGACGAGCAATAGATACCGCGCCGCGGACCGAGACGTCTAAGTCAGCCAATTCATCACTGGCAAGCTCACTGGCAGAATAGACCGAAGCACCAGACTCATTAACGATAACCGCTTTGGCTTGTAGTGACGGGTTAGCCGACAAAATCTCTTTTATCATAGCGTCAGTTTCGCGGCTGGCGGTACCGTTACCTATCGCGACCAAATCGACATTGTAAGTACTTAATAGCTCATCGATAAGCGCCTTAGCCTCATCCATTTTGTTATCTGGAGCAAAAGGATACACAGTAGCGATAACGGGCTTATCGCTACTATCCAGCATGACATGACCTTGCGCATCGATGATTGCCATCTTGACGCCATGACGAATACCAGGGTCAACACCTAAGATCACTTTTGGACCTGCGGGTGCTGACATCAGCAGATGCTGCAAATTGTTAGCAAAAACATCGATCGCGTCAGCTTCTGCGGCTAGGCGCTTTTCGGTCAACAAGCGATGCTCAATATGCGGACGCCATTTGTCTTTCCATAAGCTGTTTGCAGCCTCAATGAGGAACTCGCGGCGCTCGCTTGGCGCTGTCGCATCAATATTAAAGTGGTTGATAATTTTTTCGATAAAGGGCGCATCTTCGCCATCGACTTTTATACCTAAGACGTTCTCTTGACGACCGCGTAGCATGGCTAGTAGGCGATGATTGGGCAGACGCGCTAAGCTCTCGCTATGATCAAAATAGTCTTTGAACTTCTCGCCGACTTCGCGCTTTTCTTCACTAGCAACCGCTGTCACGACACTAGCGGTTTTGGCAAAACCGCTACGCAGATTATCGAGTAGATCAAGCGCCTGCGTCCACTCATCAACGATGATGGCCTGAACACCAGCCAGCTGCTTATCAAGGTCGCTAAAGTCAACATCGATCTCATTACCGCTATCGTCGGTGACGCTGCTAGGCAGCTGATAGTCCGCTAGCGCCTGCGTCGGCGTAATCTCTTGTGTTAATAGGGCTTTTGCTGCGCTGTCTAAACCGGCTGCGCGGGCCTTGGCTGCAGGGGAGCGACGACGCGGACGATAAGGTAAGTAGATATCTTCTAGCTCAAGTTTTGACGCGGCATTATCAATACGGGCTTGCAGCTCATCCGTGAGTGTGCCTTGTGCACGTAGCAGCTCAGTGATCTTTAGGCGACGACTGGCCATATCGCGCTCATAGCTGAGCGACTTCTCTAATGCTCTGAGCTGAGCATCGTCAAGGTTTTGCGTTTTTTCTTTACGATAACGCGCAATAAAAGGAACCGTTGCGCCTTCATCGAAAAGTTTGACAAATGCGTTGACTTGAGCCGTCTTAATACCAAGCTTGCGTGCAAGCTTGTCGTGGATATTGGCTTGTGTGGTTGCATCTAATCCCTGCGCATTTGCTGAGACTGCCGATGACGTTAAGCTATCAGTGCTACTCATATACGTATCAATCGTTGAGAAATGGTGATTGGCATTATAGCAAAAGCTGACTGATTTATAATCCTTTTTATACTTACGGCGTATATCCTTGTATTTTATGGATGAAATAGCGTTTTTTTGGGCTAAAACGATGCAAAATTGAACAAATAAATAATTTATTTACCCTGTTAAACAAACGCATACAGCATTTCAGTGAACAATTGATGCAATTAGTAGCGCAATCTTATACACTGAGGTAATACCTTTATAGCTTTAAAAGTAATCCTAGAATATAGAAAAATATAGGATAAATGAGACCTTTAGAGAGTAGACGGCTCAATAAAAGCGATAACATAAATTTAAAGCTACTGCATAACGACGAACAACTGGGTTATACACCCATTGCCACTATTTTTATAATAATAACCTTCACTAAAGGATATCTATATGACTGATAATAAAAGCTCCGATACTCTGACTCAGCGTATCTTAGTCGTTGATGATGATGCGCGTCTGCGCTCTTTGCTTCAGCGCTTTTTGGAAGATGATGGCTTTGTGGTACGTACCGCCCATGATGGCAGTCAGATGGATAAGCTCATGCAGCGCGAGCTATTTTCTTTAGTCGTTCTCGATTTGATGCTGCCAGGTGAAGACGGTATCAGTATCTGTAAGCGCTTGCGCGAAGATAACGCCGACATCCCGATCATTATGCTGACCGCAAAAGGCGGCGATGCCGATCGTATCGCTGGACTAGATGCCGGCGCTGATGATTATCTACCAAAACCTTTTAACCCAAAAGAGCTACTCGCCCGCATCAAAGCAGTACTTCGTCGACAGAACCGCGAATTACCCGGCGCGCCAAGCCATCAGCTAGAAGTAGTTGAGTTTGGCCCTTGGACGCTTGATTTGTCTACCCGCACCCTTAAACGCGACGGTAATGTAGTCACGCTGACCACTGGCGAATTTTCGGTACTCAAAGCTTTGGTACAGCATCCACGCGAGCCTTTAACCCGCGATAAGCTAATGAATCTTGCGCGAGGCCGCGAATGGGGCGCTATGGAGCGCTCTATCGATGTGCAAGTATCGCGTCTGCGCCGTTTAATCGAAGACAATCCGTCACAAGCGCGCTATATCCAGACGGTATGGGGCGTGGGTTATGTGTTTGTACCAGATGAGGCAGAAGCCGAAACCGCCAAGAGTGAATAGCTTTTGACTGATCTAATTCCTTTTAATATAGGCCGTGTTTGGTTACTCACAAACACGTGCCAATATGATGAGCATACCTGTGAAAAACCCAATTATTTTTCAAAACATACCTTGCACCTTAGTGACAGGGTTTTTGGGTGCTGGCAAGACGACCCTCATCAATCACTTACTGACTACCAAACCGACCGAGCAGCGCTGGGCGCTCTTAATTAATGAATTTGGTCGTATCGGTATTGATGGTACGCTGCTAAAAGGTGCTGATTGGTGGCAGGCGGCGCAAGAGACGATCGCGGTACGGGAGGTCAGCGGCGGCTGTATTTGTTGCACCAGTCAGCTGCCCCTACAGATTGCGATTACCCGCCTGCTTAGCGATCATCGTCCGCAGCGCCTTATTATAGAACCCACCGGATTGGCACACCCACGCGAGTTGATACAACAACTGAGCGCGCCACATTGGCAAACAGCACTCAATATGCAGGCTGTAATAACGGTGCTAAGTGGCGGGCAATGGCAACAACAAAAGTATCGCTCGCACGATGGTTTTCAAGCGCATGTCCGTGACGCTGATGTCTTGGTGATCAATCGCTATATGCAGCTGAGTGAAAATGAGAGGCAGGCGTTACAAGAATGGATAACACGGCTCAATCCTGACGTGACCACTATCTGGACAGAATCTGAGCCTCACACCGTGGATGATCGCTCAAATAAGATAACTGCTTTGAATACCGCCTTATCAATGCTGATAGCACAGCTGACCAAACCAAGCCATACCATCTCTCGGCAACGCGCTACCAATAAAAGCCAGCCTAATCAGATTCGCATTTCCTTACAGCCACTTACTGGCTTGATGTCTAATCAAGCTATACAAAACAATGAAAGTCATGACGGCATAGCGGCAGATACTGAGCTCCCCTACCGCTATCACGAACAACAACAAGACATGCTGTTAGGGGGCTGGCGCTTGCCTGCACATTACGTATTTAACGCTGATGGTTTACAAGAATGGTTGTTAAAATTGCCTAACTGGCAACGTATTAAAGGCATGGTTCATACCTCTGACGGCTGGTTAAAGATTAACTTTACACCTGACAGCTTGACTATCACCACGACGAGCGCCCACATCGATAGCCGATTAGAAGTCATTTTGCAGACCGATAATGATTTGCCGATAGACAACGTTAGGTCAACCATCAGTCTTAGTAAAGATGATTGGCAGGCTTATGACCAGCAGCTGATGGCGCTGGTGCTTGAAGACAGACTCTAGTTACCTATAAAAAGACTACCTTTCAAAAAATGCCACACTCACAAAAAAGACCACCGTTGCTAAGTAAAATAGCAACGGTGGTCTTTTTTTATTGATTCGCTTTTACAAATTAGCGCAATTGGCTGTCTTTACTGCCGCGACGATTAAACAGCTCAGCTGCTCTCGCCTCTTGTTCAAGTTCGCTTTGGCAACTGACACAATGCTGTACACCCGGTAAAGCTAGGCGCCGCGCCTCGGGAATAGGATTACCGCACTCATCACAAAACTCTGCACTATCACCTTTAGGTATCGCACTACGCACACGATCTAACGCATCATTTACCGTTGCATCCATCTGTTCGTGCTCAGCACCATCTCTTGACCAGCCACCTGCCATAATCCCATCCTATTTATTTTTTAATGATCATTGCTTTATAGATAAAGTCTTTAATAACAGATAGATGGGGTTAGAATGCGCTTATTTCAATACAAACGTTTATTATGATTTACTTTTGATTAAGAGTTATATTTAAATTCTATCTCTTTATAAAGTATGTTTGTATTGCTTTTTATCTATCGCTGCCATCCTTCCGTTTTCATAATCTTTTGCGCCTTTCTTGTCAGCAAAAAATTGAGAAAATCTTGTGTTTGAGAGTCAGCTTTTGGCGATATCACAATGTTCAAATCACGCCAAATGATACGATCTTTATCTATGTAAACCATATCCATATCTTCAGAATTATGAATCGGCCAGTTGGGCCAAGTAATCCAAGCATCTGCCTTCTGCTCTTTAAAGGCTTTAAAACTAGCTCCAGATCCTAATGAATAGGCTACAATGTTATTTCGAAAACGAGCAACATCATCTAAGCTTCCCTTACGCCCTGCAACATCTTCCCACACTCCAGTGCCTGACGTGTTATACGTTCCCTTGCCTTCAGTCACAACTATCTTAATACCTTTAGCTAACAAATCATCAAAGCTGCGTATGTTTTTAGGGTTTCCTTTTTGTACCGCGATGATTGCTGGTCGAATATAAATGGGTTCGACCTTGTCATGATCAAATGTTTCATATGTTTCAAGGAATGCGGTCATTGACTGCTCAGAGGTTCCCCAAAGAGCGTCAGCATCTGCTTGAGCACTGGCGGACCATTTACTTTCAGGTCCTGCTATGAGTTCTACCTTAGTACCACCTTGCTTTTCCCAAACATCGGCAACTTTTCTCAAAGCTGTGTGTGGCCCACCAGCTCCATAAATTTTAATAATCCCATCCTGAGGATTGTGCTCGATGGAAGGATCAAAAAGCGTGGTTTGCGCAAAAGCTGAAGTACAACTTAGCAGCACACATGCAGCAGCAATGGACTTATTCATAAGTATTATCCTAAGTAAAAATCATTGGTAGTTTTGACAAAAAACAGAGTCGTATTTACTATAAAACAGATATCTTGCTGTTGGTATATATTTTTTGTAGCTTCTATTAGCACATCAAGCAACTAAAGAAAATTTATACCAGTTTCGCATCCTAGTACGACGCATCTATTTCATTTAGTATCAACTATAGCTACCCAAATTACTTTTACGCTTTGTATTCATGCAAGTTTAAGTAACACCTCTTAATCTTTTGGCTGTAGCTCAACCACTTGCCCGCGTACACCAATACTTTCGTTACTCATCAAGCAGACGTAGGCTGACATGATGTCTTCCGGCGTTTTTAAACTCATGGGATTTTCTCCTGGATAAGCATGAGCACGCATGTTGGTGCGGATACCACCCGGATTGATACAATTAAAACGTAAATTGGTGGTGTTTTTTGTCTCTTGGGTAAAGATATCGCTCATACCTTCCACTGCCTGCTTGGAGAGCGCATAGGCACCCCAAAACGCGCGCGGATGCGTGCCCACACTACTAGAGGTAAAGACGATAGAGCCATTGTTGGCATCTTTTAGCAGTGGCAGTAGCGCTTGAGTCAGCTTAAAGGTAGCGGTGAAATTTATCTGCATTACTTTGGCAAACATATCGACGTCGTACATCTCAAGCGGGGTCAACGCGCCTAAGATACCTGCATTATGCAGAAGACCGTCTAATTGACCAAACTCCTTATCGATTAGCCGTTCCAGCTTTTGCATCTCATCATAACTGGCCGTTTCGAGATCCATAGGTAAAATAGCGGGCTGCTTACCGCCCATACTTTCGATTTCATCATAGACTGCTTCAAGCTTACTAGTCGTGCGGCCTAAGAGTAGTACCGTTGCACCAAAACGTGCATAAGTTAAAGCGGCAACTCGGCCAATACCGTCCCCTGCTCCAGTCACTAGAATCACTTTGCCCTCTAAGCTGTCATCTTCTGCGACAAAATTACGGATTTGCTCATGACTCAAAGGCTGATAGCTATTTTCATTTGTTGTATTCTGCTCAGAGTTTTTCTCAGTACTACTTGTAGTGTTGTTCATGGTATTACTCACTGCTATCGATAGGGTTTATACGAGATTGACTAATTTAAAAAGCGCGACTGTTTACAAATAATCAAAATTACCAGACCTTAATAATAATTGCTTAAGCTGCTTTGGCGTTTTGACAATATGAGATGCGCCCCACTTTTTTAGGTTAGGCTGATCTTCTGCAGGGATATAGCCATAAGCCGCTAGAATGGTAGGCATGCCAGCGGCATTGCCTGCTTCGATATCGCGTATATGATCGCCAACATACAGCACACAAGCAGAGCCGCCACGCGCTATGCCTAGTTTTTCTAGGGCCAAATACATAGGCTCAGGATCAGGCTTAGTACGTGATACATCTTCAGGGCAGACCAGTACCGAACAGCGCTCATCGAGCTGTAGTTTACTTAGTAGTAGCTCTGCTAAGTGGCGGGGTTTGTTCGTGACGATGCCCCAAGGGGTGCCGTTTTTCTCAAGGGTCTGTAGTAACTCGTCAAGCTCAGTAAAAACACAACTATCGACACAGATATCGGCCTCATAATCATCCAAGAACTGCTGCCGATAAGTGAGTAGCTCCTCTTCAGTGACGCCGACTTGACCATTATGCTCTAGCATGAGCTTGACCATTGCTGAGGCACCAGCAGAGACTTGCTGGCGAATATCGGCATCACTTGGCGCTTGCCACTCATTCTCTTGGCTCATCTTGCCAATGATACGCACAAAGTCAGCAGCAGTATCGATCAAAGTACCATCTAGATCGAAGAGTACCGCCTTCACAAAATTAGTCATAGTCGCTGCCTTAATTGATGAGTATTATGCTGTTATAAAAGACCCATTTACGCTTATCTCTTCAGCATTATTGATTTAGTCTTATTGATCCATAGGCTTATTGATCCATAGGCTTATGCACTGCCATCATATAATTGACATCGACATTCTGTGCAAGCCAGTAGCGCTTGGTAATGGGGTTATAGTGTAGTCCAATAATATCTTGGCGATTAAATCCGGCGTTGAGTGCCATTTTATCCAGCTCAGCTGGGGTGATGAATTTGGCGTAATCATGCGTACCGCGATCCAATAATCTCAGTACATATTCAGCGCCAACAATAGCAAACAAATAGGACTTAGGATTACGGTTGATCGTCGATAATACACAGACGCCGCCTGGCGCTAATAGATCATAGCAAGCTTGTACGATAGCGCTAGGGTCTGGGACATGCTCTAACATCTCCATGCAAGTGACCACATCGAACTGAGCTGGCATCTGCGCCGCTAAAGTCTCAACCGCGATATGCTGATAACGTAGCGTCTCCTCTAAACCGCTTTGCTGCGCATGCAGGGTCGCTGCCTTTAGGTTCTCAGTGCCCAAATCGATACCCGTAACGTCAGCGCCGCGCCGCGCCATAGACTCAGATAAAATCCCGCCGCCGCAGCCAATATCGAGTATCTTTTTACCTTGTAAGCGATCAGCGGCGGTTTTGTTAGTATCCGCGCTTTGATACCCGCGCTCAACGTTTTCAGTGATCCAATTGAGACGTAGCGGATTGATCTCATGCAAAGTCGCAAACGCCCCTGTCTTATCCCACCACTCGCCTGCAAGCTGGTTGAATTTATCAATCTCACTAGGGTCTACATTCGTGACCGTTTGCTCTGCTATATCCTCTTGTCCATCTTGATTTTTGTTGGTTGTATTTTGATGGGGCTGCGTTGCGCTCATAGAAATATCCTTGAATACGGTTATCATCGTTGTCGTTGTTATTAGATTCGATAGGCTCAAAAAACTAAGAATTCATCAGTGATAGCGATGAGGTCTTAGCAAGCTAATACTAAAAACACTCTACTGCTAGTATCAATAGCGTTAGAAACCATAGGTAATGTTAGCATGAGCGTCGTTATATTACCTTAGCCACCTAGTGACCGATTGTGAACGGCTCCCTTAGACAATCAGTTAGCTAATATTTGATTCTCTACACGCTATGTGGCTTTAAATAATAGCTACAGCGCGGCAACTATTGGTTAAGAATACGGTTCACAATAGCTGTCATTTTACGTTATTATAGCCGAAGTGTATTTAACCTTTTTTTAGCACTTTTGATAAGTGCCTCTTAACACCCTCAAGCCGTAAGAATTAAAGGAAGAAGTATGAAACGTGTCCTCGCATTGACTGGTTTAGCCTGCGCCATTGGCTTTGCTAATATGAGCGTACAAGCGGCCGATTATGTCGCCGGTAAAGATTATAAAGTTCTTGATAATCCAGAAAAAATCAGCGGTGATGCTATCATTGTTCGTGAGTTTTTTTGGTACGGCTGCCCTCATTGTTACTCTTTGAACCCGCATATGGAAAAATGGGCAAAAACTAAAGACAAAGATGTCGCATTTTTCAAGACTCCCGCCGCCCTAAACCCAGTTTGGGAATCTAGCGCTCGTGGGTTCTATGCCGCGCAGCTATTAGGTTATGAAGACAAAACTCATGATGCGCTATTCGATGCAATCCACAAGGATGGTAAAAAACTATTTGACCAAGCTTCACTCGCTAATTGGTATGCCTCACAAGGCGTCGACAAAAAGAAATTCAATAGCCTCTATAACTCTTTTGCAGTAGGCACCAAAATCGGACGCTCACAAGCAGGCGCCAAGCGTTATCAGCTCACGGGTGTCCCTGCCGTCGTAGTACAAGGCAAATACGTGGTATCCGGTGAGAGCGCGAAAGTCCCTAAAGTGGTAGACTTCTTAGTGGATAAAGTGCGCGCTGAAAAATAGTAGCGCCGCTAGATAGCTATAGTTGATTCACTTCAAATCCGACACAGTGCTACTGGGATAAATTTTGTGCAGCCTCTGGAGTGCGAAGCGCACAGCAAGCAAATAAAATTTATACCAGTAGCACGAGAAAATAAATATATTGGTTTTATTTCGAATTAACTAGGGCGTGTTGAACATTCAACCCTATCCTAGTGGCGAAAGCTTGGTAATAGTGCCGGAATACCAGGCAGCATCCCTACGATAGCCATCACCCCAGTCAAGATCACAAAGGTCACTACCGGAATGATCCAGCGACTCATCTTAGATAAGTTGGCACTGCGCTCTTTTGAGCCAATCAGACCTAAGTTATCTAATACTAAGGTAATAGACCACCCAAACGCTGGATTTACCAACGCTGAGGCAAAAACAACAATCGCCGCCGACTGTGTGGTTTTACCTTCACGAGTCATCTCCATACCCGCCTCGAGTAGCGGAATGAACACTCCAACGATTAAGGCCACACACATGACTGGCTCCCAAATCGCAAGATCCATGGGATAGCCCCAGACC
>Ga0114901_1000392_pt1 | contig 30898 bp, 42 predicted proteins | sample MalvireepMed_s16_FD_89686 | JGI IMG/M metagenome (GOLD analysis project Ga0114901, IMG submission 89686) | Marine viral communities from the Global Malaspina Expedition - Malaspina viral metaG DeepMed_s16 | ecosystem: Environmental > Aquatic > Marine > Oceanic | place: Mediterranean Sea... | reverse complement strand
GGGAAGAAGAACTCCTCGAGGCCCGTCCTGGTGGAGTCCCCATCGTTCCAGGTGAACTTGAGGCGGACGATCCTGTCCTGTGTCGTCTGCTCATCCAGGTCGCCGACGATAGCGGTGTCCGAGCTGTCCAGCTCCACACTGTACACACCAGCGGAGACGCTGCTCAGGACGTCCTGATCCTTCCGACTATTGACGATCGCCCCGGTCGACTGATCGAGGAGGCTGATCGTAAACGTGATCGGACTGGTCACAGTCGAGCCAGCGGTGTCCTTGAGCGTCCCGGTGATGTTGCAGCTCTCGCCTTCCTGGATCGTCACAAAGTCGCCGCTGGAGTCCTTCAGTCGTGTCGCCATGAGTATTACCTCGCGTCAATTGTTGCGGTTATCGTTGATTGGTCAGCCCGTTCCCCGTCCACTGTGGCGACAGCGACCAGGCCGTCCGTCCCCTCAGTCGTCTCGATCCTCGGGCTGTTGATGTCTGCGAACTGTACAAGGGAGGCCGAGAAGCTCGCCCTCTGGATCCTGGGAGCGTCGACATAGACGATCCCCAGAAGACCGACATCTGGATCCACAGCGCCCGCGATCGCCTCGCTCGTACCTGGTGAGGCTGTGATCGATGTCATCACAAGAGCAGGGTCGACAGATCCCGGTATAGCCTCAGACGACCCTGGAGACACCACCAGGACAGCCGTCACGGTGGGATCGACTACTGAGGCCAATATAATCGAAGAGCCTGGAGAGGCCGTCAGGGAGCCTAGAATGACCCCCGGATCCGTACCCTCTGAGACGCTCTCAGACGCCCCAGGATCGACGCTGATCGAGGACATGATGAGACCACCCAGAACGCCCTGGACGACCACAGAGGACGACCCAGGGACGAGGGAGATGGATCCCAGCAGGACAGACGGATCCACACCACCAGCGAGGGACTCAGATGTCCCGGCTGAGACCGTCAGAGAGTCCGTCACCAGCGACGGATCCAGAGACGCCGCGATCGCCTCAGAGGATCCAGGTGAGGCCGTCAGAGAAGACATCACGAGCGTCGGATCCACAGCCACAGGGATCGCCTCAGAGGATCCAGGTGAGAGAGTCAGGGAGGACATCACTGTCGTCGGATCCACAGACGCCGCGATCGCCTCGGAGGAGCCAGGGGAGAGAGTCAGGGAGGACATCACCAGCGTCGGATCCACAGACGCCGCGATCGCCTCGGAGGAGCCAGGGGAGAGAGTCAGGGAGGACATCACCAGCGAGGGATCCACAGCCGCCGCGATCGAGATCGACGCCCCTGGCGAGAGAGTCAGGGATCCCTGGAGAGCGGACGGGGCCGTCGCCTGGGCGATCGCCTCGCTCGACCCTGGGGAGACCGTCACATCTTCCCCGACTGAGACGAGCGTCGAGAAGGGAACCTCAGAGAATGATGAGAGGCCAAACATATCAGTCGAGGATCTCCAGGGCCGCCTTTATTGTGACCTCTGGGTCGTCCTCGAGAATGGCTATGATCGCCTCGGAGCCATCACTCACAGATCCAATCGATGCAATTGACTCGGCGCTTGCCAAGTCGGCTTCGTATTGAATACAGACCGAGACGGCCTCTTTAACCCAACTCAGGAGCTGGGTGACATAAGCGGCCCTGTTGACCAGGCCGAGAGAGACAGCCTCGACATAAAGAGCCAAGAACAGCTCCCGCCTGAAGGACGAGTACCTCCCCTCGATCTCCCTGATCACCTGCTCGCCGAAGACCCGCCCCCTGGCCTCTCTTGCTGGCTTGAAAAGATGGGCCTCCGGATCCGCCGCATAAGTCGCCGCAGCCGCCTCCAAGTCCTCCTGATCGACCCCCGAAATCTCGAGGAGTCCGTTGTGGTACGAAGCCGCGAGCGGGTCGCAGGCCAGTATTCTTATCAAGGCGGACAGATTACCAGATTCGGAAAATTCAATACTTGCCATCTATATCACCTCGGCAATGGAGAACCGCGTATATTGGCGGGTGTACGTATTGAGCGTACTCGGAGACATCATCCCGCCCTCGTCGTGGTAACAAAGCAGATAGACATAATCGTCGGCAGCTAGATCGACGGAGGTGGAAACTGTACCAAGATAATCACCGTAGGCACCGGTTCCTATATGCTGGAGATTGTAGGCGAGGACATCATCCCCGTCGGGCGTTGAAGTATCACTAATGACAGCAATCGCGAGCCAGACATTGGCGTCCATCGAGAGATCCAACGTCAGGCTGCCGAAAATGTTATATCTTCCGGCCCGCTTTACTTGTATCCGCTCATTCCCAGCATCCGCGTCTGCCCCGTGTTCATACACAACCGTATTGAAGGCGAGGATCCTCCACGCTGAATCTCCGACGCTTTGCGCGGCGGAGTTCTCCATCTTCGCGCTGTGAGGGGCGAGACGCCGGGACAGGGCCAGCCACTCGTATCCGCTCCCGTTGTAAGCACAGACCAACTCGATCGAGTCCCCCTCCAGGTAGAGCTTCGAGCTGGAGGCGTGATCCACATCCGCCGAGGCTCCGTCTGAGATCGTCACGACATAGGCCGAGCTGTCGATCTTCTTGACCAGGAAGCGGATCCCCAGGGTCGCCGAAGCCGCCGAGGGGAGAGTGACCGTCATGGCGGCACCTGGATTGCAGAGGATCACGCTGTCGGAGGCGAGAGCGGTATAGCTCGCCGTCTTCACGACTGTCCCCTGGAGGACTGCGGTCGAAGGCTCCGAGATGAAGACGTTCCTCGTCCCAGCTCCCCAGCTTATAGCGCTCCCCGTACTCGAGGCGATCAGGGTATCCCTGGAGAGCGTCGTCCCGCTGTGAGTGTACTTCCCCACAGTGACCTCCCAGTTCGTCGAGTCCTCTATCACGAACGTCGTCGAGGCTCCGTCCCCGATCCCAGAATTGAAGCTCTGAAAGCCAGTCACAGCCCCGGCCAGGGTCAGCGTACCTGTCCCGGTCGTCGTGCTGGTCTCCTTCACCCTGTCAGCTAGTCGGAATCCTGTCATTAACTAGGCTCCGTCAGCTTGAGCTGGCAATCCTCGAGAGTCAGGACTTGAGTGTCCGAGACCGTCCGGTTCGAGCTAAGATCCCAGTACGCCCAGACCTCCCGGTTCGCGACCGTTGCATGATGTCCAGTCAAGACAGCATACCGCGCACCGTCACCAGATGCCGGAATCGTACCCCCGGAAGCTGTCCAGGCGACATCTTTCACCTCGATCAGAGCGAGATCCGATCCATCCGTCTCGGTCAAGACGTCAAAGTCGGTATCTCCTTTCGTCAGAGTAAACCCCCCGTCAACGTAACCATTCCCCGTCGCGATCTGAGTGAGGTCACTCATTACATTCGTGTCTGCTGTCGGCGCGTCCGTTGTCAGGGCGATGTAGTAATTAGTCGGGAGAGCTGTCGCCCGAAATAGCGCGTCCAGGGCGTTGTATTTTCCGCGATTTGTCCAACCGTTTGCCATCGTGGTCTCCATGTAAAAAAGGGGAATAACTCAGCCCTGGAAGGCTCAGCCATTCCCCAGGAGACTCGCGTCTCATCACACACACACCTCCCGTTAAGGAGGAGACTCTTGAATCCTATCGACCGCCTCGGATTTTATCAAGCGGGGTTTCTTCTGTCTGACGATCGTCAGCTCCTTCGGGGCTTCGATCCCGATGTGGACGTTCCGGTGACCGACCCGCTCGATGAAGACCTCAAACTGGTCGAGCCTGATCCGATCACCTTCCTTTACTCTCATCCTAAACACGCGACCACCTCCGCCACACTGTGGACGACCTCGGCCACGCAACCATAGAGCCGAAGATCCTCGAGCGTCTTCGCCTGGAGCTTCGTCACCGGCTGGCCTGGCCGCTTGACCTCGAACCAGTACGCTCTCCCGTCCTTGACCGCCAGGACGTCCGGGATCCCTGGAGTCTGCCAGGGGCCACCGTGGATGTTCAGCGTCCAGAAGCCCCGGCCCCTGAGCATCGCGATCACCTTCCGCTGGATGTCCCTCTCCAGCTCGTCATGATATGGTATCTGCATGTCTTCGCGTTCCTGGGATCGGGATCTCGTAATCGAGCGAGCCTGTTGGCCTGGTGATCGTCAGCTTCTTCCTCGCCCTGGTGATCCCGACATAGGCGACCCGCCGCTCCTCGTCAGCTCCCCAGGGAGTCCGCTCCGACTCGCTACACCTCCGGCTGGACTCGCTGATCAGGGTCACATTGTCAGCCTCGAGTCCCTTGACGCTGTGGATCGTACCGACGCGGATCTGAGTCCCGAGAGCGTCCTTGTATCCGTACCGCGAGACGGCTCTGACGAACAGGTCACCACCTTCGACCAGGCTGACCCAGCCATCCCTGGCGATCCTGTCCACCAGCTCCGGGGTTGCTCCCCAGGTTCCCAGGTTCCAGAGACTCACAGCGTCCCCCTCTGGCTCCTCCTTGTCCAACAGGAACCGCTTCTTGACTCCCCGCTTGAGGTAATCCCTCGCCGGGATCATCTCCAGGATCCGCTTCCAGCCGTCCAGCTTAATCGCCTCGCCGTCCGAGAGCTTCCCCAGCGACACCATCGCCTCCCGCTTCTTCGCTGACAGCCAGCCGCCGGATCCCCGCGTCGATGACCAGGGGATCCCCCTGGCGGTGAGCTGGGACGCGACCGTCCTGGCGATGTAGTTCGTCCGGGCGATCACCAGCGTCTCGACGGACGGATCCAGATCGCCCAGGTCAGGGAGCCAGCTCTCACAGACCTCCCCCTGATGGTCTGCCGGGAGGATCCCCCTGTCGAAGTAATTCGAGCAACCGCTCAGGACGGCCTCCCCCATCTCCAGGATGTCAGCAGGACAGCGGAAGCTCCTGTCCATCGTCCGCTCCTGATGGACATCCCAGTCCATGAACAGGGAGCCATCAGCCCCAGCGAAGCCGTAGATCGATTGGAAGGGATCCCCGGCCAGGTAGACGTATCTCGTCGAGGGGCCAGAGGCGAGCCTCCTGGCGACCAGGTCGAGCAGGGGCGTCACATCCTGCTGCTCGTCGAAGATCCAGACCGGGACGTCGGGGACTTCCCCGTCCGGTGATGTCTCCAGCGGGCCATCGAGACGGAACTCCCTCCCGGCGAACTTCGCCAGGATGTCCGCGAAGTCCACCCGCCCGTCCACCTGCTTCGCCAGCTCATAGTGATCGACGACAGAGCGACAATCGTCGAGGTCAGGGATCGAGCTGTCGACCGCGTTGACCATCTCCCACTGGTCAGCGAGCGAGACCAATCGGCTCCTGGCAGCTCCCCAGATGGATAGGATCGTCTCGATCTCGCTCCCCCTGGAAGGCTCCGCGAAGCCGTCCGAGTCCTCCATGATCACATCCTCGTCGAACGTCTCCCGGAACCATTCTCGGGTCTTCGCTGAATCCCCGGCCAGCAGCTCCGCCCCGATCCCGAGGACGTTATAGGCGACCGAGTGGATCGTCCTAAACCATCCCTCCCTCTCCAGGACAGGAACAGGGACACCGAAGCGATCCCCGGCCCTGGTCGCGGCCTCTCTCCTCGCCGCCCTGGTAAACGAGCAGAATCCGACCTCGAGCGGGCCGATCTCCCTCGCCAGGAGCTTGTCCATAATCTCCATCAGCTCCGTGGTCTTCCCAGTTCCAGCCCCGCCGATCAGTCTCGCCGCTTTCATAAAAATCTCCTCCCCCTATAAGGGAATTATCTGTTTTGCTTCACCAGGGAGGGCCATAAGTTGAGAGGTGAATAAACTAAACTCACTCCTTCACTCACTCCTTCACCCTGTAAACTGTTTCTGTTGTTGAAGTTGAGACAAGAAGTGAACGGTGAACGGGGAAACGTATAAAAGAGGGTAAAAAATAGTCTTATAGGGGAACCGTTCATCACTCTCTCCCCAGCATCTCGTCGAGCCTCTGGACGCTGTCCCGGTCGAGTCTTTTCAGTCTCCTCTGCTGGTAATCCTTCGCTCCGATCTGGTGGAGGATCCCGGACAGCTCGGGCCTGGTCACCCGCTCGACGGAATAGGCGAGCCGCTCCAGGACGACGGAAAATTTGAAGACGACATCCCCCCCCTCCATCCTCTGGACGCTCCCGTCCGGCTTCTTCCCTTCCCTGACCTCGACGGCCCTGGCGATCTGTTCCCTGAGCATCGAGGCGACGACCAGGTCTCGGTGTTCCTCGATCTGTGGCTCGATCTCCTCGGCTGTATCGACGAGCCTGGAACAGACCCCCTCGTCGTCCTTCCCCGTCCAGATCCTCGAGAAGCTCTTGTCGAGGACGACGTTCTTCTGTTCGAGAGCCTGGATCATGATCGACCTGGGCGTCATCATCATCGCCGACGTCAGCGAGATCGACCCTTCCCAGAGGGGAGCGTAGAGCTTGAAGATCCTCGGGCGTCCGTTGACGATCTTCAGCCTCCAGCCGTCGACCCCTTCCGGCTCCTCCTTCGTCTTGAGTTGTTGCTTGTGCGCGAAGTGTTCATGGAAGTCCGAGTCGTTCCTTCGCTGTCTCTCCCTGGTCAGGATGGAGTCGAAGACCAGGCGGATCTCGTCCAGATCCAGCGGCGGCTCGTTCTGGAGGTTCCAGGCCATCACCAGATCGAACTGGAGGTTTACCTCCTCATTGTTGAAGGGATCCCTCAGCGACGAGAGGAGCTTCCCGATCACACTGGTCGCTGTCATGTTCCTCCCTCCCTGGGAGACTCCGGCGACTCCGTCCTTCCAGCTCGCTCCGCTGTCCCCTCTGGGCCGCTCCTGGCGGATCAGGTCAAAGACCTCGAAGGGCAGGGGGGCGGGGTTCACATCCTCGGGAGAGAGACCAGGGAGCCAGTGATAGACCGCCCCCGTCTGGTGGACGCTCGGCGGGATGATGCTCTGCGCCCCCTGTCCGCCTCCTCCGATCCTGACCTCGAGCTTGTCGATGAAGACGACCGCCTTGTCCGGGAGTCCCTCTCGGAACTGGAAGATCCTGTGGCGTCCCCGGTGAGACTCAAACATCGGCGTCACAGGGACATCCCCGTCGAACAATTCCACCAGGGTCGCCTCGGCCCTCTCGTCGTCACATTCGACATCGATGATCCCGCTGTCCGGGCCGAGCTTCACTCCCCAGTTGCACCCAGGGAAGCTCTCGCTCCACGCGGCGATGATGTCCGGGTCAGAGGTCGCCAGGTCAGGCCAGCGGGCCAGGAGCGGCCTCTTCCCCTTCTCGGCGACTGGGAGGATCTTCCAGCCGAGGGCCAGGATGTCCGCGATTGCTGTCATGGCTCTCTGATCAAACCCTTTGCTAGTTTATGTTGCTGACTCGCGGAAGGACTCGACCATCCATCTGATAATTGATATTGCCGAGTTCTGCAAATCACTTCAGAAGTCCACCCGTCAGCACACATGGCGTTTACTACCCCTGCAATAGCGTACTCATTAGCCATAAACATCTCGATCACTGGCTTTCGTAATCCATTATCCTCATCAATGTCAGGGTCAACACGGCCCTCGACTACTTTTGAAAACCTCAAACGAAACAAGTCTGTACTCCAGTCCGTATCGCTCACAATTCACCTCCATTACAGTATCAATTAGTTCTCCGTTTCTCGATCATCATCGCGGCCCAGATGCCACAGACACCGCTGGCGAGATAGCTCGCATAAACTGACCAGTGTGATCCGTGTATCATGGCGTTCGCGATGATGTCCAGCGTCACCAGACCGCTCACCCCCAGGCCCAGCGAGACAGCCCCCGCCGTCCAGAAGCGACCGGCGACGACGTTGATCTGTTGGCTCCCCTTTAACGCGATAAATGTGAACTGGGAAGCAAAGACAATCAGAGCAGTCGCCGCGATCTTCTCCATCTCTGTCTCCTCCATAAAACAGGGGAACCTGGCCGCGTCCTCCGTGACAGGCGACCAGGATCCTCGACAGCGTGATCAGCTCCCCAGGGAGCGAGAGAGGGCGTCGGTGTAGAGTTCCTTGACGCGATCGCCCTCGTCCTTCTCGACAGTTCCGACCAGGCGGAAGACGACGCGGCTGAAGCCCTGCCCGCTCTGGTTTGTCATCTTCTCCAGGGAGACCCCGATGACTGTCCGCCAGTAAGGGACGCGGAGGCGGCGGATGAACGTCTCGAGCGGCTTGAAGCTCCCCGGAGTTATCCGGATCAGCAGGGGGAGAAGGTCATCAGGTCGGAGCAGGGCGACCGTCTGGAACTCGCTGACCCGCTTGCCTCCGTTCCTCCCGGCCCCGTAGCCGAAGGGACACTCAGGGAACCGGCCCCCGGCGAGTCCCTGCCAGTCGAAGAAGCCGTCCTCTCGCTTGAACCGCTCGAGGATCTTCCCGTCGATCTCCCCGAGGTCATCCCCGACCCGCCTGGCTGTCCGCCAGTCGTTCGTGACGAGGACAGGGCTGGAGTTCCCCGGCGAGTCAGTCGGCCAGAGGACGCCCCCGAAGCCCCGGAAGACCCAGAGGCCGACCAGCTCCTTCTCCGTCCGCTCCCCTTCGACGTCCTCGAACGTCCAGGAGGTGGATCCGGCTGAGGGCATCTTCACCGACACCAGATCCTGCTCGCTCAGGGTGACCTCCCCGCCATAGTTCGCCGCGATCAGTTCGGCCATCTCGCTCCCAGGTGCCAGGGCCGCGAACTCTGTCACAGCCAGCTCCGTCTTCTTCGTCTTCGTCTTCGTCGTGATCTCATTCATCTCACTCGTCTCCTATCATTAAGAACTTCTAACAGTCAGTCGTCGATGTGGAAAGAGCCGCACACACTCGCGGATCTCCTGGGGGATGCTCTCATCCCCGTCAGCCAGCCACTCCTGGATGACAGTCTTCAGTCGGGCGGGCTGTACGGTGACCAGGTGGTCGAGTCCGTGGGCCTTTACCGCCTCGAGCAGTTGCTCCCGCTTCTCCTGGTCGATCGTCACGCCGAGGACTTCCCTGGGGAAGACCGTCCGGCCCTGTGACGTCAGCCTCTCGATCTTCGCTCCGTCCATCTCCTGGAGCAGCAGCTTCTCGAGGTTCGACCTGGTCGCCTTCTGTTCTTTGATCTCGGCCTCCTGCTTCTTGATCGTCCTGTCGACCTCCAGGAACTCCGCCAGGATCCCGCTCTGTCGCTCGTCCATTCTCCACTCCCTTCCTGAGTTCCTCCCATAGCACAAACAAGGCCGGGAACTTCTTCTGGTATGGATTCATCGTCTTAACTCCTCCAATATGCTCTCCACGACGTCCCTTCGTTTTGTGAGAGCGTTGACAACTCGACGATCGACGGTTCCTTCCGCGACCAGGTGATAGTAGGTCACAGGATGCTCCTGTCCGGGTCTGTGGACTCTGGCGAGGCTCTGCTCGTAATCTCCCAGGGAGAAGCCGATCGAGTAATAGACCGCCCGCTTCGCCCTGGTCAGATCAATCCCCAGCCCCCCGCTCGCCATCTGGACGCCCAGCAGGGAGGTCTCCTGGAGGATCGTCCCCTCGGCTGTCAGGTCTTTCCTGGATCCGCTGATCTCGCCGTACTTGATCCCCTTCATCCTGGCGACCTCCCTGATCTGCTCGAGGTCGTGACGGAATCGACAGAAGACGACGACCGGCTCACCTGGAGGGATGTCCTCCATGATGTCCTTTAGACAGTCCCGTTTCGCCGTGTCGATCTGCTGGATCTCACCTCCGTCTTCCTTGATGTGGCCGCTGGTGATCTGCTGGAGGCGGAGGAGTCTCACCAGGGCGTGACCTGCTGTGACCGTCCGCTTCTCGTTGACCTCGGCGATGAACTCCCTCTCCAGCTCGTCATAGATCCGCTGGGCCTTCGCTGAGAGAGCGACAGGGATCTCAATGTGTTGAACTTCAGGGAGGTCGAGGACATCCTCCGCCTCGACGCGATAGGACAGCTCCCAGAGCTTCCGCTTCATCTGCTCCTCGTTGCGCCAGAAGCGGACTTGAGAGGGGAAGCGCGGATGCGTGACAGCGTACTCGTCGCGGAACCTCCCGAAGGTCGTCCCGAAGACACCAGGGTCGAGGAAGCGGAACTGCCCGAAGAGGTCGAGAGGACTGTGAGGCATCGGCGTACCGGTCAGACAGAGCCTCCTTTTGGCCTTCTCGCCGATCCTGGCGACGATCTTGGACGTCACCCCGGTCGCTGACTTGATCCTGTGGCTCTCGTCCAGGATGACCAGATCCCAATTCCTCAAGGTGACCAGGTTCGCCATCTGTCGCGACCTGATCGACTCATAGTTGACGACCAGCCAGCGGGACTTCTCCGCGTTGATCGGGGAGAGGAACTCGATCGTCTCCTTCGCCTTCCTCGCGGCTGTCCATTTGTCGAGGATCAGGATGTCGGTCTCCACCTGCTCGGGGATGTGTATGGCCAGCTCCCGGAACCAGACGCGGAGGACGCTCTTCGGACAGAGGACGAGGATCCGCTTCGCTCGCCAGTTGACCGCCAGGTCGATCGCGACCTTCGTCTTCCCTGTCCCCATGTCCATCGCCAGCAGACAGGCGTCCTTATGCCTGGCGAAGCTGTACGCGGTCTTCTGGTGGCTCCAGGGCGGGAGGACAGTGACAGACGGCTCCACCTCGAAGGCCGGAGGGCCGACCTGGGAGACCCACCTGACCGCGAGAGTCGCGATCTCCCCGGACAGCTCGAGGTCTGTCCCGCTGGACAGTTCATACGCCGCCGCCGGGGTCGCCCTGCATGTCCAGCCGTCCCCGACCCTGTGGACTCCCGGAAGCCGCCGGCAGAAGCCGGAGAGCGTCGACGGAGCGACGATCTGGATCCTCTTGTTGTCGTTGATGTACGCTCTCACCCTGTGGCTTCCATGTTAGAAAAGTCTCTGCTCCTGAGTTGATTTCTCTGCCGCTCGCATATTCCTTCTGGCGACCTTGAAATATGACTCCTTTAACTCAAAGCCTACAAAACGACGTCCTGATTTGACGGCGACATGGCCTGTTGATCCAATCCCAGAGAATGGATCGAGGACGGTGTCTCCCGGATTGCTCCATAGCTGGACGCATCTCTCTATCACTTCCAGTTGAAGCGGGCAAATGTGCCTCTCGTCCCGGCCATCTCGGGCGGTCGTAAATTGTAGCGTGTTGCTCTGATTGATGTCGCTCCAAATCGGCGATGCGTACCGCTGCCAGATGTCGATTGACAGTCTGCCTGTTTGCTTGAATGTCGACTTGTCTCCGACCCATCGATCCAACTCGCCCTCAACAGGCTCAGGATTATCGCCCGGCTTTCTGAATGTGCAGACGTAATCAGGAAGTGCCATCCGAGAGCGGGTCGAATCCTTGCATAGCTGTTTATGCAATAGCCCGAGAGACTTTGTTCTCTGCATTTGAGTAACTGGATCCTTCCAGATCGCCACCTCAGAATGATAGATGAATCCTGCATCGGTGAACGATCTGATGATGTCCCCCCTGAAGTCCTTCAATCCGATGTATCCGTCATGAGTCATTGTCGCTGGTAGATTCATGCAATGCACAGAACACAGTCGACCAGGCATGGTAACTCGATGGAGTTCTGCGATCAGGTAGGAGAAGTGTTGCGAGAACTCATCATAATTCTGACAGTTCCCCATGTCGCGATCGGAGGCTGAATAGGTGTAGAGGGAGGCAAATGGTGGCGAGAACATTGAGTAATGAATTGTTCCGTCCCCCAGGTCACCGATTCCCTCGACACAGTCACACTGATATAAGGCCCACTGATCCGCAGTCTGTTGATCGATTACTTTAGCCATGTTGGTATCCTCATTGTCTGGCGAGGTTCATAATCCTCGCGGTGTCTCTCTTGGCGACCTATCTCCGCACTCGTGATCTCGCTCATTGCCTCAACGATCCCTCGAACTAAACGATTATGTTCTGCCTCTTTGCGTTTAATGTTCGCCAGAATTGATCCATCGCGGTCAGACATGATCAGGTGGACATTCACCTCGCTCCGTTGCCCGAATCGCCAACAGCGGCGAACAGCCTGATAATACTGCTCGAATGAATGCGACATTCCGAGGAATGCGACATCCGAACAATGCTGCCAGTTTAGACCATGCCCCGCGATTGATGGCTTCGTAATAATGACTCGCTTATCACCATTTCCGAAGGCGTGGAGTGCAGCTTCTTTGTCTTCATTATCCATGCTACCGAAGACCTCGACGCCATCTGGGATCGCCTCGCTCGATGCTCTCGATTCGTCATTAAGATTACACCATATAACCCACGGCTCTCCATTTTGATTCGCCAGGTCAGAAACAATCGAGACACGGTCACTGATTGAACTTCGGCGGACTGCTCGCTGCTCATTTAACGTGATGGCGTCATTTTGAAACAGGAAGCCATCGGGGATGTCTGTTGAGACGATATGCTCGTGGACATTCAGATCTGGCAGGATGTACCCATCATCTGAGTAACCGAGATCGCTCGGCTTATTCAACATCACGCACCAGGAAGCCATCCACTCAAAGAACTTAAACTCTGCATGACGCTTCACCCGCCATTTTGACGTGTCGCCTCCATCGTGTATGAACCAGGTGGACAGCATCTCCGATCTCGTCATCACTCCGAGGAATTCAGCATAACTACCGATCTCCATTACATCATTTGGTGATGGAGTCGCCGTCAGTGCATATCGATATGGAGTATGTTGGAATGAATCGATTAATGCCTGGCGAGTTTTACCTCCGAATGTCTTGAGGATGCTGGCCTCGTCCAAGGCGACTCCGATGAACTCTTCGATGTCGAACTTGTGGAGCTTATCGTAGTTTGTAACCGTAATCCCATCGACGACATCCGCAGCCGAGGATGCCACAGCCACCGGGACTGAGATGCTGAACTTGTCAGCCTCTCTCACAGTCTGCGCACTCACAGCCAGCGGCGTCAGGATCAGGAACTTGCCGCCTGTCTTCTTTACGATTTCTTCACCGATCACGAGTTGCTGGAGTGTCTTCCCGAGGCCAGTGTCAGGGAACAGGCCAGCTCTGCCGCGACGTAAAGCCCATCGAACGACGTCTGCCTGCCACTCAAACAGATGCTCGTTCAACGGCCCTGGATCAAAGCCTGATGACTTATCCGCCTTGGCCTTCGATTTTACGAAGTGTCGATATTTCATCATGTCGCCTCCTCCATGATCTCGGAGCGAGTGATCGGGACAGCGTCAGGGGCCGAGACGATGATCTTCGCTTTGTGCTTGCTGATCCTGCCGAGCTTGATCACGATCTCCTGGGCCGGGATCTCCGCCAGGATCTCGCTCAGGCTCATCCCCTCGGCGGATCGGTTCATCGCGATCCGGATCATTGTCTCGAGGATCGGCTGGAGATCCATCTGGACGGACTGGTCAGGGCGTCTAGTGAGGACGAGCGGCATCGGTCTCCCCTGTTGTCAGAAGTTTCGGGTCGTTGATCATCGTCTTCATCTTCTCCAGGCGTCGGAAGCTCTCCTCCCGGAGACCCCCGTTCCTCTCGATCTCCTCGATGAGCTGGAGGATATGGGCCTTGAGTATGTTCAGCAGGGCGAGCCGCCTGGACGCGAGGGTCGCGGCCAGCTTCAGCTCCGCCGTCCCGAGGTAGATGATGTCAGTCTCCGCTCCCATCTCCCCACACCTGGGACACTCGGGGAACTGGGGGACGTTCTCGTCGCCGATCGGGAGACAGGTCGAGTGATAGCTGACGCGACAGGGCTGGCAGATCATCCAGATCATCGGACGGATCCCTCCCGCTCTCTGAGCCACGCCTCGACGTCCTCCCTCCTCCAGCGACGTCGGCGACCGACCAGGATCCAGACCGGGAGCTTCTCATCCCGGAGCATCCTGTGAGCGGTCGACCTGGAGACGCGGAGCATCTCGGCGAGTTCGCTGAAGGTGAGGAGGGTCGTCTCTTCCATGACTTACCTGGGCTTCCTGACTCTCGGGGTATCCATCGCGAGAGCCTGATCAATCAGAGGCCAGAGCTTCTTGAGCCTGGGAGAGTCCTCCCGGCTTCCGTAGAGTTCGCGGAGTTCCTTCTCGATCTCCTCGACGATCGGATCAGTCTGGTCGTCGTCGTCTCGTCTCTTGTCTTCCATGACGGTCTCCTCGTGGTGTGGTGTGATACCAATTAGGACGTCATTGTCCATAATGCGACAATCCCGTCAACCCCAAAAAGGAGAGGCCGCCCAGGGTGGACGGCCTCGCTCTCTTCGGTGACTTCCTTTAATACCTGCTCGGCCCGAATAATCCGATCGGGTCGTCCAGGTCGTCGTCGTAGACGCTGGAGATCCCAGCCTTGACGGTCTCGTCTAAATTGATTTTCTCCATTCCAAGAGATGAGAGGAGCTTCTCATATTTGTCCCACTCAAGGTCTTGATCAAGCATCAGGGTCTGGGCTACATCGCTTGCCCTTTCCAGTACCACGGCCTTCTGGGATTCGACCATCTGGCTGAATTGCAGAATCGCGGCGGCGATCCTTCTGGCGTCGTGCATGTCGTCCAATAATTTGCTGCCCATCGTTGTCTCCTCAGTTTGGTGTGATGTGTCTGCTGATGGTCTCGTCAGGCCCGGCACAACCGGACGACGCCCCTGGGGGCGTTTCGACCTATGCGATCTCGAACAAGTGGGGAGAGAGCCACACCGTCGGTTTGTAATGATCAGAAAGGTGTATTCCATGTGTTAGCAATACATCGCCATTGACGGGCTGTTTACAGGCTTCTAGTTCTTTCCCGATTACGAAATCAACAATCCTCGCGTCTCCGAAGTGGAGCATGAGTTCTTTCCTGTTGTCGGTAACTTTGATAAGGATCGTCATCGTTGTCTCCTCGTTTGGTGTGGTGTTGATGTTTAACATGCTTCTATTATGATCGTCTGGTGACCTATGTCAACATTAACCTGATACTAAAAGCCCTTGTTTTATAGGGTCAAAAAAGAAATATGCCCTCTAAATTCTCATTTTGTCAGGAACCTGGCCGCTAGAGCCAGTTCCACCACTTCAAGACCTTCCAGGTCAGGAGCGTCGACAGGAGGGCGACCGCCAGGGTCGCCCAGATCGCGGCCAGCCACAGGGCCGCTTTGCACATCTCGTAGAATCTCATTTCCCTTTCCTCCATGATTGGGAGCAGTTTAGTCGAGCTTCCTCAAGACCTCCGTCTGGAGATCCTTGATCGACTCGAGGATCTTCGTCTGTCCGTCGATCTGCTTCTCCAGCCGACCGAGGAACTCCTTGTGTGCGCTGACCAGCGGCTCGACGACCGTCCGGATGATCGTCTTCCCTGATGTCTGGATCATCCAGATCAGGATGAGGCAGAGGACGAGCGGGAAGCCGAAGTCAGTAACAGCTCGGAGGATGTCATTCATCAGCCTCCTCCCCCTGGGCGTCTCGTCCCGCCTGGATCTCGTCCAGGTATCTCGGATCAGACAGCTCGGCCTCCCGGCGAAGAGCCGCCTCGATCCTGTCCTGGTATTCACCCTGCCCGCTGTTCTCGAAGTATCTCGGATCAGTCATCCCTTCCTCCAGAAGATCAGGTGTTTCAGATAACCCAGGAGGCCGACAGCCTCGAGTCCCTGGCTCTCCAGGAACTCCTTCAGCTTGACCACCTCCTCGCACCGGCTCGCCCTGATGAAGACCCGCCGAGGTTCCCCCCGCTTGATATATCTCGTTCTGATGCCCAGCATCCCATCCCCTCCATTGTTGAAGCATTGAAAAAACAGCGGCCCGCCTCTGGAACTCCATTGCCATAACAGGCGGAACCGCCTCCGGCTTCCTTGCCTTTTTATACATCATGAGCCTCCTCCGACTAGCCCCTTGATCTTCTCGACCCAGTCGCCGATCCCGCCGCCTCCGGCCATCTTCGAGCCGAAGTAGATCACCGCCAGGGCGATCAGCCCCCACTTGATCAGCGAGACGAGAGCCTTCCGCTTCTCGCTCTTGGCGAGGGCCAGGGTCGCCTTGCTCTCGATGCGCGAGAGCTTGTAGTCCCGCTTGTCCTGCTTCTTGCTTTCGTCCGGGACGACAGGTATCTCGTCGCTGTCTCTCCTACGCTTTCCCATTGTTGCTGACCTCCGTCGTCGAGGACTTCCCGGATACACTCCTGTAACTGTCTCCTAGTATCAAGGCGATGATCATCCCGCTGATCGCGAGCGTCTGCTCCTGGGCCATCCCCATCTCGTCGCCCCAGGCGACCAGGCCAGCCCCGAGAGCCGCCGCGAGGATCCGCTTCGATTTCGCCGAGACGAGAACGTCAATTAACCAGTCTTTCATCTTCTTCCCTCCACTACTTCGCCTTCGTTGCAGACCAGCGGGCTGGGTAGTCCGCCTCGACAATAGAAGAGACCGTCACGCTCTCGGGATCGTATACGAACGCTCCCTCGTTGAGCTTCAAGCTCGAGACCGTGACATTCAGCCCTCCCTGGGAGACGTCCAGCTCCCCGCCCTGGATGACCGCCGAGGCGATCGTCCCGGTTGAATTGTGGATCAGGCGACCGCCCCAGAGGGTGACGCTCGACGAGATCGCCGCTGCCTCTGTTGTCTTCACTGTCCCGCTCCGGATGTCCATGTCGGCGCAGCTCGCCCGCGTCGTCAGCTTCGCCCCGGATCCGACGTCGATATTCGTGACAGTTGTCCCGGATCCGACGACAGTCCTCCCTCCCAGACAGCGGAGCGTCGTGATTGTCGCGGTGTCAGCAGGATCCCCGACAGCGATCCCGACCTTCCCGCCCTCGACAGCCAGGACATCGATCCCCGTCCCCTTGATCGTCAGGCCGTAGGATCCCACAGCAGCCGACGCTGTACTGTGGATTGTCATATTGACAGCCGAGCCGCCGATGTCGAGATGTGACTCCCCGGATCCGGAGAATTCGATCCTCCCGCTGGTATCGGTGATCCCGATCCTGAAGGGGGAAGTCCGGGATCCGATCGTCCCGGTGTATGAACTTTCCACGATGAAGGCGTCCACATCCACGCTCGACCAGTCCAGGCCGTCGTCGATGTTCTGGCTCCCTCGGATGTATACGTCATCGCCCGCCACAGGGGCCGCGCCTCCGGCCCAGTTTAAGGCCGTATTAAAGTTCCCCTCCGATCCGCCTGTCCCGCCTACCCATAATTTAACAGCCATTAGAGTCTCCTTCTTTTGTGGATCCGCTCCAGCGTCTCCAGGATTGCTTGATTGTTAGTCCGCTTGACCCGATCGGCGACCTCTCTCGCCTCCTGGGAGTGTTCCTCGTAGTTGTCCAGGTGCATCCGGAGGACTCTCGCGATGTCGTCCGGGCTGTCCGGGTCGGCCTTCCAGCTCGCCGGGAGATATCTCACCGCCGAGGATCCGACGACAGGACGCCCCTGGATCAGATGCTCCAGAGCGATGTAGTTGAAGGACTCCGAGAAGCTCGCCTGGAGTCCGACAGCGATCCGCTCGCCGATCAGCCTGTTCCAGTCCGACCAGCTACCCCAGGGGGGGAACTCCACCTCCAGGCCGATCGACTCGGCGAAGGACTGGGCTGACTGTCTTCCTCGCTTATCTTTTACAATCATCAGACCCCGGACTCCCGCCAGCTTCATCGCCATCAGTTGTTGAAGTTGATTTTTGACGATATGCCAGCGGCCTACAAGAGAGACTAGGGGGGCGTCCAGGTCGACCTCCACAGGGGACGACTCCGGGATCGTCACGACGTTCGGGAACCAGAGACACCGCTGGAGGCCGAGCCTGGTGAAGATATCCCGCTCGTCGACATGGCCAAAGATCACATTCTCCTGATCCTGAGCGAGCTGGATCGTCCCGGCCTGCTGGCTCATCCATGCCTCGTTGGACTGGGTGTATGCGTGAGAGCTGTGATTGACCGAGACGAAGGTGGTCTCAGGGAAGTCACCGGCGAGCTGCTCGACCACTCCGACGTCCACCAGGAACGCCCGATTGATCAGGATCCCCGGCCTGGTCAGCCGGATCACCTTCGCGATCTCGTCCCTCAAGATTGACGCGTAATTCCATCCCTTCCTCGGGGAGCTTGACTTTACCAGGGCGACGACGGCCCGGATCCCGTTCGCCCGGAGAAAGTCGGCGACATGGATCCCGCGCGTCTCGACCCATAATGTATTCGAGCTTTTTGGGAAGATCATCACCAGGTCGACAGGCTGTCCGTCCCAGTCAGGGAGGAACCTCGGATTCTCCTCCCAGCGTCCGATGGGACACTCCTGATCAGCCCAGGCGAGCTTGTTCAGGAACCTCCGGGAGTTCACCAGACAGCCACACTTCAGACAGGTCGAGCCTGTGAAGAACTCACACCGCCGACAGACCCCGAGCCGATGGTCGATCTCACCCTGGTCGGCTGTCGGGGATCCCCTGACGACATGGCTGATCGCCGCCTTCGTGAAGGAGAAAGCCCTGGCCGCGAGGCTGATCTTCTCCGGATTCCCGGAGTCGTAGCCGCAGGAGCAGCGGACAGGGAAGTCCGCTTCGTCCATCGGGACGACGATCTCGCAGTTCGGACAGCTCCACTCGATCATAGGGCGGTAATCCTGACTGATGACTCATCGTGTACACACTCCAGATAGTCATCGTTAAAGCAGGCATCATGCTTTCCGATCAGCCATTGTCCAGGCGGCTTGTTTTCGTGCCAGGTCTGATTTGTCGAATGGAATGGAAGCTCCATATCGAATATCGATAAGCAATCGGGCTTTGTTTGGAAGTCCCTCCTCCAATAAGTGTAATCTCTATTACATCGATCGACGGTTCCGCACGTCGGGCCAGAATTCCAGGCGATACTGAGAGGATTGATATGGAGAAGTGATACGAAGTGATTTGTTCCGTCATGACCGATCTGGAGCAAGTAGACGTGCTGCGCCCCATACGGGCCACAACTGAAAGATCCATTTGGAGCGTCGGCCTCCCAGCGACACTCTGTGTCTGTGCTCATTGTCTTGGAGAGGATGAAAGTTCCGTTGATGTCACACTCACACTCACAATCAGGACAGGCACCGGATCCTGAATCGTCCGGGGTGCCGGGACAATCCCATCGGTTCACCTCCTGCGTCCCAGCCCCCGGCGAGAATCCAGAGACCGCGACCTTGAAAAGCGACGGAGCGACGTCGCCTTCGCAAGCTCCACAGAATTCCTCATCGATGCAGCTTGGGCAGTCCATGTCGTCTGAGTTTTTTGCTCTCTGCCAGATGAAATAGTCGAAGGTGACGATCGAGCTGTTCCCGGATCCCGTCCCGAGAGCGGCCTTGTCACCGCCGTAGGGGGTCGTTACGGCGTCCAGGTGAAGCTGATCCCCGACAACTCCGGAACCCGAAACGGAATGGATGTCTGTTTCGATATAGGCATCTTGAAGACAGACTGTGAAGTTCCAATCGACCCCCGGCTGGATCACCTTGACAACCGTCGCGAGGACTGTCGTTCCCTTGAGAAGCTCCACCTTCCCGAAGCCTGGGGCGGGCGCCGAGACGCCGCAGGTAATTTGTAAAGCGTGGGAGTTACTTCCGTCCACGTCCAGCATCATCCGCGCAACATCTCCCAGCGCATCGGTATCGAACGGCCCAGTCCCGAAGCGGACAGTCCCTCCGATGATCCCGTACTCAGGCCGAAAGTTCGTCATCGTCGTCGTCGCCTGGGCCGACGCGCTCGAGGTCACCAGCTCGTTGTCGTCGATCTCCCAGGATCCGCTGGTCTCCGTCCAGTTGCATCCCAGATCAGTCGAGTCGGCCCTGGTGAAAGCATCTTCCAGGAGGAGACAGGTCGATCCCTTGCAATCAGGACAGCTCCCTTGATCCTTCTTACTTTTGTTCCACTCGAAGCTCTCGAAGCTCGCCGACCCGCTCGAGGTCAGCGTCCCCGTCCCCAGTCCCACCTGGTCGCCTGTCGCCGTGATGGACGACTCGCAGAACGTCCAGGAGTGAGAGCCGTCAGAGAGTGACAGCTTCACACATAGCTCCCCGTCGTCGTTTGGATAGGTGTCATCCTGGAAGCAGACCTCGAGACGATAGTCCGTCCCCGTCGCCAGGATCCCGATCTTCCTGGTGTCCCCGACCTGAGAGGTCGACCCGCCGACCCGCTCGAAGAACTTGATCTCCGAACAGTCGGAGGTGTTGATCATCAGCTCCACAGACAGATAGTCATCGGCTGAGTCATAAGCGACGACCCCCCGGATCTTGCTCTCGGTGTCCGACACTTGCCCCAGGACGCTGATGTGGTGTGAGCTGGATTCCTCGGGGTGATCTGTCGCGAAGATCGCCAAGGCGTCCGAGTCGCTGGTCTCGAGGCGGTTCGAGGAGATCGCCCAAGTCCCCGCGACCTGAGTCCAGCCCGCCCCCACGCTCGCCCGATCGAACTCGTCCGAGGCGATGTCACAACCAGTACAGCAACAGGGGAAGCCAGGCATTTATGTACAGTCGAGCTGGATCAGCTCCCACCTTTCGAGGCCGATGTGATTATTCCAGACGACCAGGGCGTTCGCGCCATCACTCCCGGCCCAGGCGAAAACATTGTGAGCCGTCAGGCTGTCTGTGTCGAGGTGCTGGATCCCGTCCATCGGGACGAGGTTGTCGACAGTTATCGAGGCGGTCGAGTCCGTCAGCTCCCCGTCCAGGGTGACTCGATACATCGAGGCGAACTTGGAGCGGAAGTTCCCCAGCAGAGCCAGGCACCACTGAACGCCCGTCTCCCCGGCCTTGTGCCAGAGGATCGACGCTCCACTCTCCCCGGATGTCCAGCTCTTTAGGCTGGTCGTGTTCCCATGTCGGACGATCGCGATGTCGTCGTAGTTATTAACGATGTTTACCTGGACAGGCGTCAGGCCCGCCACCTTCGCCCATCCGATCGCACCGCTCCTGATCGGCTCCTGGACGACCGCGACCTTCGCCACATGCCGCCCGTAATTTAAGGCCGACGTCCTGACAGGAGCCTCCGCCTCGAAGGTCGGGCGAGAATAGAAGCTCTGGGCGTTGTCTTCGTGGCTGATCACCATCTCGCCGAGGCCGACGACGTTGAAGCGGTCGAAGGCGTTCGATGTGGCATTCCTGACCCTGACCGTCCCCTCGTACCTGGATGACTTGAGCGGATCCGATCCGATCCCACGAAGATGTCCCTGAAAAGCCTGGGCCGCGTCGACCATTGCGTTGTAGGTGGACGCGGGGATCTGCAGCGGCTGACCCGGTTGGACTTTCTCGATCGGCATCTCGTCCCCTTATCCGAAGTCAGGATCCTCTGGATCGTCACCGCCCTCGTCACCACCGCCCCCGAAGCCTGGGCGATCTCGATCGACCGCGGCGTCCTTCTTGTCCATCGAGGACTTCACGATCCCCAAAGATGAAAAGGTAAAGCTCTCGTATACTTTCGCGACGTAGATCGCGCCGACGTTCGGGACAAGTTCCTTCGCGTCCGGGTCTTCCCTCTCGAAATAATGGCACCAGAGATACTCATGGCCGAGTTTCTCTTCCACAGTAATCCCGCCGACGTTCTGGTCTTCCATGTTCTCAGATGCCTCGAACTTATAGGTTACCGCGACATGCTTGTCCGAGTAGTTCCCAGAAGCTCCCAGGAATAACACCTCACCAGGGGAGAAGCCCCGGAAGCTGTCCTCGTTGGTCTTCCCGGTGTTCCTGGCGAGAGCCTTCACCCAGGTCGAGGTGATCGTCGATGCTGGGAATGTGTGCGTCTCCTGCCAGGAGAGCTTCGGGATCACGATGTCCACTCCGTCGACCTCGTTGTTACTGCTGACATTGATCGCTCGACCGAAGTCAGGAGGAGCGGCAGCAGCTCCGAAGACCGCGTCGTCTGAGCCGTAGCTCGTCTGCTCCAGAGCCTGGGTGATCTTCATCGACCCGCCGCCTGTGTCGAAGGAGAACGCCAGCTTGTCCTCTGGATCCGCGTCGTCGTCCCCGTCCTTGTCCTTCTTCGCATAGGTTGCTGTCGCCTCCCAGAGATCGGGACGATCCATCGGCTTGATCGTGATCGAGTTCAGCGGGAGGCCGTCGTAGCTGGTCGGAGCTGTCGAGAGCATCAGCCCTTTGACCTGGAAGTCGTCGGAGGTGCCATCGATAACGTACTCTAGATCGACGCTCGGAGACTCGGACATCGTCGACCGTCTCGAGCTGGCTCGTTCGCTGATGCTTATATGATTTACCATTTATCCCCCACCTACATAAAACTGTAACCGCCTGAGACATTCATCTTGTGGAGATGGTTGTTTATCGCGTTTAGCTCCTCAACTGTCTTCTCGGTGTTCTTAGCTGTCTCTTCCGCTGGATCCTTGCCGACGCCGCCCATCCTGGCGACCGCCGCAGATGAGAATTGACCAGAGGCCGCGATCTTCTTCGCCGCTGTCGCCATGCCATCCCAGCCGGGAACCTGGTCGAGATCAGGGAGCGGAGGAAGGTCTGGAACCTCGAGACCCGTGGAGTCCTCCTCCAGTCTGGATTTATGCTCAGCCCGCCGCTTCGCTGCCTCTGCCCTAGCTGCCTGGAGAGCGGCTCGCTTGTTCTTCTCATCCGCTCCGATCGCAGCCAGCTCGTTAGCTACTTCCTCATTGATGCCGTCGAGTCCGGCTCTGAGGACATTGTCGTCCATCTGATTCGCTGCCGCGTCCTCTGCTCGCTTCTTCATTATGGCCTTCCGCGCCGCCGCTGTTTTTTCTTCGTGAGTCCCTTCGGCTGACCAGTACGCCTTCGTGGCCTCCCATCCCTGCCTGACTTCGGATGTATTCTTCCGCCAGGTTTTCTTGAACCATGTCCCCAGCTTCAGAACGGTCGATTGCCACCAGCCCGCGAAGCCGACCCAGGCTTCTCTGAGCGGCTTGATCCCAGACGTCCAGGCGGACTTTATCCCGAGCCAGGCGATCTCTGCGGCCAGCTTCCACTCGCCCGACATCAGAGCATCTGTCACACCGCCGAAGGCTGTCAGGGCAGCGTCCTTGATCCCTCCCCAGGACTCCTTGACGATCCCCGCCGCGTCCTGGGTGATGTTCCCGAGGTTCCCGGTCGCGTGAGCGAGGTACACCATCGCCCCGACAATGAACCCGATCGGGGAGACCATCACGGCGAGGAGTCCCTGGAGGACGCCGACGACCGTGATCAGGACGCCGACCGCCACAGCCGCCGCGCTGATCGCAGGGGAGAGAATGAACAAAGCAGCCCCCACAGCCATCAGACCCCCGGCGAGCTTCACAACCAGCATGATCATGTCCCGGTTGTTTTTAATCCAGGCCAGGGCGACCGTCGTCCAGTCTCGCATCTTCTCCGCCGCCTTCGTCAGCATCGGAGCCAGGCCTGCCCCGATGTGGAAGACCGCCATCTTCACGCTCGACCATAGCTCCGTCATCCTGTCCGTCAGGATCGCGGCGGCGTTCGCGTCGTCTGTACTCATCGTGAGGCCGAGCCTGTCGGACTCTTCCATCATCGCTTTTAGACCGTCCGCTCCCTTGTCGAGCATCGGGAGCATATTCGCCCCTGCCCGACCGAAAATCTGGAGAGCGAGTCCGGCCTGGAGCGTCTTGTCGTCGACCTTCGACAAGGCTCCCGCCATCTTCATAAACTGATCCTCCGGGGAGAGACCCTTCAGATCCTTGAAGCTCAGACCCAGAGCTTGCAAGGCTCTCGTCTGGGTCATGAGACCCTGACCGGCTCCCAGCATGAAGCGAGCTTGAGCCTTGAAGCCCTTCTCCATGTCGGCGACAGACGTCCCGGCGATCTGGGCCGCGTGAGATAGGCGGGACAAGAACTCGACGCTCGTCCCTGTCCTCATGCTCATCTTCTGGAGAGTGTCTCCCATCTTCGCGAAGGCGAGACCCGCCAGGGCGAGAGGGGCCGCGATCATCGCTCCGAGCTTCATCATCGCGAGACCCGCCGCCCGGACGCTCGCCGCAAACGCCTTCAGCTTCGCCTGGACAGCTTTGAGGCCAGCGGAGACAAAGTCCCGGAGGGTAAGCTCCACAAAGGCCCGCCCCGCTCTTACTGATTTGCCGGCAACCATCAGAGGATCCCCTTGAATAAATTCCTGTGTTTCATGATCACCTGCTCGAAGGCTGGCACCATGAACGGCCTCGGCTTGTACCTGACCACGCGCCGCTTCCCTGTCCGCTTACTAACGATCCGATGAGTCCCCCCATACTCCAGGCGGGGGGCTGTCAGCTTCTCCTTCGCCTGGCGGAAGATCAGCGGCCCGATCACGACCCCCTTCTTGAATGGATCGTAAGCGAAGAAGATCAGCTTCCTGATCGGACTCGAGGCCGACCGCGCCTTCGGTGGATCCCCTGGGGAGCTGAACTTCTTCTTCGATACCCGGATCGATTGCTTCGCCTCGCGCCGGACGAAGCCGCCGAAGGTCATCATCTTCTTCCGGACGCCGCCGCTGACCCTGTTCTTGATCTTCTTCGAGTCCAGGAACGATCCCGCTCGGCTGTTTACGCTGATACCGAACTTCGCCAAGGTCACCTCCCGCGAGCTGTTTCAGTAAGTCGAAGCCCGCTCTCTTGTCTGTAACTGGTTTACTCTTCTTCTGTTCCTGGTTGTATGGATGGAAGTCGCTCGGCGCGAAGACCTTGGAATTTTTGCCCCGGTTCACGTTCGCGATCAGGCTCATAACGGCGGAGGTGTGATTCCAGAGAGCCATCTGATGACCGTTCATCATCCAGAACAACTCTCGGAGAGTCAGGGGGAGGGGATCGACTCCGACAGATCCGGCGATCTCCCAGACGAGCCTCCATCCTCTGCTGCGTTGATCACCTCCTCCACTATCTCCTCCGCCGTCTTGCTGCTGATCAGATCCTCCGCCCTGGTCATCAGGAGAGCTTCCGCCTCCTCCATCTTGTCCAGGGCCATCCGGAGGACTTTCCGCTTCCGGGGCGGGAAAAAATCCACGATCTCGTCCAGGAGGGCTTCCGTCGCCGACCCGATCGCCTCGCCCGCCATCGACTCACCGAAGTCCTCGTCCGTGATGTTGTTTCTCTCCGCCTGGTCACTGACCAGGACGAAGATCACATCACAGAGGAGGACAGGATCGATCGCCAGGCGTCCGACCATTTCGCCGACATCCTCAGACAGTAGATCGAAGCTGACCGCGTCCTTGACCTTCTTCGCTGTTGCGATATTCAGGGAGAGCGTCCAGCTCCTCTCTTTATTGTCTGTGAATTGTTTCATCAGGAAACTGTCAGCCACTCCGGGGTGTTTGCGGACTTGGTGATCTTGAGCGAGATGTCGACCATCAGAGCCTCCTCGAGAGCTTCGCTCCTGGAGAAGTTCGTGACAGAAAAGTCAGCGTGAAGTCCCTGGGATCCCGTCGTCGCGATCAGGCCGTCCATGAAGGCCATCTCGACGGACGTATTCGCAAAAAATGCGGTCTGCAGGGCCGTGAATTCTGCGTCAGCAGTATCCCAGACCATCTGAAAGTCCACAGAGCCGTCCTTCAGCGTCGCGACCGACTGGCGGAAGCCGCCGCCGCCCCTGGTCGTGACATCCGCGTCACCGGCTTCCAGGTTGATCGTGACGTCCTTCAGGTTGTCGATGAGACTCCACGTGGCGGAAGTCCAGGTTCCCGTGTTTCTGTATGCTTTCGCGTCTAATCCTAATACAAGAGCCATTGCTCTACCTCACCTTTCTAAAATTGACCTCGAGCGATGCGAGGAACTCGCGCCGCTCCTGTAAAACGTCTGGATCAAAAAGAGGCGAGTGATCCGTCCGGATCCATGTCGCCCCGCTGTGACCTGTAAAGTCCAGGCCGTCCTTCATCTCTTCGACCAGGTCGAGCATCCCGTCCAGGTCGCTCGTCGAGTCCGGGTCGACCGGCTTCCTGATCCCGATCATGATCGTGTAGTCGTGTTGATTCCTGGAGCGGGACTCCAGGCTGATCTCCTCGTCAGCGGCCCAGACGGTGACATCCAGACCGGCGAGATCCTCGAGAGCGAAGCGGGGGAGAGCGACTCGGGTCGCGGTGAAGGACTGGCTGAGTGATAACCCATTCAGGGCGGAGACCAGACCATCAGCGATGTCGCCGATCACGCTCATCAATTCACCTGCTTCGTATGGACTCTGAGGATCTGCCGGTGTGGATCCGAAAAGGAATAGTGCCGCGAGCCGCCGAGAGCCATGACAGGGAAGGTGACCTCCTCCCCTGCCACAGTCTCGCGTATCTCGTCGCCTCTTTTCGGCCTGACTCTCTCGCCTCCGATCTTGAGATCCTCGGCCAAGACGAGGTAATCCCTCGCCGTGTGGCTCTCGAAGATCCCGCCGCTCGTCTCCGTCTCGTAATCCGTAGAGCCAGGGACGGCTGTCAGGTCGACAACGTCGTCTCCTCGGACATAACGGATCGACACTCCGCCCGTCGAAGCGAGCGTCTGGAACGATTGGACTAGGATGTCGGCGATAATAGTCAAGGTCGTCACCGCTTCCGCTAACTCAAGAGAGCTTCAGTTTCCGATAGGCTGTCCGTGACAACAATCGGAATTCCGAAGGCCGAATCTGGGAACGCAGCAGGGGCACCACTCGGTGACGTTGCTGTCCGGGAAGCCTGCAATTGTTGCAAGCTCCGTCGGTTCATCGCCATGAAGCTCGGCCCGCGTCCTGCGGGGAACTTGCTGATCGCCTGAGAGATCAGGGCGTCAGATAGTCCCTTTCCGCTGTCCTCGGTGATGTTGCAGATCCGCCCGAGCGAATAAGCTCCGCCGACCTGGAGACCACACCAGGAGGTTATCGGGGTGTAGTACGCCGGGTAGGATCCAGTCGAGGATCCGGCGAACTTCTGGATCGTTGTCTCGCCGACATCGATCACGCCGTTCTGACCCCAGACCACATGAACGTCCGAGATCCCGGTATTGACCAGGTACACACTCGAGGCCGTGTCTGCTGTCGTTCCCGCCGCGTTGACGTTCATCGCTCCGCCGATGTGACCGGTCGTCTGGTCGGCCATCGCGTCGAAGCCGTTGGCGTTGTCACCGTTGAGGATCTCGTCCTCGGCTTTTGCCATCGCCGATCGAAGGTGATCGATAGCCTGGGTGCCGAGCATCGCAGACCATCCACGCTCGTCGCTCTGGGCGACCGCGACATCCACGCCGAAGGAGGCGTCGAGGATCGCCAGGGTGACCGTCACGGTCGAGTAAGTCCCGAGGTTCAGGTCTCGCCCGTCGTTCTCAGTCCGGAAGCCGGTCGTCGGATTTGCTGTCCGCTTGAGGTATTTGTAGGTATAACCGGCGATCGATCGCGCGGCTAAACGAGCCAGAACCGGCGCGTCGTCGAGGACGTCGCTGATGATCCCGACATCCAGATCGGAGTCGTTGAATTTAGTGACCTCTGCGGTCGTCATGAAGCTGTCAGCCATTGTCTAGTCCTTCCGTTCTTCTTGTTAGTGAGTAGTTATTCTTTTGAGTTGTCGAAGCGGGCCGCAAAAGCTGCCGCGCCGAGACTCCCGAGCTGATCCTTGTAACCGTTGATCTTCGCCATCCGCTCCGAATTCTCATCACCAGGGGCGACTGAGAAGTCCAGAGCCTCGGCCTCGCCGCGACTGACAGCCGCGAGCTGAGTCCGGAGCGTCTCGTTCTCCTCGCGGAGAGCGTCACGCTCTTCGATAACTCCGACCATGTGCCGATCCTGGGCTTCCGCGAAGCTCAGACCCTCGGCAAACCATTTGCCGCCATCAGCTCCGAAGGACTGAATGAAGCGACCGCATTCGCTCCGGGGATCCTCCTGAGCCATCTCGACGACAGCCAGTTCCTCTTCGGCGGTCTCTTCCTCGGCTGTCTCCAGGGCTTCCTCTTCGTCGGTTCCCTCGATCGCCTCGGTCACGACCTCCTCGACAGTCGGCTCGGCCTCGTCAGTCGATTCCTCGATGACAGCCTCCTCGACCTGATCGTCTTCCGTTTTTGCTTCTTCGATCATGTCTTCCTCTCCTGTTAAGATGTCGACGGCCACTAGAGGGCCGTCCTTAAATACCGTCGATTCTGTATTCTCGTCAGCCCCGTAAGGGCAGACAGCGCATCCGCGAAAAGGCCAGGTGCGAACAACGACACCAGGGCCGTCGAACTCGTAGCCGTTGACCGGGACGCTCTCGCCTTCGGAGACCTCCTCCAGCTTGAGGCCAGAGCCTCCGAAATTGATCGAAGCCTCGTAAGGGACGCCGAGGCTCCCCTTGTGCTGGATCTCTGCCGCCCTGTCGTCGTCTGTGAAGCTGACGAGCTGACCCGTCGCCTGGAGTCCCTCATCGGTCACCTCGAAGCCGTCCAGGTAGCCGATCACCTGGTCAGGATCGTGATTGTAATCCAGGACGATCCGCTCCTTGTGCTGGACGCCCGACATGTCGTGGACGATCCGCCCCCAGAACCAATGATCGATCGGCTGGCTCGAGCGAGCGAGCAGCTTCACGCGGCCCTGGGCGTCGTCGTGACTGAATCCGAACTCCCCCGCCTTGAGCGTGAGAGCTGCCTCAGGGACGTTCCGGCGTCTGTTCGTCTTGGTCTTCTTCGTCATCTGTATCTCCTGAGATGATGAGCTTGTCTGTTTCGACGGTGATCCCGGCGTCCTTGATGTACTGCTCCTCGCGGGCGAGCTGGTCGACGACATCCCGGAAGTCTCGTCCATGTCGCTCCTTGATCACCTGGCTCCTGGTCTTCAGACCGGAGGCGATCGCCAGAACGTCCCCTCTGACCTCCTTGGACGGATCCCACCAGGGCGTCCCGTCGTGAACCCACTCCCATTCAACCCCGGAGAGCTGCATCCCAGCGGGGAGGACGAGGTCTCCGTCCTGGATGAACAGCCCCAGCCGCCAGAGGGTGATCCTGTCGAGCAGCTCCCGGAGGGTCGCTCGTCGTGATTTACAGCTCTTCTCGTAATGAATCGCGGCGCTCTTGGCGCCGAAGAAGTTTGTAAAATTCTCACTGTAAAATGAGAATGGAATTCCAAGACTCTTCAGGGCGACCCCGATCATCGTCTCCATAAACGACTGAAACTCCTGGTGAGGAGACTTACTTTCGAGGAACTCAGCACGATCTCCGGGACTCAGGTCGAGCATAACCGGCCCCTTCCCGAAGTCGACATCATAACCGGCATCGTCGCCGCCATCGGTGACCCCGAACTCGTCCGGATTCTCACGATAGAACGCGAGGCCGAAGAGCTGCGAGACCTTCATCTTCGCCAGGGCGTACTCCGCCCCCTCGTAGACGTCCCGGAAGGCGTTGATCGCCGAGGCCATCGGGCTGACTCCCCGGATCTGGTCGAAGCGGTCGAAGTATCCGAGCTGATAGACGTTCCCGGCCCTGACCGTCCGGGCGAATTCGTACCCCCCGGAGGCTGTGCGGTTATGGATCGCGATCGACTGGAGGCGTCCTCCCTTGCTGACCTTGCAGCCGTGGATCAGGCCGTCGTCGCTCGAGCTGTTTCCCATCGCGTCAGTTCTCACGCGATCCGACTCGATCGCCTGGAGGTGACCGCTGGACATCTTGACCAGGAAGACATCCCCGTCGACGACCCGCCGCTCCTCGCACATCCGGATGAGCTGGCAGAATGAGTGACGCCCAGAGACGTCACAGTTCAGCGGTCGCTCGTACCAGTGCATCAGATCATGAAGCTGGCGGTCGAGTTCGTCGTCTCCTGTCCTCGGCTGGAAGCTGAAGGAGGAGTTATAGTCGAGGTGCCGCTTGACGGCCCATTGTGCGATTGAGAAGTTCTGGACGATGTCCCTGGTCGAGCTGACCAGCCGCTTCCGCTTCGTCGGTGTGAGGATGTGGTCGACGCTCTTGAGCCGCGTCGAGGGGTTCCTCCGCTTCGTGTCCGACTCGGATGAGTCATAAGCTAGGGAGGTCGGCTCTTTTCGAGGAGCCGCCTTCTTCTTCCTGGTCGTTCTCTTCTTCGTCCTGGTCGCCATCAGTCCAGCTTGATCCTCATCTTCAGGGGTCGACTTCCAGTCTCCGCTCCGACTCGTCTCTTCCAATAATTCAATTCTGAGATCGCTTGTTGACGATTGAAGCTGGTCGTGAAGCCGTCCACGCTGACGGAGTTGACGCCGATGTTATTCTTGAGAGCCGCCTCGAACAGCGCGACCATCCTGGCCGCGTGAGTGAGGGGAACAGATACAGCGTCGGCGTTAGTTATGCTCTGAACCATGCCCTCGAATTATCGACATCCCGCCCCAGGGAGGACAGCGGAAAACGGGGAATCTATTCACGATGTGATTAGATTCTCGGGAAGCCCCTCGCCGCTAGTGTAAGATGATCGGGCCTCGAGTTTCATGGAGGAGACCGACTTGGCGAAGATCCTGGTGATCGGGGACACTCACGCCCCGGCGATGCTCCCCGGCTACGTTGACTTCCTGGTGGGAGTCCGGAAGAAGTACAAGACGACCCAGACGATCCACATCGGCGACGTCGTCGACTTCGCAGCGATCTCATTCCATGAGAAGAACCCAGCCTCCCCAGCCCCTGGTGATGAGTATCGCCTCGCCCTCGAGCAGGTGACCCAGATCCGGCGAGCCTTCCCGACCGTGACGGTCATGACCGGGAACCACGACGCCCTCCCCCGCCGTCAGGCCAGGGCTGTCGGGATCCCGCTGGAGATGATCCGATCCCATTCTCAAATCTGGGAAACGCCCCGCTGGGACTGGCGTCCCAGGTTCACGACCGTCGAGATCGAGGGCGTCAAGTACGCTCACGGGGACAGGGGAAAAGGGGGCCAGCTCGCCGCCCTGAAGAACGCGAAGGAGGCGTTCTCGTCCTGGGTTCAGGGCCACCATCACAGCCAGGCCGGTGTCCAGTATTTCGCGAACGGGGATTCTCTGGTCTTCGGGATGTCGGTCGGCTGTGGCATTGATCGAGACGTCGCCGCGATGGATTACGGTCTCAAGTTCTCCGCGAAGCCCGTCGTCGGCTGTGGCGTCGTCCTGGACGGTCGCCTCGGAATCTTCGAGCCGATGAGCCTCTGAGCTGAAAACCGCGAATAATTCCGGTCAGAATCTCGAAATAATTCCAGAGGCTCTGGAACCCCTGTTTTCATAGGGTAAAAACAGACCCCGAAAATCTCAGGAGGCTCCCTT
>Ga0114901_1000390_pt1 | contig 30946 bp, 32 predicted proteins | sample MalvireepMed_s16_FD_89686 | JGI IMG/M metagenome (GOLD analysis project Ga0114901, IMG submission 89686) | Marine viral communities from the Global Malaspina Expedition - Malaspina viral metaG DeepMed_s16 | ecosystem: Environmental > Aquatic > Marine > Oceanic | place: Mediterranean Sea... | reverse complement strand
GGAGGGCGATCGCCTCGACCGGATTTCGCAGGGCCTGTGGGCGGGGCCGCCCGACAGCTTCCTCGCCCATGGCCGCGCCGGCGAGGGCGGGGAGGCGCATCAGCCGATCCTGCTGAGCGAGACATGCGACGCCGGCAACGGCGCGCGCCACATCGCGATCGCCGTCGGTCTCTGGCGCGAGGAAGCCCTGAACTTCGATCGAGCCTTCTACTTCTTCGACGCCGACACGATCGACGGCGCCCGGACAAGCTGGCGCGCGCTCAGCAAGGCGGACGGCGTCGAACCGCGCTTCTGGCGGCAGGAAGGCCGCAAGTGGGTGCAGGGGCCGTAGGCAAGGTCGAATAACGACCGTAAGTGGCCACAAATTCGCATCCTCCCTTCGCAGGGGAGGTGGCAGCACGCAGTGCTGACGGAGGGGTGTCCCCCTCTCGTTAGCGGAACACCTCTCCGTCCCACAACCTGCGCGCGCCACCCCGCGCTTGGGGAAGGATAATGCCCGCATGCCGTCCCTCCTCGTCATTCCCGCGAAAGCGGGAATCCATTTCTCCGCTTGGGCCATGCAGGCGAATATAAATGCCGGTTTCAGCGCGTTACCCCCGCTTATGTCCCGCTACGGCACGTCACCAGTTGGGCGGTAGGTCAAGTCTCATTCTCCGCGTGCTGACTGTCGCGGTAAAGGGCTAATAATTCTGCCCTGCGTTCATGGGACGAGACATGCACTATCACTGTTTCTGTCAGCTCGAATTCGGAATGAGAAGCACAATGTCCGGCGAACCAAAGAGCCTCCGATAGTGGTTCTTCATCATGCCATGTCGTCATCACAAACTTGTCGTCCGGTATCTCTCCGAAGTGGAACCTTTGCAAGACTGCCCAATCCACCGCATCGTGCCAAGCTTCGCAATCTGTTCCCCAAGCGATAAAGTAGAGGCATCCAACTTGAACAAGCCACGCGGCAACCTCATCACGCCATGCCTGGCTCACCGGACTTTCAGCGATCAAAATTGCTCGATGGGGTCGAGATTCCACTTGAGGCAAAGGCTGATCAGGCGAGAAGTGCAAATAGTCCAGCTTCATCACGCGAACCTACGACCGCAATGTTAGAGGCTCAACTTAAAAGCTGCCGATCCGCTCACCTCCCAAACCACCCTCTCGTAAAACCTTGCCCCCGACACCCGGACGCCGCCCCCTCTTGCGGCCCGGCCCGGCCGCGTCTAAAGGGCGCGCAACTTTCCCACAGTCTGGAGTTACGAGGGCCATGGCCGTCACGCGCACCTTCTCGATCATCAAGCCCGACGCGACCCGTCGCAACCTGACCGGCGCGGTCACCAAGAAGCTGGAAGATGCCGGCCTGCGCGTCGTCGCCTCCAAGCGGATCCGCATGAGCCGCGAACAGGCCGAGGGCTTCTACGCCGTTCACAAGGAACGCCCCTTCTTCGCCGACCTCGTCGCCTTCATGATCTCCGGCCCGGTCGTCGTCCAGGTTCTGGAAGGCGAGGACGCCGTGAAGCGCAACCGCGACATCATGGGCGCCACCAACCCCGCCAATGCCGACGAAGGCACGATCCGCAAGGATTATGCCGAATCGATCGAAGCCAATTCGGTCCATGGCTCGGACAGCGAGGAAAATGCCGCGATCGAGATCGCCTATTTCTTCAAGCCCGAGGAAATCGTCGGCTGATCGCCGCCTGACTCGCGCAGGATGAACAGGGGGCTGCCGCAAGGCGGCCCCTTTTCTATGTGCCGGGCTTGTTGGCCGGCCGCCCCGCCGGCATCCCGGCCCAACGCTGGTCCAGCGCCTTTTGCGCGCCAGCGGCGGTGACGGTGTCCACCAGCGACAGGCCGCGCAGGCTCAGGCGATGACCCGCCAGCCAGCGGCCGGTAATGCCATAGCCGATGTCGTAGAGCGCAGCGCTCTCGTGCGGCTCGCCATCGACCACGAAGCGCGTGACGATCGCCACCGGCAGCTTTTCATCGCCCACGCTGTCATCGGGCAGCTTCGCCGCCTCCCGCGCCTGCTTGAGCCGATCGGCGAACCAGTCGGCCTCAATGCGCGGCTCGCCGGTGGTGTCGACCGGCGTCAGCCCCAGCGCCTTGGGAAACAGGATGGTCTGGCTCTGCACGACCTGCGCCGGGTCGGTCGGGCGCAGGCGGATGCGGTCGCCCTCCACCGAATCGGCATGCAGCACCAGCCGTGCCGCGCGCACGGACGCGGCCTGGCTCTCCGCGGCCTTTTCCGCGCGGGTTTCCTGCTTGTCCGACCAGTTGATATAGAGCGTCAGCGCCGAAATCGTCACCGCCAGCACCGCGATGCCTTCACCCAGCGTGATCCAGCGGCGGCGGATCGCGGCGGCTTCCTTGGCCCGTGCTTCCTTCGCGCGCGCCTCCTGGACCGTTTCGGTGGTCGCTTCCGGTTCGTCCATCATCGTCACACCGTCTGCGGCGGGCTTTCGAAGCGGTCGATCACCCAATCTTCCGCCTGCGCGCCGCCGATCCATTCCTGCATCCAGGGATGGGCGATGATCGCGCGCATATAGCCCTCGGCGAAGCGCGCGACCGGCAGCTGATAGGTGATGAAGCGCGTGACCACCGGCGCGAACATGATGTCGGCCGCGCCGAAGTCACCGAACAGGAAATCGCCCTCGCCGCCATAGCGGGCGCGCGCCTGCGCCCACAGCTCCATGATCCGCGCGATGTCCTGCGCCACGCCCTCGGATGGCGGGACGGGGTCGTAGATCTGGCGGATGTTCATGCTGTGCTCGCGGCGCAGCGGCGCGAAGCTGCTGTGCATCTCCGCCGCCATGGATCGGGCCATGGCGCGCGGCGCCGGATCGGCCGGCCAGAATGTGTCGCCGCCGCTCTTTTCATTGAGATATTCGACGATGGCCAGACTGTCCCACACGACGATGTCGTCGCCGTCCCACAGGATCGGCACCTTGCCCGAGGACGGCGCGAACTCGTCGCCCTCGCGCCGCTTCTCCCACGCCTCGTCGTACAGCGGCACGACCACTTCTTCGAAGGGCAGGCCGGACAGCTTGCAGGCCAGCCAGCCGCGCAGCGACCAGCTGGAATAGGCCTTGTTGCCGATAAAGAGCTTCATCATGCCCCTTCTTAGCCGCGCGTCCGCTCCCAAGTCGAGGAGGAAGCGAAGCCATTTACGGCCATAGGGCGCATTGTGCATGTCAAGCTCCCTTGACAAACCGGCCGTGATGGTGTCAATGACGCTTTACATCACCTCAAGGAGACTGGCCATGTCCTCATCCCCGCAAGCGCGCGGAAGGCACTCCATCCTCGTCTGGTGCCTCGCTTTCTGCGCGGCGATGATCGTCGCGGGCCTGGTGATCCACAGGTTCGAACTAGGATGGGCCGGCACGCTGGCCATCATGCTGGTCGCCACCGGCATGACCGTCCCGATCATATTGGCGGTCGAACGATCCGCTCGCTTCGAAGGCTGCCTGTCGCCGGCCATGGCCCGCTATAACCGGCGCATGATCGCGGGCAGTCTTCTCTATACGCTCGGCCTGTTCGTCGCGGTCTACGCCTACAAGAATTGGCATCCCTCAGGCGCGCTGCTGTGGGGCCTGGCGATGTTGCCCGCGCTGGGCGCGCTGGCGATGGTCGCCGCCATGGCGCGGCTGCTGATCGAGGAGCAAGACGAATATCTGCGGCTGAAGCTGGCGCAATCCGCGCTGTTCGGCACTGGCGCGCTGCTGGTACTGGCTACGGTCTGGGGTTTTCTGGAGCAGTTCCGGCTGGTGCCCCATGTGCCCGCCTGGGCGGCGATCCCGGTTTTCGCGATCGCCATCGGCCTGTCGCGCTGCTTCAACTGGGCGCGCGCGTGAAGAACCGGCTGAGGCTGCTGCGGGCGGAGCGCGACTGGAGCCAGGGCGAACTGGCGGCTCGCCTCGGCATCTCGCGTCAGAGCGTCAACGCGATCGAGACGGGCAAATATGATCCGTCCCTGCCGCTCGCCTTTCGCATCGCCGACTTGTTCGCGCTCAGAATAGAGGATATTTTCCTGCGCGACGAAGAAGGAGCGGGGGAATGAAGCTGGTGCGCGCCGGTGCGGCGACCATATTGTGCCTCGCCGCGCTATGGGGTGCGGCGCATATCGGCCTGCTCCCTTCCGCGCTGGGTTTGCGCCCCGAACGGCTCTCCGCCGGTCCCGCTGCGCTGATGCCGCCGGCTCGCATTCACTGGCGCCTGCCGATCCTGCGCTGACCGCGTCAGGCGAACAGCAGCCGCTCCTCGTCCCCCATCGCCTGGACCAGTCCCACCGGGCCGCCCGCTGCCACACCCTGCGGCAGGTCGGCCGCCGTCAGCCCGGCCAGGGCCATGCCGCTCTGGCACGCGATCAGGCGCACGCCCAGCGCCAGCGCGTCGGTCAGCAGCGCCGCCAGCCCCGGCAGGCCCGCTGCCGCGTGCACGGCGTCGCGCGGCGCAGCGATGGGCGCCCGCAGCAGCGCCACGGCATCGAGTTGCAGGAAGAGCGTCGCCGCCCCGCCCAGCGCCGCCTGCGCCGCCGCCAGCACCAGCGCGCCGCGCAACCGTTCGGCATCCGGCGTCGCGACGATGATCGTCAGGGCGCGCATAATTCCATCGCACAGCCCGGGCAGGCGGGGTCCTTGGCGACATCCAGCGTCCGGAACCGCATCGACAGCAAGTCCGCGATCAGCAGCTTGCCCGCCATGTCCGTGCCGAACGGAACCAGGGCGCGGATCAGCTCCAGCGCCGCCAGGCTGCCGATCGTGCCGGTCAGCGCGCCGATCACGCCGGTTTCGGCGCAATTGCGCTCCGGCGCATCTTCGGGATCGCCGACCAGGCAGCGATAGCAGGGCTTGTCCGCTTCCCAGCCGCGATAGGTGGCGATCTGCCCTTCGAACGGGCCGACCGCCGCCGACACCAGCGGGATGCGCAGCCGCTGCGCCACATCGGCGACGATCAGGCGCGTCGCGAAATTGTCGCACCCGTCCAGCACCGCGTCGGCCTCGCGCAGCATCAGGTCGGCATTGCCGGCCTCGATGCGTGCGTTGATCGGGATCAGCTTCACATCGGGATTGATGCGCGCCACCGCCGCCATCGCCGCTTCCGCCTTGGGCGCGCCGACATCGTCGGTCCCAAACAGGATTTGCCGCTGCAGGTTGGAAAGCGCCACGGCATCGTCGTCGATCACGCGGATCGTGCCGACCCCGGCTGCGGCCAGGTAGAGGATGGCGGGGCTGCCGATGCCGCCGGCGCCGATCACCGCCACGTCGGCGCCCAGCAGCCGCGTCTGGCCCGCCCCGCCAATCTCCCGCAGCACGATATGCCGCGCATAACGCTCCAGTTGCGCGTCGGTCAGCGTCATGGCGCGTCCGACCAGAGGAAGCGGACCTGCGACCGCATCCAGTGCGGTTCGGCCGCGCCGCTCTTGGGGAAGGAGCCCTGCAGCGATCCCAGCACCCGCTTGCTGACGAACCGCTCCACCTCCGGACAGCGCGCATTCACCGGCGCGATCTTCAGCGGCTTGCCCTCGCCCGACAGCAGGAACAGCATGTCGATCTCCAGCAGGTTCGACCCCTCATAGGGCACCGCGCCGCTGCATTCGCCCTTGCGATACAGGCGCGCCACATCCTCCGACCAGCGGGGCGAAATCTTGCGCCCCAGCCATCCGTCGATCACCGGCACGCTGCTCAGGTCCTGCGGCATCGGGGGCATCGCCGCCGGCGCGGGCGTCGCGGCCAGCATCAGGGCAAGCAATATCGTCATGGCCTCACACTCCCGTCGATCCAAAGCCGCCCTGTCCCCGGGCGGTATCGTCCAGACTATCGACTTCCGCAAAGCTGGCAAGCTGGACCGGCGCCACCACCAGCTGAGCGATGCGGTCGCCCCGCGCGATGGTGAAGGGCTCCTCGCCCAGGTTGATGAGGATGATCTTCAATTCGCCGCGATAGTCAGGCTTCAGGTCACCAGTTTGGGTGAACCCTATATGGAATAGGGGTGTTTGTAGGTTCACCCATTTTCTTTGGGTGAACCTGACCCCTGATTCGCGACGGTTGTTGGTAAGACCGACGCCCATTCTGGACGATCGGTTGACTTCGAAATTTATTTTCGAAGTCAACCGATCGTAACCGCCGAAGGCGGCAACTCGCTCGCCAAGTGCACTGGTGTCGCTGAGGAAGCGCCTGCGGGCAAGCCAAGGAGCGCGGGTGACCGGGCTAAAGCCAGGTACTTCACCGCTTGGATGCCACTTGAAGGGTTGTCGCCTAAGAGCCGCACTGGTCACTTTAATGTCCTCTTTCAGTTCCGTCAGATTCGCCCCCATCCTTGAACGCCGGCGAGCGCCCAAATGTCTGGGAGTGATCTACTGAAACCTTTCGATCTCAAACACCGGTTGAGCCAAACCCACCCATCCCACGAGAGGTGGTGGCTGAAAATTCCTCTACAACGCGGAACGAAGGTCGCAGGATAGGCAAGAAGACGAGTTGTGCGATGCGATCGCCCGGATTGATCATGACCGGATCGCTCCCCGGCGGGGTACGCAGCCACGTGCTAATAAAGATCTGATTGGCATAATCAGCATCGATGGTGCCTACGGACTGGCCGAGTATGACACCCTTTTTGTGACCCAGCCCCGACCTAGCGAGAAGAAAAGCGACAATGTTAGGGTCGTTCATAAGTATCGCCACGCCGGTTGGGATAAGCACCGCATCAGCTTGAGGCTGAAGTTCGAGTGGCTCATCAAGGCATGCATACATGTCGATACCTGCCGACATATCCGTCTGAAACGAGGGAAGGCCCCATTCTCTGACTCGTTCATCAAGCACGCGCAGTTCAAATTCAGGGGTGTTCAACTCATTTCCTTCGAAAATTTGTTTTCTAAATCTGGCTAGGCACCTAGGTTAGCCTAACCTCGCAGAGCTATAAAGGGGGGCACCAACACACCGTACATTCCCAATCCGATAAGTCATGGCAGGCCCGGCGTAACATTGACCGTTGCCACTCAGCTATAACCACGGCTATCGATTCGGGATGGCTTTGAGACGGCTTCGAGACAGTGATATCAGGCAGGCCGCCTATCGGCGGTTGCTGACGCACGCCCGAGCCTGTCCCGATACTCTGGTCATCGACGAACTCGGCCTCGATCACGGCAACTGCCGGATCGACATTGCTGTGATCAACGGGCACATCCGTGGCGTCGAAATCAAGGCAGAGGCTGACACTCTCGAGCGCCTGCCCAGGCAGGTGGCCGCCTATGGCGAGGTCGTCGATAAGGCCTTGTTGATCGTCGATCCCAAACATCTCGCATCGGCCATGACGATGGTGCCTGATTGGTGGGGCATCATGGTCGCCGAGCGCGGCGCGACCCAGGGCGTGCGGTTCCGTCGTGTCAGACCGGAACGAGCAAACAAGGGTATCGATCCACTTATTCTGGCTCGTCTGCTGTGGCGACCTGAAGCGCAAGCGATCCTGAGAAGTCTTGGCGTCTCGGAGCGAGAACTCCGCGCTCCACGCGCGACGCTCTACAAGATGTTGGTGGATAGGCTGCCGCTGCGCCGTCTATCGCAGACTGTCCGCGAGACTCTCAAGGCCCGAACATCGTGGCGAGATCGGCCACCACTTTTGTGATGTGATGGTTCGAGCCTACCCACCGCCATGTGGACAGGCTCCCGGTGCCGGCAATCCCGTCTCGGCACTGCTCGATATAGTCACTGCCGGGCGAGAAACCCGAACCCAGAAAGTGGGCTGATCCTGTAACGGTGCCGCTGCATCCCCGATACTGCCCGAACCCGTTGTCACGCACGTTGACACCCTTGGCAATAATCCAGCCATCGTCACAGGCGTAGCGGATCGTTGCCGAAGGCTTCACTTTCCTCATGTCCATTTGTGAGTACCCATTGGCGGCAATGGCATAGTCAGCAAATGTCGGTTTGCGGAGGGTCTCGCCCAGATTAGCCAGTAGCGCCCGGAAAAACGTCCATTCCCGCCGAGGCCAGAACTGAATGGGTCCGGTCACCTCGCCCATAGAAGCGGGAAATGATGTACCCGCGAGGATGAGGCTGCGCGCAGTCGCCATGGCATTCGATGCTTGGATCGCAGCGGTGACTATGTTGATCAGCACGTCCTGAGGATCCCAGGCAGGGGCTTCGAGGTCGAGAACCACATCGCATTCGGCGATGGTCACACCGAGTTGCTGAAGTGCTACACCAACATTGCGGTCGAAATCGGGATCCAGAGCTTCGTCCAGAGAACAGCGCAATATCACTCCGGTCTGCATCAATGCGTTCGCGGCTCTCACGGCCGTGCGATAGCCTGCGTTGCTGTTCAGTCTAATGACCGGGACAAGCGTGGCTCCCTGTGCGAAAGCCTCCTCGCACAGGTATAGCATTGGATGCTTTCCGCCCTGCATCACCTCAGCCGGATCCAGCAGGCCGCAGTCGAGCAGCGCGAGGCGCGTTCCCCATTTGGCTCGAAAGCGAGCGGCAAACTTTGCAACGTGATCGTCGATCGACTTCGAAGGTGTCCACGCCTCGAAATCGAAATCCGGGGGTGTGATCTCGATAAGAGGAACGGTCCTGTCCTTAACGGCGTCCGGCAGGCGAAAGAGCGCTTGGTACTCGCCCTGCCGCCATTTGAGGATCGGCACGTAGTCGGTGTGCGTAATTGGCATGTCGTCGTCCCTCAAATATCGAACTGGCGGCGAACTTCGCCATTGCCGACGAGCGTCCGGAACAGCGTGTAGTCATTCGCGTCCCGCCGGATCCGGCCAGCGATCACCGCAGGTGCCACGCCAAAGCGTTTGGCATCGGCCACGACCGCCTTGTCGTTGCGGGTGAAGCGCGACACAGCAAGGTTCCAGTTTGCCTCTGGGATCAGGGCTTCCTGCGCAAAATAGTCGGCATCCTGCTCAACCTTGTCGGCTGCCGGCGAGTCGTTGTCGTCAAAGATCGCCGCGTATTCTCCCAACCGGATGTGCAGCTTCAGATGGCCGATCTCGTGGAGCAACGTGAACCAGAAGTTGTCGAGCCGGTCGTGACGCAGGGTCATCGCGACAATGGCATGATGATCGGCTGACGCCAGCGCGGCACCGTCAAGCAACGTGCCTGGCAGGTGGCGTTCGATCACCAGCGATATGCCTACATCGCGCAGATAGTCGGCTGCAAGGCGTGGTCCATTGTGTTCCAGACTGAGCCCGACCAGGCCGCGCACCCATTCCGCAGTGAGACGGTCTCGGTCGAACGCGCAGTCGGGCGGATTTCGATCGGCCAGTGCCCGAACTCGCGCTTCCCAAGCGGCAATGGAGGCTTCATGGACTTGTCCGCTCGATCGTACCGACTTGCGGTGAAGGGCCATCGGCGCAAACTGCGAGTGAGTACCCCGCAGGAATGACGGGATTAGATCGCTGGCAGTCTTCTTTGCCTGTGAGAGCGTGCCCGAGAAGTCCTCGAACCAGCCGCGTTTATACATTTCGGCGACCGGGAATGCCTGCCAAACCGTCGGATCGACGCTATCGAGTCTCGGGCCTCCGACCAGTTGGGCGCGCTCGACGATGCGCACGTTCAGGGCGTCGGCCACCTCCGTGAGTCGGTCGAGGCTTGCCATGCGATAGCGGTCGGATTCGTAGCGCTGGATTTGCTGTTCGGCGACGCCGAGGAAATCCCCGAGATCCTTCTGGCTCATGCCGCGCGCGATGCGGGCCTGAATGAGGATATCAGGAAGATCGTGAAGGCTATCCGCCGAGAATTCCGAAATTTTGCCCGCGCGGAGGTCTTCGTAGAAGCGCACGTCCTCCTCGAGTTCGTCGATTTGGCTGCGCAGTGCCGAGCGCTGCGCCTTCGCGAACACTTCAGGGAAGTCGCTGGTCGGCGTCTCGAGTGCGGCAAAGGCTTCCGCGAGCTTTTCGATCGAAGCCTTCGACGACCTGTACTGCTTTTCGTTGGTGATCATGGCGTCGCTCCTTTCAGCGGCGCGAGCGGAATGCGGAGAATGCCCTTGGCTTGGCCGGATGACTTCTCGACTTGGAAGAAGTCGAGAAAGGGTGCGCCCGGCCCGTTGGGCATTCCGGCAATGAACATCTCACCGAGGTATTTTGCTTTTTGCGCTGCTCGCTTGTTGTCGAAATCGAGAAGAACCGGATCGAGCTTGGCCGGGTCGACCCCGACATGCTCCCAGCAGCCGTCGTAGTCACCGGGGTGCGGTTTCGCGGTCACGAAGCTTCCATCCAGATAAACATAACGGCAGCCGGCGGCGGCCAGAACCTGAACCATGCGGACGAAGCCATCGAACAGCCACTTGCGATGAGGTGTGGTCGCGAAGCGAGCCTCTACCTCAGCGAGGGTCGTGTCGTGAATGCCGGGCGGCAGCACGGCCCAAGGGCAAGGTGAGCCCAGCTCGATCAAGTCTGGTATCATGAACACAACTATATCGTTGTGTCCATTTCTGTCCAGCGAAATAGTGGCGTTTGCGGTTTGCGAGAACCAAGCATTCGCCTCATTTGACGGCGACTCGTCGGCTGCTGCTGAAAGCGAAACTCCGCATCGTGGAACAAAACCGCCATTCACCGACGAAGCGACGAACGGCGGGCATTGTCAAATACCGACGTTCTGCGATCGCACCGCTAATCTTTTTGGCCGACTGAGATTGGACCGCCTGCTGACATATTGCTTTCAGCTGCGGGAGGCAAAATGCGGCTATTTGACAGGTTTCGCAACCACTCGGTTGTGACACTCGGCCTCAGTTCACAATCTCGATTTCATCTTCTGCGAACCAACCCTGCTGCAGCAGCGCGTCGCGCGATGCTGTGGGATTCTCAGCGTAATAGACGACTGCCAAACTCCGCTCGGCGCGGCTGCACGTCACATAGAAAAGGCGCCGTGTACGATCGATTGTCGTCTCTTCGCCTGCCGCCTCATTGTCGAGATCGGTCTTGCTCTTCCCCTTTGCGCCGAACAACTTGTCATAGTTGAATAAGAAGCCGCGAGCCTCCTCGTCGCTGATGACGACCATCACCCTTGGAAACTCCAAGCCCTTCACGCCCTGATGGGTGTCGAACTGCGAAAAGCCGCAGACATAGCGGTCATATTTGTCGATCTGACCGAACGGCGCCTCAAGCGCTTGCCGCCAGGCGGCGATCTCACTCTTAATGTCGATTTCTTCCTCGTCCTCGTCCGCGTCGTTCCCGTCTACCGGGTCGGGGTCGGGGTCGGCGGCGGCAAAGGGCAACAGCACGTCCGGCACAGTGAACAATCGGTGCTCGGCGACATAGCGCAACACGTCACGCAGGCTCGCCGAGGGTTGCCCGTCGACCAGCGCCAGCAGCCCCGAACAGGCCCCTTTCGCTCGATCGAGCAGGTCCTGCTGCGCCTCGCCGGCATCCCTCAGCGCGTCACGGTCAAGCAGCGGCGAGGTCTTGCGGATTATTGCCGCCGTCGCGAACCGATCGCCAACTCGTAGGGCCTTGACCAACGGCAGGATCTCACGCGTAAAGATGCCCAGGCCAGCACCAGTCCCGTCGAGCAGCCCGGTGTTGATACGCTGGACGGCATAGAGCGGTTCGAAGAACTGCTCGAACCCGAACCGGCGCGCCGACATCATATGCTCAAGCGCCAGCGTCTTTATCGCTTCCGAACCGTCTGCCCAGGCTGGATCTCCAGCAATATCAGCCATTCGTTGCGCGATCGCTGCTTCCGCCGCTGACTTGTTTGCGGTCGTATGGGGAAGCAGGAAGAGCCGGGCTACCCCCGGTTGCGCATCGGCGCGCGGCCGCTGTTCTTGGCCGTCATCGTCACGCCGAACCTTGTTGATAAGCTCAATGACCCGCGTCGGACAGCGGTGATTCATCTCTTTACGCGGCTTTGCCCAGTCTTCTGGAATGGCTTCGGCAAGGCCGGTCTTTCCATCGGCATAGATGCGCTGCATCGTGTCACCGAACAGGCCCAGGATGAAGCTTTCGCGATGCGCCGCTTGAACGTCGAGCAGCGCATCCATCAGCCGTCGGCTTGTGTCCTGGCTCTCGTCAATCAGCAGGATTGGAAATCGCGTAACTAACAGCCGACGTAGACCAGGCTTGGCCGTCAAGAACTCCGCTGTCATCGCGATCACCTCGGCATGATTGAGGGCATCGCGTGTGCGGTTGTCTCCGGTTGGGCTGTAGATGAACCGCTGAATAGCATCGAGCCCGGCATGGCGTCGGCGCTTACTCTCGATCGAACGGGCACGATCGATCGCGGCCTTGCTCGTCGCGCGGCCCTTGGCCTGCGCTTTTTCCAGTTCCGCGATGTCCTGCAGCATTCGGGCAGCGACCCATTTGCGGATGTCACCGTCGTAGCCGCCGATCAGCGACCAGGCGAAGGCGTGGATGGTCGAGACCTCTACGCGGGGATCGAACTCAAGACGCTGCTTAATCTCGTCGCAGGCGGCATTGGTATAGGTGATGACACCAATCTTCTGTCCGGCGAGCGAGAGACGCCGCCCCTGTTCACGGCACACGATACGGATCGCTTCGACCAGCGATCGCGTCTTGCCGGACCCCGCACCGGCATAGAGGAAGAAGCTTTTAGGCTTGTCGAGATCAAGGCAGGCAAGGATGGTCTCGTCGGCCTTAGCGTCAAAGACATCATCGTCAGGCACGGTGCTCACACGGCTACCTCCACCTTGGGCAGGATCTCGACGCGCTTCTTCTTGAGCTGCAGTAGCAGCCACTCGAGCCCTTCAGCGATGTATCGCGGAACGACAAGATCTTTGAATCCTTCGGTCTCAATCACGTCAAGGGCGAATTCAGCCTTCTTGCCATTCTTGAGGGCAAGGTACATCTGCTCGCCGATTGCGGCGGCCCCGCCGCCTGCCTCGATTGCGTCGCTGAACTTGCGTACGAGACCGGTGCCCTTCAACGCAGCAAAGAACGCCAAATTCTCGAACACCAGCGCGTCCTCGAACGTGTAGGGCAGAGCGATCTCCGGGGCATCGGTTCCCGGCAGCGTCACGGTAAGCGGGGTCTGATAAGCGACACGCACCGCAAAGAGCTGATCTTCAGGCTGCGACTGGATCTTATACGCGACTGGTGCATCGAGCAGCGTGTCGACGTCATCGGTGCCCGGCACCCAGGTCTTGAGGGTCGCATTGTTGGTTTTCTGATCAACACCCATTGCCGGCTGCACCGATGCGCCGCCCGTTTTGTCGAGCGTGTCGAGGTCGGTAACGATAAGGGTAAGTAGGCCAAGATGATCGATCAGCGATTTCAAGCGATGCGCGTGACTGCCGCCAATCTCGAGCAGCGTGATGTAGCATTGGTTGAGCTCGTCGTAATGCGCGCGGATGAAGTTCGGCAGCAGCATGCGCTCGGCCGGACCCTCGACCAAGATGGCCGCGTCGGCGAAGAACAGATCGGCATGCTGAGCACGCAGGTAGCGCGTCACGAACCGCTCGGTATCGTTGCTGGTCCCGAATACCTCGGAGAGGTTGATGACCGTCGAGACCGGCACTTTTGCCACCATGCCGGCCGGCAGCCTGCGGAAGTAACGCAGGCAGGCGAACGACGTCTCGTGTGCGACGTGGCTCGAATGGGTGCTGACGACGAGCTGGGTGCGCAGCTTGTCATTGCCGATCAGGTCGTCATGCGCGCGCAACACCGCATAGGCCTTTTTGATGAAGACCTGTTGCACCTGGGCGTGCAGATGCGCCTCGGGTTCTTCGACGAGCACGAGGTGCAATGGTTCGGTGCTATTAATGACACCGCCCTTTGAGGCCTTGCCCACCCGCATCCAGGCGTCGCGGAAGCTCATAAGCCGAAAGATCATCGAGATGAGGTTCTGATAGCCTAAGCCGTTGTTAGCCTCGGGTAGCCGTAGAAGCGGCATGGTCACACCATCCTCTGCGATGACATCGACTTCAAAGCTGACCGCGGCTGAGTGGTTGAGCCCGTCAATTGCCTTGAGCCGCGTCGAGACTCGAGGCCGGGGATCGGTGACGCCGGGATAGCCCATGCCCTCGACCTCGCTGAACGCCGCCGTGAAGCTTTCGGTCAGCCGCTTATCGAAGGCGTCCTGCGCAGCTTCAATTGCCTGCAGAGCACCGAGATCCTTAGGGTCGGGGCCCTTGGTCGGGTCGAGATGCTTCGCATAATAGCTGCGCAGCTGGTCCGAGAGCCGGTTGCTCGATGCGGACACCGGCGTATCGTCATCATCGTCCCCCGACTGCTCTTCGCCGAAGCCGCGCTGGGCGGGGATATCATGGACCCGGATAAGACCCTTCAGCGGATCGCCCTCGATCGGCAACGAGGCGAGAGGCAGTGCTTGCGGTTGGGCCTGTGATTTGACCGGGTCGACAAGCAGCGCCGGATCGAGCGTATAGGCGCGGATCGTGAAATGCGCAGAGAGCCGCTTGCTGAGAAAGTCGATCAGGTTGGTCGGCCATACCGTTAGCTTGGGCGGGTCGGGCTGCGGATCGACGTCCGGGTGCTCGACCGCGACCGCGGCGATGGCAGCGGCCTTCATGGCCTCGGCATCGGTCACGGCGCCCATGAAATCCTTGTAGAGCAGCCCGAGATCTTTGGGCTCGTACCGTAGCCGGACCCCGAGACGGCCGCCCTCCCAGTCTAGCGTCGGTATGAGATCGCGCACATGGTGCATCTCGCCCGTCTCGACATGAAGCCAGAGATCGAGCGTCGGCAACGAACTCACCCACGGTGCGATCGTCAGATCGACGACTTCATCCGCATCGCGTGCTGCAATCCAGCTTTCACCGAGCGTAATAAGGTTCGGCCAGTGGCATAGAGTCAGGTCGTGAATCTCAAACGGGCAGCGTCGCGGCGAGAGGAACCGCCGCATTGCAAGCATCGCCGAGGTCTTGCCGCTATTGTTTGCCCCGACAAACAGCGTTGTTGTGGTAGAAAGATCGACACGCGCGGACAGCAGCTTCCTAAAATTGGCAATCTCGACAAACTCGATGTGCACGCGGACCCTCCCGGCTTTTGGGCTATATAATGTGACGCCAAATTCTTGAGACGCAACACTATTGGCGCCTGACCTGCTGCCGCATCTGAGTTGGGAAGCCAAAGCCAAGCCGTGAGACCGTTGTGGATTTTCCCAATTTCACAACCGCTCTTTCGCGGCGCTGTTGTCGCCACCATCTCCAGGGTGTTTCGTCGGCCCTTCGCTATAACGCGTCAGCTTCGCCGGGCGAGGAGAGGTCGATGGCTGGCATGGAAATGATGTTTGACGCGATGATGTCGGCGGGCGGCGCAATGACGGTGGGCGCGGTCGAGCAGCGCCTGCCGAGGCTCGCCGCGCGGTTGGACAAATTCGACCGGGCGGCGACGCTGGCGAAGTTAGGTGGTCTTCTGCGGCGCACGGCAGCGTTGCGATCGCGCCATCACCGGTGCGTCGGCCTCGAACCAATCCAGATCAATCATCTCTGGATCGAGATGTAGATGCGATCACGGATCTCAGCTTGGCGCTGACGGACTAACGCAGACGTCCATTGCGGCGAAGATGCTCGGGATAATCCGGTGCGCCGCCCAAAATCGCGAGCCGGTCCATTCCTGTGGGGGGAGCCGGAGGATTGTCCGCCAGCCAGGCGCGATATGCCTCTTCAGTGTCGAAGTCTGGCGTCTGATGGGAGAAGTCGCTCAGACGTCCGCAGCTGATGCAATGATAGGCTTGGGATGCCTCCTGGAAGTGCATCCCGCACATGGCACCACAGAATGGACAGCATTCTTCGAATTCGAGGTCCGCCCATTCCCAGACACCGAGATATTCTGGGACGGCGTCACGATCATGGCCGATGATTTCGAATGCGTCGGCATGCCGAGCGACGAAGCCATCGCTGCCGGCGTGCACCAGATCCTCCAGAATTTTGCCGGGCTCGAGATGGAACCACTCGCCTGCGACGCGGTGGGCATGGTACTTGCGGTGCAACTCTGCCTCAAGGAGGCTTTCCGTATTGGACTCAATCCACCCAACCAGCACCAGCGTATGCGGATTTCCGGTCTGTAGCGCGTCGCGGCGCTGTTAAATGTCCTTGGCGCGTCCAATTTTCAGCAACGGCTCGCCAGCGCTCAATTGGTAGATGAAGTAGACAGGCATAGCTCTTGCACTTTCAGTTTGAGCACTGACGGAAATCTCTATTGGGCGGGGCGGAAGTTCGCTGATGCGGGTCGTTCCTACGCGACATATCATCACGTCCATTTCCTCCACTCAACACTTTGTCTACACGCTGAGTTATGCCTCACTGCCGGAGCGAGTCAGTTTCCTCGCCCCGAACTTCGCTTGGCCGATAGAAGAATCATCGCCAATCATCTAATTGGCAGGCATTCATTGCAATCTCCTGAGAGACTATGCCTTCATTGTTAGAGAACGCGACTGCTTCGATCCGGATGGGAGTCGAGGATTTCCGCCAGCAGGATCACGATCGCGATATTTCAGCGGTCCGTAATTTCTATGCGGGTGTGCTCCTGCTTGCGAAGGAGGCGCTGATCCGAGCAGTCCCGAATGCTGATCCGCAGCACGTCATTGGTGCCAAGCTTAACAGGCTGCGGAAAAAGGCGCTTGCCTTGATGTGGCATTGCTGATTCCAGGATCCCGTAGAGGGATGTTGAAGGGATCGGGATGCGCGGCGGTGATGAACGGAGCGAGGGGCTGTTCTCGTACGTGAGTTGCGAGGCTCGGGTGCCGGCGAACCATGCTCTTCGCGCGATCCGGGCGATTGTCGATGAAGCGCTCGAAGTGCTGTCCGCGGACTTCGACGGCCTGTATTCTCGTATCGGGAGGCCGTCGATCCCACCCGAGAAACTTCTTCGGGCCTTGCTCCTGCAGGCCTTCTATTCGATCCGCTCGGAACGCCAGTTGATGGAGCAGATGGACTACAACCTGCTCTTTCGCTGGTTCGTCGGCCTGGCGATGGATGCGCCGATCTGGGATGTCACGGTCTTCACCAAGAACCGCGAGAGGCTGCTGTCCGGGGACGTTGCCGCCAAGCTCCTGTCGGCCATCATCAACCAGCCACGCGTGCAAGCTCTTCTTTCGGACGATCATTTCTCGGTGGACGGCACGTTGATCGAAGCGTGGGCAAGCGCGAAAAGCTTCAGACCCAAGGATGAAGGCGGCCCCGGAGATGACGATGACGCCGGGTTGGCTTCCAGCCGCAGCGAGCAGGCAGCAGCGCCGACCGACCGTAATGCCGAACGCGATTTTCGCGGCGAGAAGCGCAGCAATGCAACCCATGCATCGACCACAGATCCTGATGCCCGACTATTCAAGAAGGCGCGCGGCCAGGCAGCGAAGCTGTGCCACATGGGCCATGTCCTGATGGAGAACCGCAACGGCCTCGTCGTCGATGCGATCCTCACCCACGCCACCGGCACCGCCGAACGCGAGGCCGCGCTGACCATGTTGGGCCGCATGGAAGGACGCCACCGGATTACACTGGGCGCGGACAAGAACTACGACACCGCCGCCTTCGTCGCGGCGCTGCGCGAGATGGAGGTCACCCCGCACGTAGCCCAGAACAACACCAACCGGCGCTCCGCCATCGACAGGCGCACGACACGCCATCCCGGCTACGGCCTCTCCCAGAAAATCCGCAAGCGGATCGAGGAGGTGTTCGGATGGACGAAGACCTGCGGCACCATGCGAAAGACCCGCCATCGAGGCCAGGACCGCGTCGGATGGTCCTTTACGCTCACCGCTGCCGCCTACAACCTCATCAGACTGCCAAAACTTCTGGCCGCGGCCTAATCGTGTCGCTCACGTCACCACGACCGCGCCAACGTGGCCGGTATCTCCGAATTTCACCCTGAAACGAGCGACAGACCAGTCCCCCTCCTTCGAACGCAGATCGACGGTGACCACTGCGGCGCCTTTTTCCGCAGCCTGTTAGAGCACTAGCCGTTGAGCTTGTCCTTGACCATCTTGGCAGGGGTGAAGGCCAGCTTGCGGGCCGCCTTGATCGTCATCGCTTCTCCGGTGGCCGGATTACGACCTTCGCGCTCGGGCGTATGACACAATCACAGGGTCGCAGCGCGGCAAACTTCCTTCTCCTGGGTCTGATGCGCAGCAAGCTTTTTACTAGAGGAGCCATGGATGAAGCGGTCGAAGGATAAAGCCGCCTTCTGGATTTGATGCGCGAATTCCTATCCACATATTCTCGAATGAAAATGGCGGCTTTAACAATCTGCTGGACTTGACCGATATCACCAACCCACCATCGTTTTCTGGAGCGCGCTCGCTTGAGGCAGGCAATGGCTCGCGCGAGAGCGACTCAAATCAGTTCCTTGAGTGGGCTACCTGCATCGGAGAGGCGTTCGAGATCAGGCGTAGCTCCGGCTTCCACCAGCTTGCGGCCCTGGACGTAGTCCTTGACCATGTTCACGCAGTCCAGAGCGACCACGCGGCCGTCCTTGAGGTACACAACCGTGAACGAGCGCCCTGCCACGTCGCCGCGGATCACGGTCCGGTCGAAGCCCATGTTGATTCCGGCGGTCTGAAGCTTGAGGTCATACTGGTTGGACCAGAACCACGGGAACGCCTTGTAGGGCTTTTGATCCTCGCCATTTTGGGGGCTGCAGATGCCCTTGGCCACGCAGGTCGCCATGTCGTTGGCGTTTTGCACCGATTCCACTCGCATCACCGTACCACCCGCATAGTCGCAGGCAAAGGCCGCGCAGTCCCCGATGGCGTAGATGTTCGGCAGCGAAGTGCGGCACAGCTCGTCCACGTCCACACCGTTCGCACCCGAGGCGCCCGCAAGGATCAGCGGGCCGACTGCGGGAACGATGCCAATGCCCACGATCACCGCGTCCGCCGGCACGATCTCCCCGTCGACCAGCTTCACGCCGGTGACCCGGCTCCCATCGCCCTCAAGGCAGTCGACCGCGACGCCGGTGCGCAGGTCGACGCCATGCGCGCGGTGCTCGGCCTCGTAGAATTCGGACAGTTCCTCTCCGGCCACGCGCGCCAGCACGCGCGGCAGGGCTTCGAGCAGGGTGACTTCCAGCCCCATCTTCGACAGCACCGCCGCCGCCTCAAGCCCGATATAGCCGCCGCCGATGACGACGATCCTGCGTGTCCCGGCATCGATTTCGGCCATCAGCGTGTCGCAGTCCTCGCGGGTGCGCACGGCGTGAATGCCGGCAAGGTCCGAGCCGGCGCAGGACAGCCGGCGCGGATCGCCGCCGGTCGCCCAGACCAGCTTGCCGTAGCTCATCGCGGTGCCATTCGAGAGCGTCAGTTCTTTCGCCGCCGGATCGACCGCCGTGACCTCGGTATTGAGCCTGAAGGTCACGTCCTTCTCGGCCCAGAACGTCGGCGGGCGGATGTAGAGCCGATCGAACGTCTTCTCCCTCGCGAAATATTCCTTCGACAGCGGCGGCCGCTCGTAAGGGTGCTCTGGCTCACGCCCGATCACGGTGATGGTTCCCTCGAAACCGTTCTGGCGCAGCGCCAGCGCGCACTGCGCTCCACCATGACCCGCTCCGACGATTGCCACATCAACGTAATCCATGCCTGTTCCTTAGGTTTTTATCCGGCCTTTGACCTGAGGGCGCGATCGCAATCAATCTTCGGGCGCAATGGAAACGGCCATTCCTTCCAACTCGGGAGCGATGTGGATCTGGCACGACAAGCGTGAGTTGGCGCGCCGATGACTTGAGGAATCCAGTAAGTCGGACTCGTCTTCACTCAGTACCGGAAGCAGATCCACATAAGCGTCATCGATATAGACGTGGCATGTCGCGCATGAGCAACACCCCCCGCACAGCGCCATCAACTCATCGTTATCGGAAGACCGGATAACCTCCATGAGTGAGCCGCTTCCGCTTGCTGGAACCTCAATGGCATCGCCACTGCGGGATATGATCTTGATATTCAAGAACGCCTCACTACACCACAATCCGTCAGGCAGATGCGGGAACTAGTTTCCCCAAATCTCAACAAAACACATAATCGAGCCCGATATCGGCGGCAGGCGCGCTCTGCGTAATTCGCCCTACGGAAACGAAATCAACCCCCGTTTCTGCAATGGTGCGGATGGTCTCAAGCGTGACGCCCCCCGAGGCTTCGATGGGCACGCGACCGGCTACGATCCTGACTGCCTGAACGAGTTCGGCAACGGACATATTGTCGCACAGAAGCCGGTCCGCTCCAGCATCGAGCGCCGGGCCGATCTGTTCGAGCGTATCAACCTCCACCTGGACCTCAAGCCCGGTCGCTGCCGCCTTCGCTGCGCGAACGGCCATCTCCACACCGCCACATTGCGCGACGTGGTTGTCCTTGATCAAAATGCCATCGTCGAGCCTCATCCGATGATTAGCACCGCCCCCGGCACGAACGGCGTACTTTTCGAGAGCGCGAAGGCCCGGTGTCGTCTTTCGCGTATCCAGCAGGACACAGCCGGTGCCCTCGAGCTTTTCCACGTACTGGCTCGTCAGCGTGGCGATACCACTGAGATGCTGTAATACGTTGAGTGCCGAGCGCTCCGCGCCAAGCAGCGCCCGGGCATTGCCATGAACGCGCATGATCGCATCGCCAGGTTCAAGGCGGTCCCCGTCTTTGCACAGCAAATCGGCTTTCAGTTCTGGATCCATTTCCCTGAACACCGCGACCGCCGCATGAATCCCCGCCAGTACGAGACGATCGCGGCTGACGACGGCCGCCGTCAGCCGCGCCGTTTCTTCGATGGTGACCCGGGAGGTGACGTCCCCGCCGCTCCCCAGATCCTCCCGAAGGATGTTCACGGCAAATTCGGCCAGATCGGCGTATTCCAGTTCGTCGCGGATGACATCCGGCTGCGTGACCGTATCGTACATCAGGCGACCACACCTTCCTGCTCGGACGGTTCCTTTTCATCCCGCAGAGTGATCTCGCGCTCTTCCGCGGAGACATTGAGAAGTCGCCAGTCCGCTCCCTTTTCGACAATGCCTTCGAAAGACATCAGTTTGCCTTGAGGGATATGCGGTTCGGTAGTTCCAATGGCGGCTTCTCCGCGCGAAACGGCCTGCGCCGCCCGGTACATCTGTGTCCGGAAAGTGAAGATGGCCTTGTCACTTGATCCAAGCCGGTCATCTCCGCGATCCGCAATAGGACCCATCGATTCCCACATCGCCATGTCCTGCGCAGGAATGCCATAGATACCGGTAAAGTCACCGGCCTGCATTGCATCGCGGTCTTGCAGGTAGTTATTCTGTGCGTTTCGAACCTTAAGGTACGTGACCGGCTCCACATCCTTGCCAACCTCGGCACCGCAGAACTTGCGCCAGGCATCCTGGCCGATACCCTTTTCCGGGTGCCAGGCGATCCAGTAGAACATCGTGTTCACGTCATCGATCGGAACCAGCATCTGGCTGAGGTGGTACTGATCGTTCGAAGGAATATGAACGGTAAACGGCGCCACGAAAAGCGTCATGCGGATGTAATCGGTCGTCTCCGCGTCGACGATCGGCTTACGAATCGCGACGTACCGGAACCCGAAATTCGTCTTCTGGACTTCGATCCGCGGGGCCTTGTCGGCGGACGGCCGCAGCCATGCCGTCTCGGTTGCGGTCGATCCCGCAACGTCGGTGGCTGCCGGCATGTTCGAGGAATGCAGGCTCGAGCTGTGCGCCGAGTCGATCGAACCCTCAAGGACCTGAGCCCAGTTGCACGCACCGTGCATCTTGACGATGCTGATCTTGTCCGCCGGAGCAGAAGCCCAATTCGGTGCATCGAACGGCGTCACCTTCTCGGGATCGCCCATCCACACCCATACGAAGCCGCCGGCCTCCTCGACAGGATAGGCCCTGGTTTTCATCGTCGTGCGCAGCTTGGCGTCGACAGGTTCCGACGACATATCAACCGCGTTGCCGTCGACGTCGAACTTCCAGCCGTGATAAAGACAGCGCAGACCGCATTCCTCGTTCCGGCCAAACGCCAGAGACGCTCGGCGGTGCGGGCACTTCTCATCGAGAGCACCCACACGCCCCTTGGAATCGCGAAATACGACCATATCCTCGCCCAACAACCGAACACGCACGGGTGTACAGTCGGGTTCGGCGACTTCCTCGATCATGCACGCCGGCAGCCAGTGCTCACGCATGAGTGCACCCATCGGCGCCGAACCTTCAACAAGGCAGAGCAGGTCATTTTGTTCAGGAGTCATCAGACAGCCTCTTCGATTGCGTCATGGATCAGCGGGACCGACTCTTCGCACGGTCGCCCCTTGCCAACACTTCTATAGCGAAGTATTTGCCGTTTCAAGCCCCGGTGTTTGAACGAGGCTCAACGATGCAGAGAGAGGAGTGACGTGGAAGTTCTCAGACTTGGTGTCGCAGGGCTCGGAAGAGGCTTCATGCTCACCTTACCGGCGCTGATCGCGCATCCCGGCGTAGTGCTCGCGGGAGCCACTGATTTGCGGCCGGAGGCGTTGCAGCGTTTCTCCGAGGAGTTTGGCGCTCCGGGTTACGCCACTCTGGACGAACTCCTTCAGGACGAGACGATCGATGCGGTTTACATAGCCACGCCGCACGACCTCCACGCCGTCCAGACACTCGCGGCGTTGCGGGCCGGAAAGCATGTCCTGGTCGAGAAGCCCATGGCCACCTCGGTCGAGGATTGCCTGGCCATGGCAGGAGCCGCACGGGAGGCAGGCCTGGCGCTCATTGTCGGTCCGAGCCACGGCTTCGACGAGCAGGTCCGGACAGCGGCATCACTCGTCGCATCGCGGGAGTTCGGTCAGGTGAGGATGGTGACCGCCCTGAACTTCACCGATTTTATGTTCCGCCCGCGCAGGCCCGAAGAGCTGGATCCGGCTCGCGGAGGCGGCGTCGTGTTCAGTCAGGCAGCACACCAGATCGATGTGGTGCGCAGGCTGGTCGGCAGTCCGGTCACCGGCATACGCGCGGTGACAGCGAATTGGGACAGCCAGCGACCGAGCGATGGGGCCTACACGGCACTGATGACCTTCGAAGGGGGCGCTGCCGCATCGCTGTCCTACAGCGGCTACGCCCATTACGACAGCGATGAGCTGCTGGGATGGATTTCGGAACTTGGACAGACCAAGGATCCGGAACTCTATGGCCAGGCGCGCCGCCAGCTCGCTCGGATCGGAACCGAAGGCGAGCAATCAGCAAAAGCCGCAAGGACGTATGGCGGTGACGGTCCTCGATCTGCAAAAGCGCCGCACCATGAGCATTTCGGCTTCATCATCGTGAGCTGCGAGAAGGCAGACATGAAACTTTTGCCGACCGGCATCGAGATCTACGAAAACGAACGGCGGATATTCCATCCCATAGCCCCACCGAAGGTCCCGCGCGCCGCGGTGCTGGAGGAGTTCGTGGCGGCGGTGGCTGGCCGCCCGACCGGACTGCATGATGGCCAATGGGGGCTCGAGACAATGGCGTGCTGCCGCGCCCTCATCATGTCCAGCAGTCAGGGAACAGATGTCGATCCCCGCAAGATAATCACCGACCTACAAGTGGAGAATTTCAAGTAATGAGCCGACTAGAACTTTCGCTCGCCTGTTGGGGCTATGACCGTACCGAGGCGCTGCAGAACGGCACCGTGCGTCCGGATGGCATCGACCTGAACTTCCAGGTGCTCGACGTCGAGGAAACTTTCTTCCGCATGTTGCGCAATAAGGAATTTGATGTCGCCGAACTGTCGATGTCGTCCTACTGCGTGACGCTCGGGCGGGAAAACCCCGGCTTCATCGCGATCCCTGTATTTCCATCCCGTTTCTTCCGTCATTCATGCATCTTCGTGTCTGCCAAGAGCGGGATCGAGAAGCCCGAGGATCTGGTGGGCAAGCGGATCGGCGTGCCGGAGTATCAGATGACCGCTCCGGTCTGGATCCGGGGCATTCTGCAGGATGAATACGGGATTGCCCCCGATAGCGTCACTTACGTGACAGGCGGCGAAGAGGAACCCGGCCGTGAAGAGAAGCTGCGCCTCGATCTGCCAGAGCGCTTTCGCGTTGAGCCGATCGGCCCTACCCAGACATTGACCCGAATGCTGGCAGATGGCGAGATCGATGCCCTGCATACGGCGCGTGCACCATCGACGTTCTACAGCGAACCTCACAACGTACGCCGCTTGTTCCCTGACTTCGTGAACGTCGAGAAAGCCTACTACGCCAAGACCGGCATTTTTCCTATCATGCACGTTGTCGCGATACGCCGTGAAATCTACGAGCGGCATCCCTGGGTGGCCCAGTCGCTTTTGAAGGCTTTCTCGGAATCTCAGCGACACACTTACGAGCAATTGCGGGTCTCCGCCTCGTTGAAGACTATGCTCCCATGGCAAATCGCGGCGGTCGAAGACACGATTGCGACCCTGGGAGATTCCTGGTGGCCCTACGGCATCGAGCGCAATCGTAACGTCATCGAGACATTTACGCGCTACCATCACGAACAGGGCCTGTCTCCGCGCCGTTTGACCGTCGAGGAAATGTTTGCGCCCGAGACCTTCGCGGAATTCCGCATCTGACGCTTCGCTTTCTCCACTGAATTGTGGGGTGGCTGAATTTGCTGGTCCATCGGGTACGACCGATCGGACCAGCAAATCACCGTGCGGGTCCTGGGGGCAGGACCGTCCGATTCCTCCAGTATCGGGCTGCGGTCAGCAGCCATCTTTGCGCATCCCTCACCTTCCCGGTAGAGATCGCGTAAGCCGGTATTTTGCGACCGACTCGTCATGCTGGAGAGAACGATGCCCCGAAAGAAGCCTCACTTGGAACCGGAGAAAAGTCTGGGGTATCAGGTGCGCCGCTGCCATCGGCGCTTCGACAGACTTTTGAACGCTCACCTTGCGCGACACGACATAAAAACCGGGTTCTGGTATTACTTGCGAGTTTTGTGGCTGGGAGACGGCGTTACGCAAAAGTATCTCAGCGACATGACCAATGTCGCTGAGAATACTACGGTTGCGATGATCAATGGAATGGTCTCGCACGACCTCGTCGAACGGGTTCGCGATACCAAAGATCGCCGAAAATTCGGAATCTTCCTGACCGAACGGGGCAAAGCCCTCGAGAAGGAGGTCATGCAATATGCAATAGACATCAATCGCGTGGCGCAAGCCGGCATCGATCCTGCGGAGGTCGCGATTTGCGCATCCGTGCTTGCACGCATGTCCTCCAATCTCAAATCGCATCTTGACAATCTGGATCTGGATAATTCGTAACGCATTAAACCAGTTCACATGGTCAGAACTTGATGTTTACATTTTTCAGCTGACTGAACTCGTACATTTCCTCCAGACTCTCTTCACGACCTAGCCCCGATTGCTTGTATCCGCCAAATGGCGCCCCTGGAAAATGCTCGCTGACATTATTGATCCATACGTAACCTGCTTGAACACGCTGCGCAGCAAGGTGCGCGGTGTTTAAATCTCGTGTGAAGATCGCCGCAGTAAGGCCGTAGTCCAGCTCGTTCACCTGCTCGAACAAAGTGTTTTCATCTGACCAGCGGATCACCGATAGGACAGGCCCGAATATCTCCTCACGAGCTATCGCCATTTGTGAGGTGACGTCGGCAAAGACTGTCGGCTCGACGAACCAGCCGGACGCAAGCGCAGGATCATTCGGCACCTCGCCTCCTGTCACGAGCCTTGCCCCCTGCTCCTTTCCCTTCGCGATGAACTCAAGCACTTTGTCATGTTGCGCCTTGCTCACGAGCGGGCCCATCGTCGTTGCATGGTCGGTCGGCAGGCCGGGTCGGTGCCTATCCCGGGTCAGCCGGACGATCTTCTCCAGAACCTGATCATGGATGTCCGAATGCAGGAACAGCCTGCTCGTAGAGCCGCAGGATTGACCAGCCCAGGTGAAGTTCATGCCGCGCACTGCCCCGTCGGCCACCGCGTCGCAGTCCGCATCCGGATAAGCGATCAGCGCATTCTTGCCGCCAAGTTCGAGGATCACCGGCTTGAGTGTCTCCGATGCCGAGCGCATCACGGCGCGTCCGGTCGGAATGCTGCCGATAAGCGATACAGCAGCAATCCCTGTATGTTCTGCCAATGCCCTGCCGCATTCGACACCGCCGGTAACCACATTGAGGACACCATCGGGAAACAGTCCTCCAATCAGTTCCGCCAGGCGAAGTGCCGACAACGGAGCTTGCGCAGCAGCCTTGATGATCAGGCTGTTCCCAGCCGCCAAGGGTGCGCCGATCTTGGTCCCCGCGAACATGAGCGGGTGATTGTACGCGACAATGCGCGCAACCACCCCAAGGGGTTCGCGCAAGGTGTAATTGAGGTTGCCATTGCCCAGAGGTATGGTTTGCCCCTTCAACTCGCCGGCCAATCCAGCGAAATAGTCGATCGAGGCCGCGGCGATATGCGCGTCCGCAATCATCTGCGCCACCGGGTTTCCCGTATCCAGCGCATCGATAAGTGCAAATTCCTCGGCATGACGGCGCAAGATCGAGGCGGCCTCACGCATGATGGAACCACGCTCGGACGGCTTCAATTTTGCCCAGACAAGAAAACCCGCATGAGCGGCGCTCACCGCAGCGGCCACATCCGACGTCCCGCCTTCGGCAACGTCTCCCAGCGAGGCACCCGTCGCCGGATCGATCGTCTGCTCGTAGAGCCCGGAAATCGGGCTGTGCCAACGGCCACCGTAAAAAAGTTCCCGGTTCGAGGGAAGGCAGCGCAGCAGTTCATCGCGATCCATAAATCACCTTTTGTGTGCAGCGGTCGTCCCGCTCATGTTGGAGCTGTATCCGGGCTGTACCCGTGCATCGACGACGACCACGCCCCCGCCCTTGACAATATCGAGAGCGTCTTCGAGGCAGGTCTTGAGCTCGATCCCGCTCGACACAGGCCCGATCCCGATCGCGCCCTGCGCACGCGCCATTGCAGCAATATCGATGTCCGGTCCGGAAATCGCCTGCCCGATCCACTTGTTCTCGACATTCCGGCCGCGTTGGATCGCCACTTTTTCCTGGTGGGTCTCGTCATTATAGAAACTGCGGTTATTGGCCACCACGATCAGCAACGGGATGCCGTAATGAACGGCGGTCCAGATGGCGGTCACGCCCATCAGGAAATCCCCGTCGCCCAATACCGCTATGGTCGTGCGGCCCGTGTCGATCAGCCCGAGAGCCGTTCCAACGGCCATCCCCGGCCCTGAACCGATTCCCGCGCCTCCGTCATATCCCAGGTAATCAAGCGGATGCGACCAGTTGCGGTAACCGCCGTTCCACCCCAAGGGCAACCGTGCGAAGCAAACAGGCGTTTCGCCGATCGCAACATCCAGCGCTTCCGCCAGTTGCTTCATCGTCAGCGGCCCATGGTCATCGAGCCCATGGGCCCGGGCTTCGCGCATCGCCTCAAAGGCCCGATCTCGCGCTGGGCGTCGCTCGACCTGCTCGAGAAGCAGCGGCGTTGCGACGTCAGGATCACAAAGCAGATAGGCATCGGTTGGTGCCAGACCGAAATACTCCATGTTCCAGCCCCGATGAAGATGCTGGTCGAGGGATATCTGCAGAACCTTTGCCGCCGTTTCCTCTCCGCCGCAGCATTGCCGCAGCGTACCTCCCAGATCGATCCAGTCGAGCGAAACAACAACGTCTGCGCTGCGCACGATCTCGCAGGCCTCCGGTGTCAGGAAGAAACCGGGAGCGGACACGAGGAGCGGGTGGGCCGTCGGAAACGTTGCGCCGGTTTTCAGGTCACAGATCACGGGCATGTCCAGAGCTTCGGCTAAAGCGACCCTGGCGGCCCATGCCTTTTCGTCCCGCCCGACCCTGCCGACAAGCATGACCGGATTGCTGGCCTGCGAGAGCATCTGCGCTGCCTGCCGGACAAGTTCCGGCGAAGGATGCACTGCCGGGGGCGGCAAGGCCCGGGAAACGTTCCTGAGCGGCGGTTTACCCCCCACCTCGGCCTCCTGGATCGCCGCATCGAGATTGACGTATGTCGGTCCATAAGGCGCGGTCGTCGCAATCAAGCGTGCACGCGCAAGAGCCTCTACGGCCGCCGGCACGGAGGCAGGCTGGTCGTCCCATTTCGTATAATCGCGCACAATCGCACCTTGATCGGCCGACGTGTGCAGCCAATCGATCCATGGGCGCCGGCGGGCAGCGTCCACAGGTCCGGTTGCCCCCAGAAGCATCATGGGCACTCGATCGCACCATGCGTTGAAGATCGCCATCGACGCATGCATCAGTCCGACATTGGAATGGAGAACCGCACCCATCGTTCTGCCGGTAGCTTTCGCGAAGCCGTGTGCGATGGCGACAGCACTCTCCTCATGCAGAACCAGCAGCATCTGGGGGGACTGGTTGCCGAGGTGGTTTACGAGACTGTCGTGCAGGCCCCTGAAGCTCGCGCCAGGGTTGAGCGCCAGGAATGGTATTTCGAGATCGCGCAATGCCTGCGCGATCACGTCGCTGCCAAATAGCGGCTTCTCGGCATCTGCTTCGATTTGATTGGGCGTATCATGCGTGATGGATCGCACCTGGACCTCTCCTGTTCATAATCGTCTTGATCAGGATGGAGCTGGATCGGTATGTCGATCAAGATTGATAGATGAATCAACGTGACGATTGAGGGCACGATGACGAACAGTTTGCTTACTGCGGCCGAAGCGATCGAGCGCCTCAAGGTAAAGCCGCAGACCCTCTATTCGTACGTAAGCCGAGGTCTGATTCGAAGTGTTCGGCATCCCGACGGCCGATCGAGGCTCTATTTCGGCGAGGACGTCGCACGCCTCCATGAGCGCGCCGCCGCGCGATCCGGGCATGGCCCTGTGGCAGCAGACGCCATGCACCATGGCGAGCCGATCATTCCGACCCGGCTGGTGGAAATAACCGCAGCCGGACCGCGGTATCGAGGGCACCTTGCAACTAAGCTCGCGGCGGAGAAAGTGACCTTCGAAGCTGTGAGCGAACTGCTCTGGACGGGACTACTGCACGAAGGAGCGTTTGCATGGGACACGTGCTCTCTACCGCAGAACGCCAAAGCGCTTCCATCTCCCGACGCCCCGGAGCAAATGCTTGAGACATTCGCCAGGTTGACGATCGAGCTTGGCATGGCTCGCGGGACGGCATCTGCCCGCTTGCGCAAGGGCGATACACTCCACGCCGCCCGCGAGCTCATACAAGCGACAGCCTGCTCACTTTCCTTACTGAACCGCAGCGCCCCGCGAACTGAATTGCTGCCTGAAGAAAAAATCTCCGATTGCATCGCTCGGGCCTTCGTTCCTGCGAATTGCGATCTGGTCAGCGGGATAATCGAGGCTTTGCTCGTGCTGTTTGCAGATCACGAACTGTCCCCGGGCACATTCGCAGCGCGGATCGCTGCATCAAGCGGCGCCCCTCTCCATTCCTGCGTCACGGCAGCGCTCTGCACGATGACCGGGAGCGAAATCGGACGCCATTATGCCCAGATGGAACAGGTGTTTGTGCGATCCGGCGATGCCAGCCGGATCATCGAACGTGCGCGCGCCGCCATCCGGTCAGGCAGTTCCCCGCTGGGATTTGGACACCCCCTCTACCCGGCAGGCGACCCCAGAGCCGAACATCTTTTCCAGTTGATGCGCCAATGTGGCCCGGCAACGCAAGATGGGGAGAATATCCTGCTCTACGCTGAAACGATCGCTCGCGAATTTGAGATCCACCCTCGCCATGAGTTGGCGATCCTCGCCCTGACGACCGGGCTTGGCTTTCCGCACGGTTCCAGCGCCGGGCTGTTCGTCCTGGCGCGACTGCCCGGCCTTGTTGCGCACATTCTCGAGCAGCGTCTCGATGGAAGGATATTGCGGCCCAGAGCTAAGTTCGTCGGGCTAAGTTCCTTGGGCTAAGCTCGCTTTGGCACGCCGAGCCTTGAGACCGGCCACAAGCGCAGCCAAAAGCGCAAGGAGCGCGGCCATTGAAAGGCCCGCGTCCGACCCGGCGCCGAAGAAATGGAAGCTGCACGCCATGAGAGCTGCACCGATGGTCTGACCCGTCAAGCGCGCGCTTGCCTGCATGCCGGCAGCAGCTCCACTGCGCTCCAATGGCCCCGAGGCCAGCATCGTTCGATTGTTGGGGGTCTGAAACAAGCCAAATCCAAGGCCGCTTATGAGCGAACAGCCGAGCAGGCTGACCAGATGATTTCCTGTCGGCACAAACGTGAAACAGACCAATCCCAAGGTAAACAGGAGAAGACCGCAAGTCGCGAGCGCATCCAGTGGAGAATGCATGGAAATCCTGCCAGAGGCCAGCGCGCCTGCAGCGACGGCGAATGCCCAGGGTGTAATGATCAGCCCGGTCATAAAGGTGTCGATGCCGAACCTGAAATTCAAAAGAAAGGGCAAAGCGATGAGAGCCATCGTCTGAGCAGCAAACGTAAGCAGCGAGGCAAGGTAGGCAAGACGTAAGGCGGGATAAGCCAGCAGGTCGACGGGAAGCATCGGCTTGCCGGAATTCCTTTGCTTGCGCACCAGAACTACAAGCGCAGCCACGCCGAAAGTAGCCTCGAATACGGTTGCATAACTCAAGCGCCACTGCGCGAGATTGATGAACGACAGCGCAAGCATCCCCAGTCCTGCGGCGCAAAGAACAGCCTGGACCTTGGCAAAGCCTTTGGCGCCACCCGTCTCGTCAGGCAGCGCCCGCCAACCCGCTAAAAGCGATAACGCGCCGATAGGCAGGTTTATCGCAAAGAGGATCGGCCACTCTGCAACCCGCAGCAGCACGGCAGCGACAGTGGGGCCGGCTGCCGAGGCAATGGCGACGACAAGAGCATTGTAGCCTATGCCGCGTGCGACCCTGGATTGCGGATAGATATATCGAATAAGGGCGCCATTGACGGACATGACCCCGCCCGCACCAAGCCCCTGAAGCGCCCTGCATATCGCCAACCCCTCCAGGTTGCTCGACAGTGAACAGCCGATCGATGCGATCACGAAACAAATCAGCCCCGCCTGATAGACCTTGCGGTAGCCAATCCACTCGCCCAGAGCCGCGAGCGGAAGCAAAGTCATCATGACCGCGATCTGATAGGCATTCACGATCCAGATG
>Ga0114901_1000380_pt1 | contig 31332 bp, 19 predicted proteins | sample MalvireepMed_s16_FD_89686 | JGI IMG/M metagenome (GOLD analysis project Ga0114901, IMG submission 89686) | Marine viral communities from the Global Malaspina Expedition - Malaspina viral metaG DeepMed_s16 | ecosystem: Environmental > Aquatic > Marine > Oceanic | place: Mediterranean Sea... | reverse complement strand
GAATTCTAAAGTTAATTTAAAGCTGTAGAATACTTCAAGTTATGAATCCAATAAAAAATTAATAGCAATCCTACGTCAAATTTTTTCTAACTTGTGCAGCAGGCACACCTGCCATTTAAAAATGCTCCTAAAAAATCTTTTATAAATATTTAAAAAATAGATTTATTGAAAATCACTACATATATAACAGATATTATAAATAGACTTCCAAAAAGTATTCACCTATAAAGACTGCACTAGGAGTATACAAAAAGAAAACCGTGATTAAACCCCATAATTATATGGCAGCTTTTTTAGAAAAGGCTTCTATTTTTACCTGAAAAGATTATTTTTACGCTAAATTACTGATAATGCCCGAAACAAATCGTATAGAATACAAAGAGAAACTCACCAAAGATCTGGATATGGAAAAGGAAGTAATTGCTTTTCTCAATTATTTTGAAGGTGGTCTAATCTATATTGGCATTGATAAGTATGGGAAAGTACTTGGCGTAGATGATATTGACGGTGATATGCTTAAAATCAAAGACTGTATCAAAAACAATATTTGGCCTTCTGCTATGGGCTAATTCGATGTAGTAGCTGAGGAACGTGATGGCAAACGTATATAAAAAGAGACAGCGGAACGGCTTTATGCCGTCCCTTTTTCGAGAAATATTTTGCGAGTTTAATTTTCGAGAATATTGGATAGCTATATACTAATAAGATTTCGTATGAATGCACAATCCTATTTGGTTAAATTAACTAAAGTTTATAATCTCGTCAGAAATAATCAAATTTCATGTTGTTTATTAAAAAATAACTACTTTTCATGTAAAGTAATTGCTTTTCATGCTATATTTGTATATCATTTTTCATAAAATTATCTATGAGTAATTATTTTTCACAGCAAGTAACTGTTTTTCACGGCCGAACATTACCCGAACAAGGTTTTTTAGTGGGGTATACTTTATTGATAAAAGTACTTGAAAGCCAATGTGGGCTAGCTATTCCCTTACCAGATACCCTTGCCATGGCAACCGAAAAACATCAACGGTATGATACAGAAAACTGGAAAGTATTTACCGTTAGACACAAACCAAGCAATGATTTGAAAAGTCATTTGGTTTTTGCGCTAAAATATGAAGCACTAGATCTTTATATCTTAAAGAAATTTTTTGAAACATTAGGAAAAGAGATCATTATAACCATGTGGGAAGAAGAACCTACAAGTCAATACACTAGAAAGGCATGGTTCTTATATGAATGGCTATTAGGAGAAAAATTAAACATACCAGACCTCAAGAAAGGAAGTTATGTTCCTATTGTTGATGACACCTTGCAGTTTACCATAGCAGCCACAAATTCAACGAGACATCGTGTCAAAAACAATTTACCGGGAACACCAGGTTTTTGTCCGATGATACGTAAAACGAAAACAATTGAACATTATCTGCAAAAGGGGTTATCCGAAGCTATTGAAACAGGCTTAGGGAAAAGAAATAAAGATTTGGTACGAAGGACTGCCGCATTTTTATTATTGAAGGATTCCAAGGCTTCTTTTGCCATTGAAGGAGAATATCCTCCAAATATGCGAGCTCGAAATTGGGGTAAAGCAATTGGATTGTCGGGTAAAACACCCCTTAGCCTTGAGGAAATCGAACGTTTGCAAGATATTGTAATTGGAAATAAAAAGCTACGCAATATGGGTATAAGAAAAGGGGAAGGTTTTATAGGTGAACACGATAGAGAAACCTTTACGCCAATGCCGGATCATATATCTGCCAGCGCTAAAGACTTACCTTCTTTGGTGGATGGTTTACTTGAAACGAATGCAGTTTTACAGGCGGCGGGATATGACCCTGTATTAGCAGCAGCAACCATAGCTTTTGGTTTTGTTTTTATCCACCCTTTGTCAGATGGTAATGGTAGAATTCATCGTTATTTTATCCATCATATACTCACTAGAATGGGGTACACAAAAAGAGGCGTTATTTTTCCAGTATCATCAGCTATTTTGGAACGTATCGACGAATATCAAGATATATTAGAAGATTTCTCATCACCTAGAATCGATTTAATCCAATGGAAAGAAACGCCTAATCATAATGTAGAAATACTAAATGAAACTGGGGATCTTTACCGTTATTTTGATCTTACAAAACAAGCGGAGTTTATATATAGTTGTGTAGCAGACACTATTGAAAAAATTATTCCCGAAGAATTGGATTATTTGGAGAAATATGACCACTTGACACAGTTTATAAACAACCATATAACCCTACCAGACCATGAAGTAGATTTATTAATTAAATTCTTAAATCAAAATCAAGGGAAACTTTCAAAAAATAAACGAGAGAAACATTTTGAGGAATTAAAAGATGATGAGATTAAAATGATAGAGAGCGCATTTCATGATATTTTTAAAAATAGTTAATTAAAAGACTTAAATCTCCTATTCGACTTTTATTCATAGATTAAATAATATTAGACTTAATATTCTAATCTTAGAACATAATAGTTTATTTATGAGCAAAATATAACTGTAAAATGTTAAAAATGTTAAAGTTTATCCAATTAGGTATCAGTCAATTTTCAACCCTCTTCAAGACATTATAAATCCTCAAAAAATCCAAAAAGATGTAGTTCCTTTTTGACACCTCTTAATAGCAATAAAAAGGGATCATCCCAATTGTTGTTAATTCATATAATTTTGCCACTGAATTAAAACATATTTTTCGATATCCTGCTCTTTCTTTTTTAAAAATCCATATTCATAAACAAATAAATAGACACTTCCTTTTTGATTTTTCCAATAATGAGTGAAAAATTTAGGATTAAAACCCTGCTCTTTTAAAATACTAGCTCTAATGGTTGCTTTACCTGCTTTGTTATAAGATTTTAAGATTCTACGATTAAGTTTCAATTGATTGTCTACTTGATTATAAAATCGAGGAGCTTCTGTTAAAGAACGTCTGTAATGATAAGAACTTTTACAATATACATCGCAAAATAATTTATCAGATCTTCCTATTAATAATTTTCCGCAAGACTGACATAGCTTACCTCCTATTTCTAATTTCATAAGTGAATCTTATTCGAATACTATACGTATAAGATACTTATAATCTATTAAATAAGTTTAATTTAAATAAAAAATCATGTCACTAAGCCTCCATATCACCCTAAAACATTTATTAATTAACAATATTCCACAAATTGGTTTAAAATTCTATGCTAATAAAACCATACAGATTCGTATTAAAGAGCTCGAGGATGTTAAATGGAGTAAGGAGTTTAGTATGTTTTATATTTTTAATTCTAAAGAGAATCTAAATACCATTTTCAACCTTTTTAAGGGTATTGCTTGGATTGATACAAAATATTTTTTTGAAAAAAATAAAGATAAAACGTTAAATGAATCTGTTGACACAAGTTGGGTGTATAATAGAAAACGTAAGGAAAATTATAAGTTTTGTCCTGATAATTATTTACAGAAATTAGAACTAAAAAATTATGCGCACAATACAATTAAAACCTATGTTTCATGCTTTGAGAGATTTATGAATTATTATAGTGACCAAACTATAAATGTCTTAGATGAAAATGATATTAGAAATTATTTAGCATTTTTAATTAAAACCAACCGATCAGATTCGTACATTAATCAAGCAATTAATAGTATTAAATTTTACTATGAAATAGTATTAGGATTACCAAATAGGTTTTATAATCTTGAAAGACCTAGGAAATCAAAAAAACTGCCTGTAGTGCTTTCTAAAGAAGAGGTTTTATCTATTATTTCAAGTACCAAAAACTTAAAACATAAATGTATAATTTCTTTGTTGTATTCCGCTGGCTTAAGACGTTCTGAACTTCTAAATTTGAAATTAACGGACATTGAAAGTAACCGCATGTTAATAAGAGTAAGGGATGCCAAAGGAAATAAAGACAGATACACTATTCTATCTAAAAATATTTTAATAGATTTAAGAGCCTATTATAAAAACTACAGACCCACTAATTACTTATTTGAAGGACAAGAAAAAGCTCAATACAGTCCAAATAGTGTAGGAAATGTAGTTTCCAATACAGCTAAACGTGCAGGTATTAAAATCCCCGTTACAGCACATACATTGCGCCATAGTTTTGCTACCCATCTATTAGAAGCAGGAACAGACATAAGGTACATACAACTTTTATTAGGTCATAATTCTACCAAAACCACGGAAATATATACTCATGTAGCGAAAAGTAGCTTTAGCCCCCGCAAACAACACCAAATCTTTTCCTGATTTTGATTTTTCGCTTTTTATACATTCTGTAAGATTTCCTTTCATTATTCTTGCATTCATTTTGGCATCCTTCAAAGTATTTGAAAAAACAAGTTTTGGAGTTTCGTTCATGATAGTTGCAAAATCTCCCTTTTGTGAAGGCCAATAATCAAGCATTAATTCGTAAGATTTTCTTCCGTAAATAAAAGTATCTACCGTTTTTAAAAAATCCATCATATAGTTCTGCATCTCATCATTCCAAACATGCCAATCAATGTTTTTTTCTTCACCTTCAATATAGCCATCGAGGGAAATCAACATAGATAAAACTACCTTTCTCATTATTTGTAATTTACTGATTATCAAATATAAATGTATTAAATCCGACTTCAAAGGAGTGTTTCCGACAATCCAAGGGGTTGATTACGACAGCTTATTCTTGTATCTTTGGAATAGTGCTAATTAATTGATTTATAGAAAAATGAAACATATCTCAATCCTCGTTCCTGAAGGCGACTCAAGCTTGAGTAATTTAGAGGCTACCTACAAAATGTTTAATATGGCTAATGATGCATTACAAAAAGTAGGGGAAAATCCGATGTTTTCTACACACCTTGTAGGAACACATAAACAAGCAAGGTTGAGTAACGGGCAATTTAGTATTACACCCAATGCCTGTATTGAGGATGTTGAGCAAACAGATTTAATTATAATTCCAGCAATTCACGGAGATTATAAGGATGTAATTTCAAAAAATAGGGCTTTTATCCCTTGGATGAGAAAGCAGTATACCGCTGGGGCAGAAATTGCGAGTCTCTGTATAGGTGCTTTTTTATTAGCCAGCACTGGTTTACTTAACGGAAAAGACTGTGCTACCCATTGGCTTGCCGTAAAAGAATTTAGAGAGATGTTTCCTGAAGTAAACCTTGTTGATGATAAAATTATTACTGATGAAAATGGATTGTATACCAGTGGAGGAGCTTATTCTTCTTTAAACCTTAACCTCTATTTGGTTGAAAAATTTGCGGGGCGTGAAATGGCAGTACTTTCTTCTAAAATTTTTGAAATAGATATTAATCGTAATAGTCAGTCTCCATTTATCATTTTTAAAGGTCAGAAATCTCATAATGATAGTGAAATTTTAAGTATTCAAGAGTATCTCGAACAAAACTATCAAGACAAAATAACTGTTGATGAACTTTCAGAAAAAATAGCAACAAGTAGAAGAACCTTTGAAAGACGATTTAAAAAGGCTACTTCAAACACCGTAATAGAATACCTACAACGTGTAAAAATTGAAGCTGCCAAAAAAGCACTTGAAAAAGAAGAAAAAACAATTAATGAAATCATGTTTGACGTTGGTTACAACGACCCTAAATCTTTTAGAGAAATTTTTAAGAAAATAACCAACATGACCCCCTCAGAGTATTTAAATAAGTATAGAAAAATAACTTCTATTCCGTATTAAAAGATAAAAGTTATAAAGCATCTTCAAAATAATAGATTATGTGTTTGAGAAATAAAAAGGCCACCATAAAATGGTAGCCTCTTTAAAATCTACTAAACTAATTATATAAAGAATTAATATCCTGGATTTTGCATTTCCTGTTTTTGGTCGGAAGACAATGGTTGTCCGTTTGAATATACCGCATCTAAAAATGTCTGAGGTATTGGTCTCAGGCTATGAAAGTCTTGAATATTTGATGAAGCACCTTTATTATAAGATCGAGCACGTTCTACTAAGGTTTGCGTTCTACTTAAAGTTTCCCATCTATGAAACTCTCCACATAATTCTCTTGTTCTTTCATTTAATACTAAACATAGCATTCTATCATAAATATCTGAATACCCTAATTCTGCAATAATCTTTTCATCTTCATCTGGTAAATCACTAACACTTGGAATACTTAAATCTGTTGATGATGTAGTTGTTCCTATGTTATTCGATTCATAATACGAATTCTCTGTCATGAAAGAATTATCGTTAGGATTTTGCCCAAGTGCCGACACTTCATAAGCGGCTCCCCCATCGGTATAATATGCTCGATCTTCTCCGCCTTTATATTCAGCTCTGTTTCTAACCATATTTATATAATTTAAAGCGTTAGGATACGATCCAGAACCTTGAGCTGCCAATCTAATTTCTGCTTCGGCTGCCATTAAATAAGTTTCTGCTGAACGAGCTAAAATTTCATCTCGCACTCCTCGATTATCATTAATTGCGGTTCGAGCAGCATCATAATGTTTACTTAAAGAAGGATATCTCACACCATCTGTTAGAGCGCCGCCACCTGTTGCATAAGCCACATAAACGGAAGGAATGGTTTTTCCAGTTTCATCATAAATTACCTTATCTAAATTTACTATTGAACTAAAACGTTGATCATCTGGTTGATTAATTACATACATAACCCCCAGATCTCCGTTTTCATAAACTCCTGAGCCATTATTACAACGATGTTTAGTTCTAAAACTTTTCCAAAAACGGGAATCATTTATCTTATCAAAAACATTATAGGTATAATAAGTTGGTGCCAACCTACTATAGGGACGCATTCCTGTTAAATCCCTTTTCATATATGGTAAATCGTCATACCGTGCTGTAAAATATAGATGTGAATTGTTTGAACCTTCAGTAGCTCTATCACTATTAAATTGAGCGGAAAGAATAAGTTCTGGAAGGTATTCATTTGCGCCATCTGGCTGTGTATAGTTCCATAAATCTCCATAATTTCCTGCAAGAGGATGATTAGCAATAACCTCATCACATAATTTCTTAGCTTGTTGAAGATCGTTTAATAAGGTTTCAGAATTCCATCCATTATTAATTTCACTAGCTCTAGTTAAGTATGCTTTCGCTAAAAAATGTGCAACAGCATCTTTTGTTATTTTTACGGGCGCAGGGCCAGAATTATCTAGTAATTGATAAGCCATATTGAAATCGTTAATTACTTGCTCCAATATTTCTTGAGGAGTTGCTCTTGTAAACTCTTGCTCCACAGTTGTACTAGCTTCCAGTTTTAAAGGAACACCACCATATTGACTTACCAATCTTAAATAATTAAAAGCTCTAAAAAAGTAACCTTCTCCTAAAGCTGTCTGCTTAATAAGAGGATTATTAGATTCCACTTCGGTAGCGGCAGCTATTAATTGATTTGCCATATTAATACCGATATATAGATTATCCCACTGACTTTCTGCGGAAATTGTATTACTATTTACCTCCGTAATAACCGATCTAAATCCTCCATCATAATTGTTCCAAACCCCATTAGAAGCATCTCCTCCAACTGTAAATTCGTCGGTTCCATAACCTCTAGTACATATTTGTGTCTCTCCATTAAAAAAAGTATCAAAAACTTGATAATATGCTCCTGTTGATAAAGATATAATCCCTTCTTCTGTTTGATAATAATTATCTGTACGTTGTGTAGTTAGTTCTTCTTCTAAAAAATCATCACTACAAGATCCCAGACACCCTAGTATCATAAAGATGCCAAGTGTTATTTTATATGTTTTTAAGTTTTTCATTTTAAATATTCTTTTTTGATTCATAATTAGAATGATACATTAACTCCTGTGGTAAATCCGCGATTCCAATTTGGACGTTGTAGATCCATGTCCATCCATTCAATTTTAGAAAAGATCATTCCAGGGTTTTGTACTTGGAGGTATAATTTTAAACTGCTAAGCCCCAAATTATCTGTTAACTGTCTAGGGAAATTATAGCCCAAAGAAATATTTCTTATTTTAAGAAAATCGGCATTTCTATACCCCAAGGATATTGCATATGGATCTCCTGTACCTTCTGTATATATTGGTTTTTGATATTCAGCATCCGTATTAATTTCAGTATAATAATCTATCTCTCTCTGATTAAATCTTCCGGTCTGACTTTCTCCTCCCGTATCATACTTATACCCCATTCTTCCATATAAAAATACAGATAACTCAAGATTTTGGTATTTAAAGGTATTGGTAAGTCCTACTATAAACTTAGGAATTGTACTCCCAATTATAACTCGGTCGTTGTTTGCATCAACAATATAATCCCCATTTTGATCAACAGGTCTTACATTTCCAGGAGAAAAATTCTCTCCATTAGCATTAAATTTTGCAATTTCATCTGCGTCTCCCTCCTGCCAAAGTCCATTATTAGCATACCCATAAATTACACTTTGAGATTCCCCAATAAACCAACCATTATTAATATCGTCTGATGTTCCACTAGCTAAGGAGACAATATGATTATCTTGCCATGATCCATTAAATGTGGTTTCCCAGCTGAACATATCAGATTCTATATTTACTGTATTTAGAGTTAAATCTATTCCTTGACTAGCAGTTTCTCCTACATTAGCGTAAGTATCTACATAACCAGTAACTGTAGGAATAGTTTTTTGTAGTAATAAATTATCGGTATTAGAAGTATAATAATCTAGTGCTCCAGAAACTCTTCCTCTCCAAAATATAAAGTCTAATCCAAAGTTATATTGTGTAGTTTTCTCCCAACTTAAATCTGGATTTGCCAACGTAGTTGAATTTAGACTTCCTGCTGTAGATGTAGTTCCAAATGGATAAAATATAGGAGTAAGACCTCCTTGAGTAGAGTACGGATTGATAGCCGAATTTCCGGTAACACCAACTCCTGCTCTTAATTTAAGCTGGTCTATCCATTCTTTATCTGCCATAAAACTTTCTTTATCAATACGCCATCCAAGAGCTGCACTAGGGAAAAAAGACCATTTATTCCCTTCTGATAATTGTGAAGCTCCATCATACCTTCCAGATAGTGTAATTAAATACCGATCGTCAAACCCGTAATTAACTCTAGCCATATAAGACAGTAGTTGTTTTTCGGTTAAATCTGAACTCCAATCGGTTAAAGGCACATTGCTAGCGCTTAAAGCATTCCACTTTTGATCAGAAAAAGGAATATTATCTGCCGCCATTCCGCTAGATTCAAGAGCAAACTCCGTCTGACTTTGAAGTAATGTTACCCCAAAAAGATGATTTCCAAAAGTTCTATCATAATAAAGTAAATTATCTAAGGTATATGATGTAGCTTGATTTTTGTTAAGAGCAGCATAATTAGACCCTGAGCGGATAACAGACTGCCCGTCTATATAAATTCCTTGACGGTAATTATTCAAGTCTGGTCCAAAATTCACTCGGTATTTAAGTCCCTTTAATGCATCTGACATTTCTCCAAAATTTAGCTCAGCATTTAAACTTCCAAAAGCTCTAATAACTACTCGCTGATCTTGAGAATACTCCCACTCATTTACCACCGTCTTAACAGCTACATCTCCCCCAGGAAATTCGATTCGATTTCCCTGACTATCAAACGGCACTGTATATGGAAAGTTAGAAGTTGCCGAATCATACAATCCAGAAGTATTTACTAAAGAATTCCGTCCAGAAGTAGATTGTCCGAATTCATTTTTTTCATAGCTTAAATTAATACTGGCTCCAAATTTAAACCAGTTGGTTGGTTTAACATCTATATTAGTTTTGGCGGTATAACGCTTATACCCCTGCCCTTTTACCGTTCCAGTATTAGAAAGATATCCTACAGAACCATATGCTTTTATCTTTTCTGTACCTCCACTAACACTTAGCGTATGTTGATCTGTAATTCCTGTTTGTGTTACTATATCCCTCCATTTTGTAGTTTTTACTTTAGAAGGATCCCAAACACCATTCTCCCATCCATTGCTAATATTTTGCCATGCCGATGGATCTGATGCTCCTAAGAAAATATCAAAATCGTTTTCAACAGTTGGCTCATCACCCCGAGGATATTGATTAGGATTAGAATAGTACTTAGACCAACGTCTAAATTCAATATATTCTCCTGCATCCATATATTCTCTACTGTCTTGTAAGGTTTCTAAAGTCATAGAAGCACTATAATTAAAAGTTAAGCGACCTGATCTCCCGGACTTTGTTGTTATAATAATTACCCCATTAGCCCCTCTAGATCCATATATTGCAGTTGCAGAAGCATCTTTTAAAACATCAATAGATTCTATATCATTTGGGTTTAAAGTTTCTATTCCTCCAAATGCCAACGTGGTATTTCCATCTATAGCTACACCTCCAGTATTTAACGGTATTCCATCTACTACATAAAGAGGAGAGTTTGAAGCTGAAAGAGATCTCACTCCTCGAATTCTTATTTCTCCTACAGTTCCGGGGCGTTCATTAGAAGTAATATCTACCCCTGCCGCTTTTCCTTGTAATCCCTGAACTGCGTTATTAACAGGTCTCGAATTTAGTTCTTCAGAGCCAACGCTTACAATTGCACCAGTTACATCAGACTTTTTTGTTTGTCCATATCCAATTACAACTACCTCATCTAATTGTGTGCTATCCATTTCTAATTGCACTGAAATAGTAGAAGAGCTGCCTATTACTTTTTCTACATTTTTAAATCCTACAGATGAAATTACCAATACATCGCCTTGTTGAGCATCAATAGTGTAATTCCCATCAAAATCGGTTGCTACTCCATTTTGGGTTCCTTTTACAACTATACTAGCTCCTGGCAATGGGATCCCCTCAGGATCAGTAATAATTCCAGAAATTGTTTTACCTTGAGCGTAGATACCCGTGGTGAATAGATAGCAACCCAGTATTACTAAGTAAACTACTAGATTACTTTTTTTTTGTTTGTTCATAATTGTAGTTTTGGTTAAAATTTAATTTAGAAAAGGTTCAATGCAACATAGCTAGGTTTTTTACCTTATCTATAAGAAGTACTGCCCTTAAAAAAGGCTAATCAAAATGATGGTCAACATTGTTTTGTATCCCATCAGTTTAGAAGATTTTAAAAATTTGAATTATTAAAAGGAAGACAATATTCTAAATTAAAATACTCGACTTAATCTATTGAATAACCATGTTATTAACTCTATTTATAAAAACTTTATAACCTTCATAAACAATATTAAACCTTAACAATTAATACCTCATCCTGCACTATCCTGCAAAACAATGGATTATACTATTGCTAGCAATTTATATTCTTAAAATTAAACTCTACAAAAAAAGAACAACCACCTAATTCCCTAACACACCTAGTAGTAGAAAAAAAACATCTACAGATGAACTATAATCTCATTAATAAAACTCATCAATAATTTGTTTGATTTAATAAATTTAATTTCTGAAAAGTATTGGGATAGATTTGTAGCTTGAAGTTTGGAAACTACTATTTTACCCTAGCATATGTAACTACGCATAAAAATCAATGAAACTTGATATAATTTATATATTATTTAGGAGCGTAGTTCAAAGCTTAATTAACACTAAAAAACTCTTCTTTTCAAAAGAAACTTATTAGTTATATACTACTAGAAAAATAACATACAATGATTATATCTCGTGGCTGGGGAATTCTAGCTTTTTTAATACCAATTACGATAATTCTTTTAGGCATAAGCTTTTTTGGAAAAAACGGTAATGCCACTCTATCCATATTATTTTATAGTTTAATTATAGCAGGAACTCTAACATTTCTTTTAGGGCTTATTTTTAAGAAAAAAAGTATCAAAAAACATGATTTATATTTTCTCCCATTACAAATTTGGGGAGTAATATGGTTAATTATTGGAATTATTGGAGCTATATACGCATAACTCCTAAGCTTTCCTTTAATCCCTCATAGAGAGTCTAATTGACGCTCTGTATCAAAATGAGTTAAATTTATTCCCTTTGAACACCTAGCGGACTTGCCTTTGTAGGCAGACAGGCTTAGCCCGAGGTAATTGATTAAAAACCTAAAAATAAACCCCTCTCTTCAAAAGATGTGAAGATTTATTGCTGGCATATGAGACAAGACCGCTTCGCTATAAGAACAAAGAACAAAGAACAAAGAACAAAGACTAAATCTTAACTATCATAAAATAAGTAAATCAACTACCTCAAGGCAAGCCTACAAGGCATTCAGGAGTATTTAATAAACCTTTAAAGAGTAGGAATAATAGGTAGTATCTCTCCTTTATCGTTAAATTTAAGTTTATCAATACAAACTTCCCGATGGTAACCTGCAGCATCTCCCATTAAAATACCATTAGGCCTTGAAAAACGATGATAAACAATATACCATTCATCTGTTTCTGGAACTCTTATTACAGAATTGTGACCTGTACCATAAATTCCTTCTTCAGGTCTTTTCTCTAAAATTAAATTGTTTTCTGGAATATCTAATGGTCCTGCGGGACTACTAGATGTAGCATACCTAACTCTGTAATTAGGGCTTCTAGTATCGTCTTCACTCCACATAAAATAATAAGTTCCATTTCTATAAAAAACTTCTGTTCCTTCTCTAAAAGTATTTCCAGGATTTAAAATTTTCAAAGTGTTCTCTTTAATAGAAACCATATCTTTATTTAACTCAACACAAGCCATATGCCCATTTCCCCAATACAAATAATTTTTACCACTTACTGGGTCTTCAAAAATATCAGGGTCTATTTCCTGCCCACCTTTTGTTCCAGCTGGTTGAGAGTCTATTAACGCCTTTCCACTATCTACAAATGGTCCTTCTGGATTATCTGAAACTGCAACTCCAATTTTTTGGGCAGCGGTAAAGTAATAGAAATATTTATAAGTTCCTTTTATCTTTTTCTCAATAATACATGGTGCCCAAGCATTTCTATCTGCCCAGCTTACATCCTTTTTTAAGTCGAGAATTGTACCTTCATTTTTCCATTCCTTTAAATCTATAGAAGAGAAAGTTTCAAAATAATCTCCGCTCCAATGATCAAATCCATCGGAAGTTGGATATAAATAATACTTTCCAGTTTTATGAGAATATATAATTTCAGGATCGGCATAATAGCCTTCTAAAACAGGATTATTGTCTAGTGAAGGATAATCAACAGGACTCCCCCATTTATTTATTAAACTTTTTAATTCTTTGTTAGTTATAGGAATTACCGTTCCATGTCTTGGAGAAAAATTCATCGAAATTTCTTCATCAATCACTTCAAAGTTTTCTAAATCGTTGCTTTTGGTAAACTGGTATGCTCCCTTCATATATACATCATACATCAAAATATACTGCTCAGAGTTTTTCATTTTAAAAACAGACGATCCTTCCACACTTTCCTTTGTTTGTTGGAGATATCCTTCTTTTTCCTTCCATTCTCCTGAAGTTAGATTTGTAGTGGTAGCTACTTTTATCCCAGGTTTATCTGTTTCAGTTTTATAAAACAAATGATATACTCCATCTTTTAAAACAATATCTCCATCTATACATGCTTTTTTTGAGGTTGGAATAAATAAAGGTTTTGGTCTTGTTTCTAAATCGGTGAAATCTTTATTTGCATATGCATAATAAATGATGTCTGACTGATCTCCGTGTTTCATTGAGAAATAAACCATGTATTTTTCAGCTTCTTTATCATATATAGTTTGAGGTGCCCAAACACGTTTCAAGTCTTCATTACCAGAAAAACGTTCTTGAATATTTACCACATTAGAAGTCCAGTTTATAAGATCTTTAGACTTCAACAATACCATAGCTCGATTGGAACTCCATCCTTTGTATGAAGTCATATCTGTTACTACCATATAAAAATAACTCCCATCTTCGCTCCTTAAAATATGCGGATCTCTAACTCCTCCCGTAGAACTTATTTCTTTAGAGTTTAATACTGGTTTATTATTATTTAGGGCATAATAATTATATCCGTCTGGGCTAATGGCAAAATGAATAGCTTCATCTTCCACATTATTTCCAGTGAAATATGTAAACAAATATGCTTTGTAATCCTTTTCCAAAATTTGATGCTTTCCCTGAGCAAATGTAATACAGGTAAAAAGTAACGACAGCATACTAAAAAGGTATTTTATCATGATTTGCATTTTATAATTAAGTCTAAAAATTAATTAGTGTAAAAAGAAAGTAACTGCGATTGATGTGGCTGAAGCGTTACTTTATATATACGTTCCTCTACTTTTGAAGTGACTCCAGACCAAAGGTTTTTAACCGTTTTAAGCTTATTAATCCCAATGCTATCCAAATCGATCTCTATAGTTTGCGGTTCATTATCGTCAATATTAAAAACAGCCAAATACTTATGGGTATTCTCTTTATTTGTTGCGCTTATAATTACTTCTTTTGAAGTATTTCGAATTTGCTTAACATCGGTTCCCAGTTGATGAACCTTCAACACTTCTGCATTAGTTAATAGCGACAAGGTAAAATCATCATTACTTGGTAAATCTCCCCCAAAAAATAATGGCGATTTAAAAATTGTAAAAAATGTCATTAAACTATATTGTTCATCCTTTGTTAGTCTTGTCATTCTATCAGAACCTCTTTCTCCACGAATGGATATTCTTCCCAAAGGAATCATATCACAATCAGGCCAAGTTCCATTTCCGATATAAGGATACCAATCTTTGCTTACTTTCATTAAATGAGTAAGATCGTCCCATTTGTCCCAAACATCATTCACCATTCGCCACATGTTTGCATGCTCACTCACATGATTGGCGCTTGCTACAGGAGTTTCTCCTGGAGAGGTACTTAATACTATTTCCCTTCCAGAGTTATCAATGGCATTTCGTATCAATTCTATTTCCTCTTTATGATAGATTGGAGCAGAAAGATCGTCTATCTTAACAAAATCTACACCCCAAGCAGCGTACATTTCAAATAGAGAATTATAATATTCTTGCGCTCCTGGTTTACTTGCAACAATGGTATAATTGTCTTTTAACCATTTACATTGATTTTCCGTAGAATAAATTTTATCGGCTGTAATTCCATTAGTTCCTTTAATAGGCAATTTATCATGAACTGCTTTTGTAGGAATTCCTCTCATAATATGTATTCCAAACTTGAGCCCTTTGCTGTGGATATAAGCTGCCAATTCTTTAAATCCCTTTCCATTTTTTGCAGAAGGAAACTTATTAACAGCAGGTTGATACCTACCATATTCATCTAAAACATAAATAGGATCGGTTTGATTATACCCATTTGCTTTGGTATTTTCTACAAACCATCTAATGTCTACAACAATATATTTCCATCCACTAGATTTTAAGTGTTCTGCCATATAATCGGCATTTGCTTTGACCTCTTTTTCTGTAACAGTAGGCCCATAACAATCCCAACTATTCCATCCCATTGGAGGAGTTACAGTCCATTTTTTAAACTCCTTTTCTTGTGCATTAATTATAGAAATAACTATAAATGCTAGCAATAAAATTATAGACCTATTTCTCATCATCCTACTCATTAATTAAACTTATGGTATAAGAATATGTGTATTTTGTATCCAATAGCCTATAAGGTTTGTGTGGCAAAGCTCCCCAACTATTATCTCCTCCAAGTCCTCTTTGTTTGTAATCTAAATGTAAAAACACTTTGTCTTGTGGATGCACATCTGTAGTATGACGCTGATTTTTTGTTTTTCCTGGATCTAATGATTCTGTAGATACATTCAAAGCGCTAAATCCTAAAGGTTGTGCTCCAGTAAATTCAATTCCTTCCCCAGCATTATTAAGTAATTTTAACCAGCGAACATCTGTTTTATACCCGTTTTCTTGAGGTCTTATATATTCCCAAGTAAACTGATCTGCTACTTTTGCCTTATAAACACCCAAAAAAGAAGAGGTATTTCTGTCGGAATAATTTTCCCATGGTCCGCGTCCGTAATAACTTAAACCATCATACAATCCAGCAAGCTCTAAACGCATTCCAAAACGTGGTAATTCTGGAAGTTCTTTATCTTTCATATCCATGGATGCTGTAACTTTTATAGCTCCAGAATTAAGAAGTAAGTATTCCACTGCATAAGAAACTTCAACATCTTTAAGCTGCATTTTCACTTCAATAGGTAACCCATTATCGGTTTGTTTTCCAACGGTAACTCCTGTGATTTCCGCTTTATGAGCATTTTTCCATACCGCTAATTTTTCCTGCATTTGATTTCCAAAATCATTATCTGTAGGAGCTCTCCAAAAGTATGGAGTTGGAAAAGATTCTATTATTTCTTTTTTATTTTTAAGATGATAAGAAGTTAGCTTTCCTTCTTTCAAATTAAATACACCTTCTATATTTGCTGCTTCAAATGATAATACATCCCCTTTCTGAGTATATTTTATTTTTTTCTGATGATTTAACTCAGTTTGCGTAAAATATGTTTGTTTTCCTATATTAAATTGAGCTCTCGCCAATTCATGATGCTTTGGAATAAGCGCACCAGCATTTTTGGTGTATGCAAAAACATTTAAGAAATACTCTCCTTTTTCTTCTATTTTATCAAGAGGTAATGAAATTAATTTTGATGAAGATGGTTCCACATCAATATTTAAAATATCCGATGCTATATTTTCTCCATTTTTTAATAATTCCCACTCAAAGGTAAAATTGTTTAGATTGGTATAGAAATACTTGTTCTTAATTTCAAGCTTTCCATTTTCTTTTAAAGTGAATTTAATATTCTGATAGACTTTTTTGACTTCATAAATTCCAGGATGTACTTTTCTATCGGCTGTTACTAATCCGTTTGCACAAAAATTCTCATCGTTCTGAAGGTTCTCGCCTCCTAAATCTCCTCCATAAGCCCAAAATTCTTCTCCGTTTTCTTCGGCTTTTAATCCTTGGTCTACCCAATCCCAAATAAAACCTCCTTGCATATGCGGACTGTTATTAATAATATCAAAATACTCTTGAAAATTTCCGTTACTATTCCCCATAGCATGACTATACTCACACATTATATACGGACGAGTTTTATCTGTAGCTTCAGCATATTTTTGCATATTTTTCATGCTTGGATACATAGGACTCACAATATCGGTATCTTCATTTTCTCCTGCTTGCTCAAACATTACCAAACGAGACGAGTCAAAGTCTTTTAGCCATTTATATGCATCATAAAATACGGGGCCATTTCCACATTCATTCCCCATAGACCATATAATAATTGATGGGTGATTTTTATCTCGTGCTGCCATTCTTTTAATTCTATCCAAATGTGCGGGCGCCCATTCTGGAAGATACGCTGGATGTTTTGATTTGTCAAAATTACCTTGCCACTCTGCTCCCATTGCGTGAGTTTCAATATTTGCTTCGTCTACAACATACATTCCGTATTCATCACATAACTTATAAAGTAAATTTCCATGTGGATAATGACTCATTCTGATGGCATTTACATTGTGTTTTTTCATCAACTCAATATCTTTACGCATCATTTCCTCATCTGGCACATGCCCTTTTATACCATGGTGCTCATGCAGATTAACTCCATGTACATTAATGGCATTTCCATTTACTAACAACTGACTATTTTTTAACTCAACACTTCTAAATCCAGTTTTAGCCGTAATTGTATTTTCATCAGTTTCGTTACCTTTAAATTGAATTATATAGGTGTATAAATTTGGAGTTTCATCACTCCATTTTGCAATGTTTTTTAGTGTTTTTTTGAAGGTAATATTAGTTTTATTGTCAACAAATTTTGTTTCTGAATAAACTTCATTATTCTCAACATCCAATAACGTAAATGATACTTTTCCTTTTATTTTAGTATTCTTAGTAAAAGATCTTAGGTTTATTGTTGCTTCTAACTCCCCATTGGTATAGGTTTTATCTAAATTGGCATTTACAAAATAATCCCAAACTGTTAATTTTGGCAATGCTTGTAGGTATACATTACGTTCAATCCCACTTAATCTCCAAAAATCCTGATCTTCTAAATAGCTTCCATCATGCCAACGGTAAACCTGTACTGCTACTAAATTTTCACCTTCTTGTAAGAATTTAGTTATATCAAATTCTGCTGGCGTTTTGGAAGCTTTTGTCATTCCTACTTCTTTTCCATTTAAATACACTTTTGCATATCCAGAAATAGATCCAAAATGTAATATCACTTCTTTATCACTCCAATTTTCTGGAATAGAAAATGTTTTTCTATAGCTTCCAACAGGATTATATTTATTATCTACAAAAGGAGGATTTTTAGGAAAAGGGTATGTTATATTGGTGTATATAGGAATATCAAACCCTTCGAGTTCCCAATTGGAAGGCACCTTAATTTCTTTCCATTGAGAATCGTCTAAATTAACTTCATAGTAATTCTCTGGTCTATTTTCTGGTTTCTTAACAAGATTAAATTTCCATTTCCCATTGAGACTCTTGTAATAACTAGATGCCGTTTCCTTACCCGATAATGCAGTTTCTTTATTTTTAAAAACTATAAATTGGGCATGTGCAGCTTCTTTATTTCTATCAATTATAGTGGGATTTTCCCATTCATTTTGCTGTTGCTGTGAGCTCATCATATTTACAGTTAATAGCAATAAAACAACAAAAATATTTTTCATTTTAATCATGTATTATTTATTTAATTCTTTATATCTCAACATTGCTTCAATTAAGTAATAATCTCCATAAGAAAGCGGAGTGTCTACCTCTGTGTTATTTGGCATATTACCCACCCCGTGTTTTAATATAAAACCTCCATTTGTTTCTACTTCTGCAATATATTCTGATGAAAGTAAACTCTTTAACATCACTTTTGCATCGTTTAAATATTTAGAAGAAATTTCTCCTGTAGTATACGTACTAAGTTCTATTAATGCTGAAGCTATAATAGCTCCGGCAGAAGAATCTCTCAATGCATTTGGTATTTTAGGAGCATTAAAATCCCAATACGGAATCTTATCTTTTGGAAGATTAGGATGGTTCAATAAAAAATTTGCAATGCTTTTGGCTTGTTCTAAGTATTTTTTGTCTTTAGTTTCTCTATACATTACCACATAACCATATAACCCCCATGCTTGTCCTCTAGCCCAAGCTGAAGAATCTGCTGCTCCTTGATTTGTGATTTTTAATTTAGCCTTACCAGTAAGCTCATCATAAATAACCTCATGATAAGAGCTATAATCTTTTCTAAAATGATTTTCTATAGTTGTATTAGCATGGTTTACTGCAATATCATAATATGTGCTATCTCCACTGTGCTTTGTTGCCCAAAACAATAATTCTAGATTCATCATATTATCTATTATAACCACTAGGTCGTCTTCTCCTGCTTTATTCCATGGCGCACTATTCCATGAGCGAATAGCTTGAACTGTATCATTGTATCGAGTTGATAACGATTTTGCGCTGTTCATCAATATCTCTTCATATTCTTTTTTAGGCGCTAAACGTTCTGCATTTCCAAAGCTACAATACATCATAAAACCAAGGTCGTGTGTAGAGGTATTGAACTGCTCCTTTTTTAAATCTTCTAATATTGCTACTCCTTCTTCTTTTAAATCTTGAGCGCCAACTGCTTCGTCTAAATAAAATAACGTTCCAGGAAAAAAACCACTACACCACCAACCTGAATTACTTGTTTCCAGTCCTTCTTTATCTTTATAAAAAGTTTTTGGATATTCACCTAATGTAACTTGATTACTTAAGTATCTGTATTGTTTAACAGCTGTTTGAAATGTAGAATCTATTTTTACATCAAGGGTGTCCCTTTCAATTTCTTCTTTTTGTGTTTTTTCTTTACATCCAGCAAGAGTCAGTATAGAAAGTACTGTAAATAATAATTTTTTCATGGCTTATTTTAGTTGTTAATAGTATTAGTCTGCAATATTTTTTATTTGAATTATTTTTATTAGTTGTGGTTCCGTTTCAGAAACCCCTTCTCCATCTAATTGGGTAACTTTTTGAGAAAAAATATGTAAAACCTTTTCTTTTTCCCATAAATCTACATCATAATTGGGTTCCCATTGTCCAACAGACTCTTTAGAAATTTCCTTTAAATTCCATTGGATTGAATTCTTTAATGTGGAAGCTAATAAAATTTTATTTCCTCTTTCTTCATCTCTAAATAATAAATGGATTCTTTCTGAATCTATAATAATTTTAGGTCGAGAAATAGGAATTCTTTTTGTTCCGCCGCCGCCTAAATAAAAACTACTTTTACGAAAATCTGTATTTAAAAGTTTCCATTGTTTATCTTTTAAATAGACTACTTTATATTGAGGAGATTTATCATTATTCCAATAAGTAGCAATATATGGAACTCCCTCTTTGTCTACTACCATGGAGGTTTGATTAATTAAGCTACTTTTTTGAGGTATTTCCCAAGCTATTTCTGCCGTTTCTTGAGTAATTGGAAGCTCGTATTTCTTTCCATTTGATTGCTCCCATGTTATCCCACCATCTCTTGATATGGCATAACACATATCATGATTAGAAGATACATCCCAAGTTTCTCTCCATACCCAAGACAAATGGATGTTTCCTAAACTATCTATTGCGGTTTGCCAATAGGCGCTCCTTTTCTCTTCTCCATCTAACAGATTATTTTGTAATTGTGTCCATTTATTAGTTTCAACATCATAGCTATTAATAACCATATTTCCACGACCAGATTCTCCCGACCGATAACAAAAAAGTAACTTTCCATTTGGTAAATTATGAAACTCAGGATAGGTTACTTTATCTTCCTGAAGCCCTGTCATAGATAATTCCTCTGTCAGCTCTAATTCTAAAGGAAACTTACTTCTTGCATAGCGAAGTTTTGTATTGTGTTGATCCCATGAAACATGCAAAAATCCATCGGCATCCATAGCAATACTAATGGTATTATGAGCATCTTTTACATTTCCTTTATAGGCAGTCTTCTTAATTTTCCATGTATTACTATTTAATCTTCGCTTTGCTAATATTAAATAACCCTCAGGATTGTAATATGCTGTAAATTGATACTCGTTTGTGCTCACCACAGCAGAATTTCTAAAAACAACTGTATTTACTGAATTATTACTCCAGCCCAATCCCACAACCGATTCTTCCACTTTTAAAGAGTTACAACCAATAAAAGTAAAACCTAATAATAAAACGATTAATTTATGAAGAGTTAAGAATGATGAATTCATTTTGCTGAAATTCTTTTTATAGTCACATTTTTACTGAAATAGGAAGCTTGTTCCAAACCATTTGCGTTCCCTGAAGATCCTTCCATCTGTAAATTTATAATTAACCAAAGAGGTTTATCAGTAAAATCTGTGTAATGAACTCCCGTCTGTTTTCCATCAATAAAATAGGTAATTGTTGTGTGTGTGTTGTCTACCCTTTTGAGTTTGGCAGTATATGTATGCCATTCTTTAGAAGCATCTGGAATTTTCTTTTTTATAGTAGTTACATTTTGCGGTGTTAAAAATGTATTTTGCCAATTGACATCATCACCTTTAAACTCCAAAATATCCGTTTCTGGCGGCCAACCATCTACTGCTGTTAACCAAAATGCTGGCCATGTTCCACTTGAGATTGGGGCTTTAAATTCTCCTGTAACTTCATATTCTGGATATGCTTTATTCACCACAATTTTATGTTTTGCATGAATAGCACCAGATTTATATTTTATTTCTAAATGAGGAGAAGACTTACTTTTACCCTCATTTTTTGAAGTTCTTTCTGCTTTTAATTCCAATACTCCATCATTTAAAGAAACATTGGATTTATACATTCTAGCAGTACCGTTATGATCTGTTCCCCACGGATAAAAATAGTTCCAATGCTTGTTAAATTCTTTCTTACTTAAAAATGAACTACTGTCGGTTACAGTTTCCCAGTTATCTTCGTTTTTATGATAATTCCCACTATAGGCATGGTCTATTTTAGCTTCTTTTCCGCTCCAAATATTTTTTTGCGTCCAATTGGCAGAAGGTGCAGCCCAAAAAGGAGTTTGCTGTGGTAAGCCTAAAACTAAAAAAGCAGTACTACATAAATATAAACTTCCTGTAGAAATATAAGGTTCTGCTATCTCCTTTTGCTTTCCATAAAATCCAATTTGAAGCCATCCGTTTTCATCAAAAGTTCCAGGAGCCTCCATCTGATTTTTTATTACCGCTAATAAAGCTGATCGAACTTGAGCTGGATTAATATTTTTTGGTAATTTTTGCATCAACGCTACTTGCGACAATAGCTGAAATGCTCCACAACGGTATGCCAAAGACCTACCTATAGGAGGAAATGTCCCTTCGGGAGAAATAAGTCGTTCTTGTATGGCTGCATAACGCTGCGCTCTTTCTATAAATACATTGGCTCTATCAATAAATTTATTTTTATACCGCCAATACTTTAATTCTTCTTTTTTTTCTTCTAAAACTAAAAGAACATCTAATATCATAGGTTGAATTACATAGCTGTTGTAATAATCCCAATGAAAATCTGGACCATCTCCATACATCCCATCTCCTAGATACCATTCGTCATGCTTAAAAAGCGCATATTCCATTCGCATCATATCTGCTTCTCCACCAAATTTTAGCAAAGCAGCTTCTACGGTAGCGCTAAAAAGCAACCAATTCATGTAAGGAGGAGAAATAGTTCTTGTTTTCTTTAATTCTCTTAATACATTTTGTTGAGTTTCTGCAGTTAAATTATCCCATAATTGATGAGGTGCCCTTATTAAAGCTTCAGCTAAAAAGGCAGCATCTACAAGGGGTTGTCCTCCTTCAGTAAAGTTCATATAATCTTTAGCAGAAGGGTTAGTAGCATTGTCTATTGCTTTTACGCATAATTGTATATACTCTTCTCTAAGCTTTCCTTCTTCGGTAGCATCGGGTCCTAATTCTAACCAAGGAGCTATTCCTACAAGCGTTCTCCCAAAAGCCTCTAAATATGTTACCTGTTCTCTTCCACCATAAGGATTTATAGCCTTTTCTACTGGCATTTTTTCTTTTAACTTATCTTCACTCAGACTTTTTATTACTGGATAGGCTATTTTATTCATCATTTGAACAAAATAAGCCCTATCTGTAGTGTCTTTTAATACCTCATTAGGCTTGACACTATTTGTCAAGCCTAAAAAAGGAATTATATAAATTATTAAAACTGCAATGCGTATTATCATTCTTGTTATGTATTTAGTATCCTGGATTCTGTTTTAAATCTCCGTCTTTATTTAATTGAATTTCTCTCAAAGGAATTGGAAACAAAAGATTTTTATCTGTTAGTCCTTGAATTTGCATTCCGCTAGGAGCATCGTTATTTAATCTATTTGCTCTTTCAACCAAAGTACCAGTTCTCATTAGTGTTATTCTTCTATTTTCTTCAGCTAAAAGTTCTCGAACACGTTCATCTAAAATAAAATCCAAATCAATATCCGAAGCACTTACCGTTGGCGCATTAGCTCGATCTCTAAGAATATTAATAGTTGTAGCAGCCCCTGCTAAATCTCCTTGTCTAAACTGAGCTTCAGCTTTTAACAAATAAGTTTCTCCTAAACGCATCAAAATAAAATCTTTCCACATCCCAAAACCAAAGGTGTCTCTTGGGTCAAAATGCCCCCATTTTAAAGTATATGGATTGATGATAAACAACGTATCAGGTCCTGAATAAGGCACATCTTCTCCATACAATTCAAAATCAGGATTGTTATATGTAAACCTTCTGTGAATATTGTATTTTGAATTTCTCATATCTGTATCATCATAAAGATTGTATAAAACCCAATTATTTAATCTAATCCGTGCTATTCCTCTTCCTCCAAGAGAATCGGCAGGTAACATCCCGTTTCTATTATGGTAACCAGCTCCCCATACACGTCTTTGTTGTGGATTCCCCGAGCTTCCTCCACGAACGTCGCTTGGATTCTCGTTTTCTAAAACCCAAATAGCTTCTGAATTTCCTTGAGAACGACGCTGATTTCCTTTATAGAACATATCTGCAAATGGGTCGCCAGGTTGATCGGCTTTTACACCATATCTTTCGTCTACCAAGTCAAATCTATCACTATTAATTATAAGATTTGTTTGATCTTCTGCTTTTTTTGCTTGTCCAATACGTAAATAAAATTCAGCAAAAAGCTGATTTGCAGCATATCTACTTACTCGCGATTCTTCAGGAGTGTTATCTATCTGCGGAAGATTTTGAGAAGCATACATTAAATCTTCTTCAATTAAAGCATTTATATCTTCTATTGGCGCCCTAACAAAATCTGTTTTAGGTTCCGAAAGTGGGTCGGTAACCAAAGGAACTCCTCCGTATAAAGTTGCCAATAAATTATATGCATACCCTCTAAAAAAGCGAGCTTCAGCACTTATTTTTTTCCGATCATCTTCAGCTATATTTAGTGCTTCCCCAGTTGGATTTTCAACATTGTAGATAATACTATTGGCATTTTCAATCATATTATATGCAAAATTCCATGTTTGGTAAGCAGCATTATCGTCTGCAGTTAACAAATCGTATTCATAATAAGGAACCTCTATTCCTTGTGGTTGTGTTGGCCAAACGATATCTGTTCCTACTTGCCATACTCCAACCCAACCTTGATCGGAACTTCTAGTATAAAGCGTACTCATTTGTTGGTATAATCCAATTATAGCCGATTCGAAACCTAGTTCATCGTTAAGAGACTCTGGGGTATAGGAAGATTCTACTTCTTCATCTAAAAAAGAGTCACTACAAGAAGTAAAGACCAAGGTCAATACTCCTATTAAGAATAGTGTTTTATTGATATATTTTTTCATTTTATTGCCTTTTATAATGTTGTTCTTTGTGAAATTCATAACTCGCACTCTGTTTTAAAGTGAAAGGTTTAGACCTAATGATATGGTTCTCACTACTGGGTAATTATTTGTCCAGTTTTCGCTTCCTCTATACGTTTGGTCACTCTCAGGATCCCATCCAATCCAATCTGTAAAAGTATATAGGTTTCTTCCTGCTATATAAAACATCAAGTCATTAATTCCATATTTCTCCAAATGTTTCCTTGGAATTCTATAACTCAATCTCACATCTTTAATTCTAACATAACTGGCATCTCTAGGGTAACCATATCCTCTTGTGTTTCTATAGCCAATAGAAGGCCATTCGTTACTTTGGTTCTCTGGTGTCCAATATCCAACATCTTCTGGTGTATTTCTACGGCCAGCTTCATCTCCATAATTTATATCTGGATTCCCTTTAAACACTCCTTGAGACGTTTGAATAAAAAAGCTAAATGTTAAGTTTTTATAAGTTAAGGTATTAGTAATTCCTCCAGTCCAATCTGGTAAACTAGTTCCTAAATACGTTCTATCGTTTTCAGGGTCTATTACCCCATCTCCATTAAGGTCGGCAAATTTAATATCTCCAGGTTGTGCAGTAGGATCAACGCCAGAAGGATCTTCTCCTTCTTGCCAAACTCCGACCATTTTATAGTCGTATATTGCGTTTAGGGGTTTTCCTATAAACCATCTATTAGCTATATCATCTTCTCCATCTCCATAAATTTCCAACAATTCGTTCTTAAAAGTTGAAAAATTAATATTGGTTTCCCACTGAAAATTTTCATTTTGAATATTCTTTGTACTTAACGTAAATTCAAAACCTGTGTTTTGCATTTCTCCTAAATTATCCCAAATCTGATCGGAACCAGTAATTGCAGGAATACTTCTTCGCAATAAAATATCTCTAGTTTTACTTCTATAAGCTTCAATACTTCCTGAAATTCTATTACGGAATAAACCAAAATCAAGACCAACATTAAAAGAAGAAGTAGTTTCCCAATTTAAATTAGCATTTCCTAAACCATTTATATAGGTCCCTATTAAAGCGCTTCCTCCAAAAGGATATAAAACAGTACCCGCTGTTGTTACTGTTTGTCCAGCATCTACCGCCTGATTTCCAGTTTCCCCGTACGACAACCTCAGTTTTAACTGATTCAATGTTTTAGAGTCTTCTAAAAAATTCTCATTATGAATATTCCATCCTAATGCTACAGAAGGAAACACCCCATATTTACTTGTATTTGCTCCAAATGCAGAATAACCATCTCTTCTGGCAGTTAATGTTAGTAAGTATCTGCTGTCATAAGAATAATTTATCCTTCCCATTTGAGACAATAAAGTAGATTCCCAACTTTGCGAAGAAGCAGAAATATTTTGTGCAGATTCTATATTGTTATAAGAAAGTTCATCATTTATAAATCCAACTCCAGTAGCAGAAGATTCGAAAAACTCATTTTTTTGCGCACTATACAATGCTGTTAAATCTATATGATGCTTTCCAAAATCTTTACTATAAGTTAATATGTTCTCAATTACCCAGTTAGTTTCTTCTGAATCGGTAATGGTGGCTGTCCCATTTTGGTCGTTAGCAGCCCTTCCTTCATAATTAGCATAATGATATGGATTGCTTGTATAAGAAGCATTTACCCTGTATTTAAGTCCTTTAACAAAACTAGGAGTAAGTTCGGCATATACTGTTCCAGAAAGGTTTTTATCCTTTTGAACTCTATCTGTTGTTAAACCAAGCAATGGATTTTCCCACAACTGCTCTGGAGCCATTGGGAAAATAACATAGTTTCCATTTTCGTCATAAGGAACCGAATAAGGGCTCATGGCAGAGCCGTTTAAAAGGTTTGCTCTACCCCCACCAAAATCATTATTAGCATAAAAGGCATTCATTCCTACTTTCAAGAAATCTGTTACGTCTAAATCCAAATTGGTCCGTAAATTAACTTTTTGAAATTCGTATCCTTTTATCACCCCATCTTGATCCAAAAAGCTCCCTGATACAAAATATTTAGCGGTTTCAGAACCTCCTCGGATGCTTAAATTATGTTCTTGAATTGAACCTGCACGTGTAGTCTCATCAACCCAATCTGTAGTTCTTCCCGCATTATAATTATCAATTTCAGATTGGTTTAATAAAACCCCTGTTTGTTCCAAACCACGCGCTGTCATGTAATCTTGATACTTTTGAACATAAGCTTCTGGACTTCTAGGCTGTAAAACATGAGAGATACTCTCCAGTCCTGTGTAAACAGAATAATTAATGGTTGGTTTCCCAGTTACCCCTCTTTTGGTTGTTATTAAAATAACCCCATTAGAACCACGTGTACCATAAATAGCCACTGCAGATGCATCTTTTAAAATTTCTATAGATTTAATATCTCGGGTATTAATATCGTTCATCGAGCCATAAAATGGAGTTCCATCTACTACTATAAACGGACTCGTATTGGCGTTAATGGAGTTAACCCCTCTAATTTGTATGGAACCAGTACTTCCTGGAACCGAAGAACCTTCTGTAATATTAAGTCCTGCTGTTGTACCTTGGATAGCTTGAGTAACGTTAGTAACAGGAAGATTTTCAAGCCTATCTTCTGGAACCGAAGAAACAGATCCAGTTACATCGGAACGTTTTTGGGTTCCGTAACCTACTACAACTACTTCGTCTAATTGTGCTAAATCTTCCTCTAATGTTACATTTAAAGTTGTTTTTCCATTTACCGAAATAGATTGTGTTTTAAAACCTATGTAAGAAAATTCTAAAATTGCATCTGGTGCTACCCCACTCAATTCATAGAATCCATCAAAATCGGTTACAACTCCATTATTGGTTCCTTTTACTACCACACTAACCCCAGGCAATGGGGCATTATCGGTACCAGAAGTTACAGTTCCACTAATTGGAGTTTGCATTAGATTAGAATTCCTTTCTGCTGCTGTTATAGAGGTTATCCCTATTAGTAAATAGAGAAAACAGCAAAAGAAATAACTTTTGTTAGTTTTTTTTGTTTTCATTTCTTAGTTAGTTTATTAATAATTATTTAACGTTTATTCGATTATACCTCAAATTCAATCGATTGAATTTTTTAATATAACAGAAATTTAACATCGTAGGTTTTGTAAATGTATAATTTACTTTTAAAAAAACAATAGAAATAATTAAAAAAGTGTTATTTTAACATTGATCATGTGTACGAACCTTATTTATGATGAATAATTAATTCCTAATTATTGTTGTGCGATAAAGGTTAACGAAATTTATTGGACGCTACTTATATCTAGGTTTAAATGAGGTTTTCAAAATAGCCCCTTGCTATTAATAAAAATGAATAAAAAGAAGATTGTAGGAATGTTATTTCTTTAAACTACTTATTTTATGATAGTTAATATTTAGTCTTTGTTTTTTCTTACAGCAAAGCGTTCTTGTATTTCTTACGGACATTAATGACTCCTAATAGAAATGCTGCCTATTAGTTGTAATAGATGTTTTATTTTATACTGAAAGAAATAAGGTAATTTGCTGTAAGAAAGAATTATAGCTATTGGAAAGAAATACCTGAATATAAGGGTTTAAAATCAAGAAAAAGTGGTCGTTTAAAGAGTAATTTGTAGTTGTCGAACTTGTCGAAGGATTTTATTGAGAGTTAGTAGCTAAACTTCGACAAGCTCAGTTTGACAACAGGACAAGCCCAATTTGAAAACAAGACAAGCTCAGCTTACAAAAAGAAAAAATTAGTTTGAAAACAAGACAAGCTCAGTTTGACAACAGGACAAGCCCAATTTGAAAACAAAACAAGCTCAGCTTACAAAAAGAAAAATCAGTTTGAAAACAGGACAAGCCAAATTTAAAAACAAAACAAGCTCGGTTTGACAACAAGACAATCCCAGTTTTTGACGACAAAACATGCGCCTATAACAATATAAGTTAGATAACACATACAGCTTAGGTACTTTCTTATACAGCCATTTTTTTTAAGATAAAATTTTTGATACTCCTACAGACTAAGAAGTTCCATATATTTAGCATCATATTCTAAACTCTCTAATGAAGAGTTTGGATATTCTTCTTGTTCTACTATATAGTATTTAATATTACTTTTTAAGGCAGCGTTTAAAGTGTCTTTAATATTTACAGTACCTTTTCCTAAATCGTTTTGCAACGGTTTCCCGTCTTTGATTGTATAATCTTTAATGTGACATAATTCATAACGATCGCCATATTTTTTTAAATGATCTTCTGTATCTACACCCGCTACATCAATCCAACAAAGGTCTAATTCAAACATTACGTAGTTTGGATCTGTATTTTCAATTAGATAATCTTGAGGAAGTTTTCCTTCTAAAGGTTTGAACGAATAATCATGATTATGGTATCCAAATTTTAATCCAGCTTTACTAACCTCTTCCCCTACTTTATTAAGGTTATCTGCAACTTGCTTCCACTCATCCCAACTTTTTTGAGGACCAAGATATGGGCAAAGCATATATTTTAGACCAGCACCTTTGGCCATTTCTATATTCATTTTTAATGTATCTGAATTGTTAACCACATCAAGATAATTAAAATGGGTACTCACCATATCAACCCCAATATCTCCTAAAAAAACCTTCATTTCTTTTGGAGAAAGTCCCCATAAAAATCCTTTTTCTCCACTGTAACTTTCAAACTGTTTATACCCCATTTTTGCCAATTTGGTCATTACTCCTCTTGGGTCATCTGGCAATACATCTCTAACGCTATATAGCTGCACTCCAAATGGATTAATGGATTTATTATTTACAATACTTGCCATTAAATTTGAAGTGCTCAAGGTATATACCCCAGCTGTTACAAGTCCAGTTTGTTTGATAAATTTTCTTCTGTTCATAATTAATTATAATAGGATGGTTTACTCATTTGGATTAAATATAGTAAAACTTACTAAATTGATTTAAACGAAAACTAAATTTGTCTAAAAATACCCACCATACAACCATATTCATTTAAAAAAATAAAAATATATATCACAATAAACTAACTCAAGGTGAGCCTAGGAGGTATTCAAAGGAAAATAATTTAATCCATTTCGACGTAGAACTTTTCAAGATACTCAGGACAGGCTCTGGGAATAAAACCCACAATGCGGGATTAAAGCATATTCTTTAAACAACAAAAAAGCTGCCTAAATATCTAGACAGCCTTATTTTATTTATATAAATGATTTGATTATTTTTCGGAAACCCCAATAACATTAACTTCTTTCCCCGCTTTAAATTCGATTGTTTTTAAACGGTTATCTCCTGGAAGCTTAAATATAAGAGCTGGAGTTGTACTAAACGATTGTTCTTCGCCTTCTGTAATTTCATATTCAATAACAGCTCCAGAACCTATTCTTTCTGTATCCTCAATTTCTATAGTTGTTTTTTTATTGGTTTCTGGTAAAATAATAACCCCTACTCTATTCTTACTAAAATCAATTGGAGTTACTTTATTATTCATGGTTTTAGCTACCCCAAATTTTTGATTAAATTCTTTTTCATTGTCAATAGTATAAAATTGAATTACATTTGGTGTAATTTCTTTCTTTGGAAAATAATTTTCAACCACTTCTACTTCCATATTCTCTGGTTCTCCAACCCTAGTAAACTCACTTTCACTACTGTTTTTTTCTCCTTTTTTATCGCCACAAGCCACAATCATTGCTGTAGCAAATACAGCTAATACTATTTTTCTAATAATCATAATACTTTTCTTTATTATTTAATACGCTTTATATCAATTATTTACAAATAAATATACTGAATTTTATAGTTTTTAACCTTCATAAATTTATTTAGTTCTTATAAAATCAATACTAATGCCAAAACTATACATCTATTCTACCTCCTCTTATGACATATATCATATATATAATCATTGTATTAATTAGTTGAGGAAACTCCTTAAAATTTATCGACAATCAATATCCTTAAAAATTAATGAATAACAGTTTATAAATACTCTTAGAAAAAAATGAAGCTCTTAATATCCTATAAAAATCCAACCTATTATTGGTTCAGTATCGCTTCCTAAAGCTAAATTATAAAAATATACTCCTGGAGGCAGACGTTCGTTTTTATTAAGCATTCCATTTACATTAATAAATCCATCCCAGCTATTATCGTACGTTTTTTTATGATATACTAACGTCCCATATCTGTTATAAATTTTAAGTACATTTTCTGGATAGTTATCTATAGAATCAATTACAAAAGTATCGTTCATTCCATCATTATTGGGAGTAAAAATATCATGTACTATTATGCCTAACGGATTTACAGAAGCAGTTGAAACATTGTTTTGTATTTCAAAATCTTCTGGTTCTGAATAAACTAAGCTTACTTGGTTCAGATAATCGCCTTTATTAGCAACCTTCACTTTTATCTTTAAATTTTCTTGTGCCTTGGATGCTAATTTTGGGATACTCCAAATACCTTCTGCAACCTTATAAATTCCCGCACTAGATTGATGTTCTTGATAAATATAACCAGATGGTAATTCTTCCTTAACTATAACATTTAT
>Ga0114901_1000378_pt1 | contig 31396 bp, 28 predicted proteins | sample MalvireepMed_s16_FD_89686 | JGI IMG/M metagenome (GOLD analysis project Ga0114901, IMG submission 89686) | Marine viral communities from the Global Malaspina Expedition - Malaspina viral metaG DeepMed_s16 | ecosystem: Environmental > Aquatic > Marine > Oceanic | place: Mediterranean Sea... | reverse complement strand
TTGCGGCCGGCACACGTCCTGTTTCCGGGTGCCGCATATTGCGGAGGCATATTCGTCGCAGATATTGGTGTGCCGGTTCAGAGCAAACTGCTCGAAAACAGCCCCATATTGTGGGGACGCAATCTGCCCCAGCCGGGGCAGGGCAGCCACAAGCATGCCCGAGGTCATTTGGCCGTGGTCAGTGGCAATGTCGCATCGACGGGCGCGGCGCGTCTGGCCAGCCGCGCGGGGCTGAGGGCCGGTGCCGGGCTCGTGACTCTGTTGTCTCCGCCGGATGCTGTTGCGGTAAATGCCAGTCATCTGACTGCTGTCATGCTCAAGGAAGTGTCGGATGCTGAGCAGCTGCGCGAGAGTATTGAATCCGCCAGCACGGTGATCCTCGGGCCTGCCGCGGGCATCACGACCGGCACAAAAAAGAATGTTGAGTGTTTGCTTTCATCGAAATCGAAGGCTGTTCTCGACGCAGATGCCTTGACCGTCTTCGCCGATGATCAAGATGGCTTCTACAGACAGCTGCGGTCAGATGACCTGATTACACCTCATATCGGTGAGTTCAATCGACTCTTTGGTGACCTGCTGGACTCAGAAGTAAACAAGGTCGAAGCGACGCGCAAAGCGTCCCGAATGACTGGCTGCGTCGTCCTGCTGAAAGGCCCAGATACCGTTATTGCCAAACCAGACGGTATGGCCATTGTGAACACCCACGCAACGCGCTGGCTTGCAACGGCTGGGTCTGGCGATGTTTTGGCGGGCATTGCAGGCGGTCTCATGGCGCAGGGTGTTGATACGTTCACCGCGGCGGCCATGGCCAGCTGGCTGCATGGCGAAGCCGGACGCCGCGTTGGGGCAGGGCTGATCGCCGAAGACCTGGAATCTGAACTTCCCGATATCCTGAGCGCCTTGCACGGCGAACAGCAATAAATTCGCAGCCCCTGCGTGGGTTTGGTGTTGAAGCGTGGTCACGGCTCGCGTAGGAAAACCCGTCATGCGGATGTGGCGGAATTGGTAGACGCACTGGATTTAGGTTCCAGCGCTGCAAGGCGTGGAGGTTCGAGTCCTCTCATCCGCACCACTCACTCAAAAATCAAACTCTGACCGTGCGGCAAGAGGCCGTTTGCCGGATGGACAATCCTGTGCTCGCCTGCCAGCAAGGCATTCAGAAAACACGGAGGATTTCCAGACATGTCGATCGTGACAACAGAGAAGCGCGGATCCATCATGATCTTGACGCTGAACCGCCCCGATAGCCTCAATGCGCTGGGGGCGGAGGGCGATGGTTTGGCCATCGCAGCTGCATGTAATGAGATTGTTGCGGACGCTGAAATCCGCTGCGTGATTTTGACGGGCGCTGGCCGGGCATTCTCCGCCGGCGGCGACGTGAAAGCGATGAAAGAGGGCACCGGCGCGTTCGGCGGCGCGCCGCATGACATCCGTGAAGGTTACCGTCGTAACATCCATTTGATTGTAAAATCGCTCTACAATCTTGAAGTACCGATGATCGCGGCCGTAAACGGGGCCGCGATTGGTCTTGGTTGCGACGTCGCCTGCATGGCCGATATTCGCATAGCCTCCGACAAGGCCAAGATGGGCGTCACCTTCCTGAAGCTTGGCCTGATCCCCGGTGATGGCGGCGCATGGCTGCTGCCCCGACTGATCGGATCATCCCGCGCAGCTGAGCTTCTGTTCACGGGCAAAGTCATTGATGCCGCCACAGCAGAAGACTGGGGTCTCGTCTCGAAAGTCGTCCCGGGCGACACGCTGATGGACGAAGCCATGGCGCTGGCCGAGCAGATTGCTGCGCAACCACCTCAAGCCTTGCGCCTTGCAAAAACTCTCATGCGTCATGGCACCAACGCTTCCTACGAAACGATCATGGAAATGTCCGCCGCCTCTCAGGCCCTCATGCACAAGACTGAGGACCATATGGAGGGAGTGGACGCGATCCTCGAAAAAAGGACGCCCGAGTTCAAGGGTCGCTAAGACACAACTCCGTCTGTATAGAGACTCTCGATGGCGTCGTCCGTCAGGCCGAGTTGATCGAGTACATCCCGAGTGTGCTGACCCAATGCAGGCGAGGGGCCTTTAGGCCCGTCGTCTGCGCCGGGAAAACGAACTGGCGAGGCTGGCGAAGCATAAGTTGAGCCATCGCCCTTCGCGCTCGGTGTCTGAACAATCGCGCCTGCAGCGATGGCTTGTGGATCTTTGGCCACTTCGGCCAAAGTCTGGACAGGCGCCCAGGCGAGGGATTCCGCATCCAGCCGTTTGGCCATCTCGGCCTTGTCGTATTTTGCGAACCCCTCATCTAGAATGTTTACGACTTCGGCCCTGTTCTTCCGGCGCGCCTTGGCGGAAGTGAACCGCTCATCTTCAATCAATTCCTCCCGGTCGATCGCTCGACAGATCGGGGCCCAATCGACTTCACCTTGCCGGGATACGAGACACATCCAGCTGCCATCTCTGGTTTCGAAAAAATTGGTGATGGGGACATTTTGCTCATGGCGGGATTTTGTTGACGCAACCCGGTCAAAAAAGAGCTGGATCGCAAAATCGGAACCGAGTGCGTACAGACCGGCGCGAAAGAGGGAGGCTTCAACCAAACGCCCCTTGCCTGTCCGCCCAGCCTCAACCAGCGCCGCGCAAATTCCGGCTGCAGCCGACATCGAGGTCGTATGGTCTCCGAATGCCGTGCGATTGGCGAACAGATCTTCGCCTTTCGGAACGGTCAGTCTGGCAACGCCCGTGCGGCTCCAGAAGCTCGCAATATCAAAGCCGGGGCGATTCGCATCAGGCCCTTGCAGGCCGTATCCGGTAAGGGAACAGTAGACCAGTTTCGGGTTTAACTCCTTCAGGCTGTCATAATCCAGGCCGGACCGTTCGAGGCCACCGGGGCGGACATTGGTCAGAAACACGTCGGCATCGGCCACGAGCTTGCGTACGAGCTCCTGCCCCTCTGGCTTGGACGTGTCGACCACGATGGATTTCTTGCCGCGATTATCGAAATCGAACACAGGATTGTCGGTTATGTCCGTCCCGATCGTCTTGAAGAAAAGTCGGATCGGGTCACCACCCGGCGGCTCTATCTTGACCACATCGGCGCCCCAATCGCTCAAGATCGATCCTGCGCCTGGCGCTGCCATATAAGTCGCATATTCTACGACCTTGATACCTTCGAGCATGTATCCTCCTGATGTTCTGGTTTTGCCAAAGTTTTGCAGGAAGCGCTTGCCAATGGCCAGCCTGACCAAAGGTCAGCTCTCGAAACCCACGCATACTGTAAGGCCACATGGCGGAGGAAGAGTCCGTATAATGGGACTTCGTAGATGTTCGCAGAAGTTCGATAGTACATTGATATTGATATTATAATAAATACTTCTTGTCCGGGGCCGTTCGCACGGTTACGCTCAAAGCCGCGATCTATGGCGGGGTAGGTGGCGGGGTAGAGCTCGGACGGGGACGATAGTCAACCAATGCCAAAGAACAGCTTCAACCGGCTCACACGGCGTCAGGTCGAGACAAGCAAGCCGGGCCGGGTCGCCGACGGAGGTGGGCTCGTCCTTCAGACCTCCAAGTCCGTCACGCGCTCGTGGCTCTTCGTGTATCGTTGGGGCGACAAGCGTCCCGAGATTGGCTTGGGGCCTTACCCGGCAGTGGGCCTTGCTGCGGCGCGGGAAAAAGCGATCCAGGCACGCGCGTGGCTGAACGAGACGCCAAAGCGGGATCCCCGGACCGAGTGGGGGCTTCTGGCCCAACAAGTGGCCAACGAGGGCCTCTCCACGTTCGGGGCCTTCGCCCTCAACTATGTCGCAAGCATCGAAGGTGACTTTCGCAATCTCAAACACCGACAGCAATGGCGCAACACGCTCAAGACGTACGCGGCGCCAATATGGACCCTACCGCTCGACACCATAACGACCGAACATGTCATGGCATGCTTGTCTCCTATCTGGGCGACCAAGCCTGAAACCGCGCGGCGTGTACGTGGTCGCATTGAACGGGTTCTGGATGCGGCAACGGTCCGTAAATTGCGGACAGGGGATAACCCCGCGCGCTGGGGAGGGCATCTCAAAATGGTGCTCCCCAACAAGCGGCCAAAGGCGCAGCACTTCCCGGCAATGGACTATGCTGCCCTGCCGGCGTTCATCAAGCGTCTTGAAGCGGTGGAAGGCGTCGGCGCTCTCTGCCTGCGTTTTGCAATCCTTACAGGCTCGCGATCAGGCGAAGTCCGAAATGCAACGTGGGACGAAGTCGATATGACGAATGCGCTTTGGACGCTGCCAGAGAACCGCACCAAGACTGAGATAGAGCACCGCGTGCCGCTTTCCGACGCCGCTATGGCAATCCTGGTACAAATGAACGAGGCGCGGTCGAGTGCCTTTATCTTTCCTGGGCAAAAGCCGGGGCGTCCACTCAGCGACATGACGCTGACCGCCATCTTGAGGCGCTGGAAGCTGCCGTACACGCAACATGGTTTTCGATCGTCTTTCAGGGACTGGGCTGGCGACGAAACCGAATTTGATCGCGAAAGCATCGAGCTTTGCATTAGTCACAAAGTGACATCATCGACGGAAGCGGCTTACAGAAGGAAAGATGCTCTTCAAAAACGAAGAGTAATCATGCAGTCGTGGGCGGAGTATTTGTCGTAGAGTTGAATAAGCGCAGATCTTTGTCCAAGTCGCGTCTATCCATGGACGTTGACCTGCTTTCCCAAAAGGTGATTCAAGTTCGAATTTCACTCATTGGCATCTGACAGCACCCTTTAGTTTTTACCTTATGCATAGTCAAAACATTCTCTCTATGGTAGTATTTTGATACAAGGAATAAACCTAAACCGGGGTAAAAGATGAGCGAGGCGAGGGGCTCGGTGCGCCCATGCCGCGCTGAGGGCATTGCGCGGAAGAAAGCGCGTGTCGGATTTGATGTAAACCGAGACCGCAGAAATTTTAGCGAGAAATTGCATCAATCACCGGAAGGAGGAGGTCCCTTCATTGCAGAACTCGACTATGATGCGGTCCTAAGTCTTCCCTATGGGTAGGATCAACCTGGTCTCGTGTATTGTGGGAGGGGCAGGAAGGGTATGTGCAATCTGACCAAATCTTGGAACTGGCATACGTTGCCAAGACAACGAATAGTCTCGATTCGGATGGTTTCCTTGTCGAAATGAAGGAGTCTGGAGGCGGCTGGACCGTCCACGTGTTTCGACTGTCTTACGGGCACGACTAGAGAAAAGCGTTCTAACAACACAGAAGGGGTGGGGACTTTGAAAACTGCAAACCTGAGAATTACTACTGCTGACCTACTCGAAATTGCGCGATCGGCGGAGAAGGATTTTGATTCCAGCGCGCTACCGGCCTTGGGCGAACTTACCCGAACCGAGCCCCGGCCCGGGCGGGCCCGTTCTGTACTCATTGCACACGTGATGCATACGGCGCTGGAATACTTCCGCTTGATTGACTCGGTCTATCCGATCACGAGCATTGTCGCAGTGCCGTATTCGGCCGATCCGGTAGCAGTCGAAGCCGCGCGCAAGATGGGTTATGAAGTGATTGTGCCTACGAACATAGATGACACATTCGTCCAAGGTCGAGCAGCTGTCCTTTCCGCACTTCAGGCCGCTCCAACGCCGGTGGTTGCGCAAGAAGTCGGCGGTTATCTCGCAAAGTTCACTTCTGAATTTTCAGTCTTCGAAAACTTCGCCGGAATTGTTGAAGACACCAACAACGGCCATTGGAGATATGAGCAGCACGGCCCCCACCTATGCCCGGTCTTGTCCATGGCGCAGAGCCCGCTCAAGGACGTTGAAGACACAATCATTGGTGATGCGGTAATCTATAGCGTGGAACGCGTGGTGCGCGAAAACTTCTCCAGCATCCTGCAGGGAATCCGGAGTGGAGTCATCGGATTTGGCAAGATCGGCACATCATGCGCCATTGCGTTGAAGGGAAGGGAGACGGTGGTGTCAATTTACGACATCAATCCGTCCAAGGATATGCGTGCAAAGGTCGAGGGCTTTTTTCCGCTACCCCTGCATCAGCTGCTTGCTCATTCCGACCTTGTCATCGGAGCCACAGGCCAGACCAGCGTTCGATTGGTCGATATGCCCTATATCAAGGATGGTGCCATCCTTGTCAGCGCAAGTTCCAAACGTGTCGAGTTTGCGCTGGATGATTTCGCCAAGGCTTGTTCGAAAGTGGAGCGGGTGAACGACGTCACGACCCGATATACGAGGAAGGATGGAACTTACTTTCTTGTACTAAATAATGGCACGCCGATCAATTTTCGCGACAAGAGCATACTCGGAACAATTCTTGATATGATTTATTGTGAACTGTTTGTCTGCATGCGGGAAGTCGTCAATGGGCGGGCTTCCGTAGGCCTCCATCATTCCGCTCCTGTAAACCAGGATGAAGTCGCAAAATCCTGGCTGCGAGCTCATTCGCCCACTTTCCTTTCTGACGAGGGTGATAAGGTTTGGGAGTATCCTAAGAGCCTCGATCTCGGAAGGTCTTCGTAAGCTCCTATCTGTCTGATAGATGATTTCAGGGCAATCGGCTTTGAAGGGTTCATGCAGGCGATTAGCCTCTGAATATGGTCAGGGACATGTTCCTGTAGTTCAAATGACCTGAGTCCCTTCAGCCCCTCACTCATCAATGGGCGGGCTCACGCCCGCAGCGCGCGGGTCGCTCGAGCATGTGGGGAGCTCCGCTCCCGGCGCGCTCTCCATATCTCAAACCATGGACTATGAAAGGGTCAGACTCTCGAAGTAAACGCGGGACGCGTGGGGCTCAGGTCAAGGAGAATGCAGTAATTATGCGTAAAGTTGACTCCTGAAGCGCTAGACTCGAAAGCAGTTGCTCGATTGAGGTTGAGCCCATCTATTGGTCTTCAGTGCTAACCGGATTTACTGCGGCACGCATACCTTAAATTTAGGCCGTGAAGCTCTTTGACAGCAATTTCCTAGGCTCCTTCATTATCATCAATCGGTTCTCGGTAAACAAATCGGTATGCTGAATGAGGCCTTAGGATAACGTTACGTGAAAATTTGAGCTTAATGGTGCCCTTCCGCCTATTTTCTTTCTCGTGTTCAAATTCAACTTGAGTTGGCAATCCATCAAATTCAGTGAATTGAACAATGTGAAGCAACTCCTTTGCAAGAAGGTATGCGCAATCACGGTTTATCGGTGCGAAAAAGACAGGTAAATCATTCAAGTGAAAGAGATAGCCATTCGGTTGGTTCTCTGCTTGTGCAATCCGCAAATTCTTTGGCCGCCAGGCACCTTCGTCGTGAGGCCACCTCCAATCGATAAGCCATGATGGCTCTGATTGGCTTGCTACAATTAGAATAGGGTTCTGCCCCGCGTCACGAATGGCCGAAGCAGCCACCTGAACTCCATTCCAGAACGCTTCTGCCGTTGGTGCGAGTACTTCGACTGGATAGATGCTCTGCAGCAAATCCCTCATTACAATCGTCGCGCTGCGCTGTTTCATTACGTCAGCCCAGAACTCATGCTCGTTTGAAACGGGGGTGCTGAAAAGCGGTCTAGTGTACTCACCAGTGTTTTGGTCGCTCGAGGTTAATGTGAAGTCAGTGAGGTGCTCGTCAACAAAGTCGATCGCCTCAAACATTGAGATTGGGAAATTCGCGGTAGTTGCCGCAAATCCGAGACTAGAGGCAGCCTCTGCTATCTCCCTAAGCCTATTAGGATCTACCTCTGCGTCTTCAAATTGTTGATCCCTCATATTTTCGAAAGCGACAATGTGTGCCTGGAGCTGCTGCTTCAACGCGGCAGTCGCGGCTTGTAATGTATGACCGTCTTTTCTGAGTGCACGAAATGCGGGGGCAACTTTATCTAGGTCAAGATCTTCTATTGCACTGTCGAGCTTTTCTAGATGCGCGATGATGAGGCGCCTTTGCTCGTCAGTCTTCGCAGAGTCGAACAAGACGCGTGCTTCCCGGCTAGTTCTGATAGGTCGGTCATTCAAGTCTACCTGACTCGCCAAAACTATAACTTGTTCCGTCGTGAGAGAGAGATAGTCTCCCGTGCCGGTTCCGCTATATATGCGCATTGAGACATACTGTGGGCTGCCGATATCGAGCATACGTCCTGCTAATTCCGACAATTTACCAGCATAGAAGTTCCTATCCTCACCATCTTGAGCCACTGCTATTCTTAGTGGTGCCAGCAACAATGTTGAGAAATTGAAGGTGGGTGCGTCGCGGCTACCGCGCTGTCCATGGTCGTGGGCCTTTTGGGATATTACGCGGCGAGCGGCTTCAGCTGCCTCACCCTGCTCGCCGTAATGGATCATCCAGCGGGTTAATACCGCTGTTAAAACTGCGCAAGCATCCGACCAAAAGTTATCCAAAGCGGATTTCCAAATATCTTTGGGGTCGGGAGACCAGGCGTCGGGTACTCCACTCCTAGGATGCTCGGTAACGACAATCTCTGTGACTCGTTGCCAACTTAGGCGAACAACATCTGTGGTGATTGGAACAGGTTGTACCTTGTTGAATACATTTCCATGATCACCGCCGAACAGTATCCCGTTAGGCCACTTAATAAGGAGATCGGTGGACCAACGGACCGCCATCTGATCACCAGAAGCGGCACTAAGAGCTACGTGTTCTACGCTTCGCAATAGGTGGTCTTCGTAAGCTTTTTGAATTCTTTGGAACTCTTGCCATTGCTCCTTCGCGCTGTCTGAGTGTTGGATATTGGGACCTAGGACATCAAGTATTCGTTCCCAACTGGCGACGTAGCCCCTCCAGGCGTTTCCGTATTCAGACCGTAGCTGAGACGGCACTTCGAATGTTGTTGAAGCGTTGGTCTCATTCCCAGTTATTGAGCGATATTCGCTTGCGGCCCAATCCAACAGTCTTCGGAGGAGATGACTTGAGAGAAGCATGGCAGCGTTGGTCGATGCATCAAACGCGCTCGACCTAGCCAATCCAATTATGTTGGGACTCCACCATGCGATACTTTCGAACAAATCCGGCTCAGATGCGAGCTTGGTGACAACTTTCTTGTGCAAGTCCCGATATGGACTGGCCCACTTAGTCGAGAGGTCTCGACCCATACCTTCCGTCATTTGCGCATAGTTGAATTGCTCGTCTTCACGGGGGGCTTCCGCGATATCGAACAAAAATGCATGGAGTTTGGTAAGCTGGGCCAATAGTGTCCGAAACTCGCTTGAGCGCCCTTCCTCAGCTAACCGCATCAAATCGGAAATCATGTCCTCGATAAACTGGACAACAGTGCCTTTATCTCGAAGTGGCTTTTCTCGCCCGGTTTTAAACGCCCATTTGACGAGAGCTTCTTCTCCCTTAGTCAAATCGGGCGCGGATTTGATCTGTAGGAGCGAAGTGCGCCCCTCAAAGACTTGCTGTGGTGAAAGGCAAAACTCAAGCCATGAGAACCGAGACCGCTCGTCTTGATCACGATATCGCTGTAGCCAAGAGTTCAAAACAATCCCTACAAGGTACAAGTGCACATCGCGTACTTGAGCTGCTTTCCCGCGGTCAATTGATAGACGATGATCTGATTGATCGTGAAACTTATGGGTAACAACCAGCGGAGCTTCGTCTTTGTCGCCGACCACAATTTCTGCATTTGGCCAATATCCATAGTGTTGAGCATTTGCCCACCGGTTGACTCGAACTAACTCGGATAGCTGATTCCGCCATACGATATTTGCGATATAGCGCTTTTCAATTTGAAACCTCAGGTCTGGCTGAACGTACTTCAGTGTTTGGAAAAGGAAAAAACCAATCGCGTAGGTGTTGCAGGCAAACCACGTGATGTTCAGCGCTGTGCAAGCTGCGCCGACGCGTTCAGGTAATTGGCTCAACGCCAAAAGCTGCACTAACAGGGTCGCAATCAGCATGATGGCAGACGCGCCTACATAAGTGGCTTCTGTTTCTTCGAGAAACAGATTCAGTCGGCCTCGATACGATATTTTACCGTCGGACAGCAAACTAACTAGGGCAATGACAATTGGAAAAACAAGACCAATGAAGGTGGCTTGTGCGGCTAGGATTGCGAGATTTATCGTCTGCAAATCGCGATAGAAGTCACTGACGCCTTCAGGAAGACGAGGCCCAAAATCCAATGGATAGATGATCCAAGCTAATGCTGCGATTACAATATAAGTTGCTATGAGCGCACCTGCTGAGATTGTGGCGTGCGCTTTAAGCCAACCAGTCAATCTTCGAAGCGCGCCATAGCGATGCTTCTGAAGTGTGGTGTTCTTCGAATAATGGCGCTTCACGATGCCGTTGGTGATTTTCTCCAAACCGGGCTTCGTATAGGCGGTCAAAACTCCACGCAGGAAATCAATTGTTTTCATGTTCTTCCCGTCATCGCCGCAAGCCAATTTTCAGATTGTTTTAGATGAATACTGTGAGTCAATCCGAGGTGGATACAATGCGTCATGATTTGCGTGGCCGTTCACGGGTTAAAAAGTATAGCGAAGCGGTATCGAATGGCTTTGTGGGGTTTGTCAGGGCATTCGCCTTGAGACGCGGGGCAGGGGCGTTTAGCCTCGGCAAATGAGCAAAAACCCCTTCCGCTACTTCAAAACGTCGCCCGAGATCATGCATCTCGCCGTATTGATGTACGTCCGATTTCCGCTCTCACTTCGAAATATCGAGGACCTGCTTCATGAGTGCAGCATAGATGTATGCCATGAAGTATCCGCCTCTGGTTCGATCGGTTCGGCACGCACTTCGCTCACAAGATCCGGAAACTCCGGTCAGCGGCGTTGCGGCGAAGCCCGCAATGGCAGTGGCCCCTGGACGAGGCTTTCGTGAAGATCTGAGGTGGGAGGCGTGTCATTTGGGCGTTTGGCGGGGTCCATGGCGGGGACCGGCAGCCGCGACGTGACTATTTCCAAATGAAGACAATGCGGTGAGCGTCGAATGAGACGGACAATGTATCCGCCATAATTGAAATAGGCATAGGACAGCAGCATCGCCGCGGCACGTTCAGGTCCCGTCTGTGGGCTGCGCTTTATCGGACGGGAATGATCAGGGCACATGTCCGCTTATCCTGCGAGCGATCTATTGCCGCGACTGAGAATCGACGCAGCTGCTCGCTCAGAAATAATGCATTGTGAACGGACAATTCGACGACAACTGAATCGCATACCTCTTGCGAAAGAGGGTTGATCGCGCGGAAAACGACAGAAATGCCATTCCGCGTCATCACGGCGTCTGGCGTGGGCCCCTTCGCGTCAAGTACGATCATTTTGCGCACTCTTTCCGTCGGCCCGCAACGCCTGCAACTTCAACAACATCCCCAACGTCCGCTCGAACTGCCGGTCAAGTTCGCCATCCAGCGCCATCAGCTTCGCCGCACGAAATGGATCCAGACTCTGCCCCCAAACCTGAAGCCTCACCGCAGGACGTTGCTTCACAGCTTGAATCTGCTCGGTCATCTGTTCCTGCAGACTGCCAGTGATGAAAGACAGGAGGCGCGCGGCACGCTCCTGTGTCGTGTCGGCGTCGCCTTCATCGGCCACCACGTTTGCCCACCAATCGAGCGAGTCCTGCCGGAGGCACGCGAGCGCCGCTTCAATCGCGGCCTCAGTCTGTCCCGCCTCCAGGATGGCGACAGCCTTTGCAAGGTCCTGCGCTTCACTGTCATTGTAAGCGCCTTCCTCGATATCATTGTTCGCCAGCGTCTCCAGCGCATTGCCTGCATTGGCCGCCACCTGCTCCACGCCGGACGCGACCAGCGCCCGCTTGGCCAATGACCGTCCGTCAGAGCCGCCGATATGGCGTGACACTTCCACAAGGTGGGCGGCGCGCTCCGCCAGCATGATCCTCTGTCGCTTCCAGATGATCCAGCACAGCCGTTCCACCAGGATCGTCTCGCTGCTACCGCTTGGCTGGTATTCGGCGTGCAGGCCGTCAAAGAGGGCGAGAAAAGCGTCCTGCGACTCCCAGGGCAGAAGCGCGTTGATCGCCGTTTCTGGCGCATTCAGTTTGGCTTGAATAGTGTCACTCATGACCAGAACCTTCTTGATTGTTGCCGAACATGAGTCTGGCGGGCTTGCATCCGCCCAAGCAGTACAACGAGTTGTTCTTCCAGCACTTCCTCGCAGGCATGGATCTCGTCGCGCATCCGGTCGAATGTCGCCTGGTGCATGCCTTTGGGCTTAGGACCGATCCAATCTCCCATCCCGAGCTCGACGCCCAGTTTCCGGCGGAGCATTCGTGCCCGTCGGCCAGCTCGATCATGCACCCGCTCGCGCCGGGTCATGTAGGTAAGGTCATGGCATTCTCGGCACAGAAACAAGCGTCCGGCGCCGTACAGGTACTTGCGCCTCTTTCCGCAATGCGGGCACAAGAAGAGCGCGGTCTTGCCTCCCTTGTTACAGTCCTGGAACGCTAGCGGAACTGACTGCCGCACCGGCTGCCACTCACCCCCGTTTAACCGGTATTTGTAGTCCAGCTTTAGCTCTCCCGTCTCACATCTAACGCCGATCCAGTTTCGCTCACCATCCGTGCTCGTCCAGACCCAGCCGCCGATGTATCCATCCTTGCAAACACCAAGACGGTTCATCTTGCCCGCATCAAGCCGACGGTGATGCTCCACCACGCTCCGGTGCCGCTGGTTCCAACCGCCGCTGCCGAACCCACCCATCGCTCAGGCCCCGCACGGTTTTGTCGAAATCGGTTGGCAAATACAGGTCGGACCTTCATTCGGGACACATCGGACGCGCTTTCCCGTTTTCCTTACTGGAAATCCTGGAGTCCATAGCGATGACTGGGAAAACCAGTCACATGTGTCTTCGGCAGCGTGGAAAGTCATTCCTGATAGCCTCCGTTGCGAAGCCTGAAGCCGCTGTATCCGCGTGTGCTGGCATTCAGCTTCAGGGTCGCGAACCCTTTGGACAGAAGCGACGTTGCAAACGCCTTCTGGGAGCAGATCGGTTCGCCCTGGATCTCTGCCCATGACTTCCAGCTCGCATAGGCTAGGGCGCTGCTTTCACGCGCCGTTGAATCAATGATGCACGTCTCGTCGATCCAGCGTCCCAGCAGGTCCTGTGATTTGAAATAGGCATCTGTCGTGGCCCTGATAGCCTTGGGCACTTCCAGTCCGTGCTCGTACCAGAGCCGCGCGCCATCAATCATCCACGAAAGGACGCCCGGTCCTTCACTAGCGATCAGGTGTTCGTCCAGATTGTGCGTACCCGTGGCAAAGTGGGCTTCGAATGGCACTACGTGCAGCCGTGCCTTTATCGCGGGATCGACATGGCGCAGGTGCGGCTTGTGGTTACCCGACAGCAGCAGCTTGAACTGCGGGTCATAGGTGAAGAAATCCTGGCGCATGAACCGCGCATCAATTGGGTCGCCGCCGGTGATCTGCTTGATACGCGCTTCGGCCCAATTCCGGTGCGCTTCGGTTTCATGGGCTGTCACCAGCCGGGCGCCGGCAAGTTTCGCAAGTTCGGTCGGATGGTTCGCGTGTTTTTGCTCCGTTAGCATGTCCATGTTCGCGGTGACGGCATAGGAGCCCATCAGACGTGAAATCACCCGGACGAAAGTCCCTTTGCCATTGCGGCCGGTGCCATAGAGAAACGCGAAGACATGCTCGCTCGTATCGCCCGTCAGGCAATAGCCGGCGAAGCGCTGCAAGTACGCCTGAATTGCCTTGTCGCCCCCAGTGATCTGGTCGAGGAACGCCAACCACTGGATGGGTGGACCGCCCGATGCATCCGGTGACACGGTCGTGCAGCGCGTTATGTAGTTGCCCGGCAAGGCCGTCGCCACGGAACCCGTCTTGAGGTCTACGGTGCCTCCCGGCGTCGCCAGAAGAGCAGGGTGACGATCCCATTGGTCCAGGCGGGCCGCTAGCCGGCTATCGACGCGGGCGAGCTTTTCAACGCCTGTTGCTGTTCTTGCGCTTGCGAGCTGGCGCGCGCGATGCCCCTCAACGCTGTTCGCGGCGTCTCGCGTAAACACACGGATGGCATCGAATGCATGGCCGGTGTCGTCTTTTTGCCAGTGAGATGCCGTCCAGACAAACCAGCTACCAAGCACTCCGAGATAGCGCAGGTTTTCCGACTTTGCCGCAGCGAACTGAAGGGCGATTGCCTCTTCCGAACCGTCGGGTGCCTCCGGCTTTCCATCTGAGGAATGATCGCTGTGCGCAAAAGGGATCACATTCTTGTCGAGGGCCTCTCGCAGCGCTTTCTGTCCCGCCGCTTGAAGGATTTCGTTCGGATCACGTCCCATGTCCGCCTCCAGCCACGCAGACGGTTCGCACCTCAAACCCACGCGCGACCAGGACGCTTGCAAGTTGTGCGCAGGCTCGACGACCAGCGACATCGTCATCTTGGATCAGTGTTACGCACTCTATCCAGTCAGGCACGGCGGGGCCGAGTTTCGCCATGTGCACCGCGGACCCGCCCGCCCAGACGCCGAGGCCCGTCGCCTCGTGAATGGACAATGCGTCCTCGATGCCTTCGGCAATAGCGAGCCCTAGCCCGTCATTTGGCGGCGCAAGCACAAGCGGATGCCCGCTCACAGGGCCAATCATGCGTTTGTCGAGGTGCTTACGCCCATTTGGGGTTAGGCGGGTTAGATGCACCGCAGGGACGCAGCCGGGCGCCTCCAGGATGCCGGGTGCGGATTCTGCGACATAACCGAAGGCTGCGATCATCGCATGCGAATGGGCGCCACGGGCTGGCAGGTAGCGAAGGGTCTTAGGCCACTGTTTCGAAAGGCCGCGCGCTTCCAAGAGGTAAGTGGCGGCGGGTGAGCGCTCAATGGCGACAGCCTGGTTCCACAAAGCGCTTGCCAATTGGGTCCGGTCGGACTGGCACAGTGGTTTCGCGCTCCGCGGCGCAGGATACTCTGCTAGCCTTGGTTCACCTATACTGCTTTTGGAACCGCACCGGTTACAGAAGGACCCCATGCTCCCGTCATCGCGTTTCCAGACACCACACACCGGGCGAACCCGATTTGCGGAGGATCGACATGCCGGGCCGCAGTCGGGGCAGGGGATGCGCCAGTCAGGCGCGCGGGTCGAGCGGTTCATGACTCACGCCTCGGCCGACAGGCTGTCGAGCCACGCTTCAATCGCCGAAACGCGGATAAGGCGGCGGCTGCCGAGCTTGACCGACGCGATCTCATTCGACGAGATCAATTCATACAGTTTTGTGCGTCCGATGCCAGCCATACGGGCGGCCTCGGATGGGGATACCGCCAGGCGGGCAGGGGCTGGTGTTGAAAGCGATGCCATGTTTGTCTCCGTCTTTCTTCAGACGGAACAATTCACCACCGACCGCTCCACGTAATTGGCCAGATAATTCTGAAATTTATGGAAATTGGCATTCGCGACTAAAGCCCGAGGTTTCCCAAAGAGTGTAGTCAGGACGTATTAGGGACTCGATGTAATCTTGGGCGTGTGCGAGTTTCTCTCCGCATGCATCAACCTGCATCTCCCGAACGGCCCGCGCTTCTTCTCCAATGCTGGGTCGGCGGGCGTCACCAGAGCGAACTCTTTCACGGAACACACCAGTCGTATCGAACGTATTCTTGGGCGGTCGCCCTGGCCCGCGCCTCGGAGCCTTGCTCGGAGGCGATAAACTGTTCAGGCCGACGCGATCTATGTTGATCTCCAAAGCATTGAAAACAAGAATATCGCAGAGCCGCGCGGTTGCGCTTTCAAGCGGCCAACTCATAGCAAAGGCCAAAGGGCTTGATGCGATGACGATCCCACTTTCTCTCGGCGATCGACCGGTCAACGATTTGTAGGCCAGGGCTAGCGCGGAAGGCTGTTTGCAGTCTCTCAGCAACCACAGGGGAAAACCCGCGCTGCCGGATCCATATCGACCAAGATACCAGAAACATTCCGAAACGCGTTCGTCAGCCGCTTCGGATAGACTGAGGGCCGACCTTAAGAAACTAACCATGTCTGAAGCGGCCACTCGCCACCGACGCAGCGTAGCGTCTGGCACCAATCGCTCACCAGCGCCGCAAGATACGCGCCAGAGATTGGCGCCAGCCTTCTCCACGGGATGGGATGTCAAACAGTCGTTGCAATATGTCGTCTTTGCCATCTTGGATTCACGGACGAGGCCTGCTGCTTTTAATCGCTTGAACTCACCGTCGTCTAAGCGCCAGCGCTGAACAACCCCGGTATCAAAAGCCCGCTCGATGTCGCGTCCGTCAACCATTCGGCGACGGAGCGATCAGGCCCCATGCTTGAGGTGCCGCTTCCCTGATCCGTCGTTCTTGCGAGAGATCACCGCGAAGTGTCGTGCTGCCATCCGCGTTGAATGTCGCAACCAGCGGCTTGGGTTCGGGGCCGTCATCATCACTTACATCAAAGTGCAACCGGACACTCGCAGACGTAATCGACACAAAAGCGGCGGATTCGCCAAACAGACGGGCCAACAGATCAGCAGGCAAGCCGGTCGTGTCACGGAATGTCATAGCTGTTCCGTCGAAATCCGGGTGCCTTATATGTAGTTCGATGAGATCTATGCCCTTAAGATCGATGTCGGGAAGGGGGGCAAGGTACTCAGGCGCAAGCAGGCGGTCTAGGCGAAAGCGCTCCGCTGCAATAACGACAGGCGCGTCTTCAATTCCGAGAATGTAAGTAGCGAAAGCTTCAGCTACACTTTTTCGAACGGGGTATCCACCGCGGCTGGCAACGACAAAGAGTTCCCCTGTGAGAGAATCATACGTGACGTGCACATCCGTGATCTTGCGGACAACCTCCGTCTTGCGCTCGCCCTTCTCGTTTATATGTTCAAGCGAAGCTGGGAGCTGCGATATTCCCACCGATATCAGATTCTGCGGCTTGCCGTCCCTGCCTTCGCCAGTTTCGATTTCAGTCTCGGCGAACAACCCTGACCCGTCATGCTTCTTGTAGATGAGCTTCAATTGCGTCTCAAAGCTGGCGACGACTTCTCTGTCTCGATTGAACCCTGCACCGTCTTTTGTCTGAAATCGCGTGTGCTTGTTTCGCTGCGTGGAATATTGCTCGTACGACGCCTTGCGCTCGATTCGTTCCAGCAGCTCCGGTTCGTGCAAAAGGAACCAGAGCGCGCGGTTCCAGCTATCGAAATTTTGCCAGGATTGGTCTGCGGTCTTCGCGCCGATGCGCGCGAATATCCAGTCGAACCGTCCGTCCGCCAATGCGTCGACGCGTTCTGCCGCCCGCGTTAGCTCAGGAAATGGCCCGGATTCCTGAAAGGCAAGCCGGCCGAATATCTCGGCGTTGAATTTCAACCGCGCTTTCGCCTTAGTCGGAAATGTCCCGGGGTCAAAATTATGGCGACGAAATAGTTCGCGGAGCAGGTCTTCGGACCCGTGCTTCAGAAGTTGAACCAGCACCTGCGCCAAATTTGAACCCCCGGATAAAGGCGATCACTCCCGTACAGATAGGAACTCAATTCGAGACCACAATATCTGGTGTGCGCTGGAAAAGCCGACACTACATATCGCAATGACGCTTGGCGCTTAGTTGTGGAGCGTTGCGGGCCCCTAACCCAGCCTTTGCAATCTTCCAAAATGCAGGCATTCATCCGACGTGACCTTACAGGAGAGCATTGAATATGCCGATATTGAGCTGGCTCACACGGGATGAGGATATTCGCGCTGCAGGGCGCGTGCCTTACCGCTTGCTCGAAGAAGTTTCGGAACTTGGCGCTGGCGATCCGGATACCGGCAACATGCTGATACAGGGCGATAACCTAGAAACGCTAAAATCCCTGCTGCCCTTCTACGCCGGGCAGGTGAAGTGCATCTATATCGATCCTCCCTACAACACCGGCAGCGCCTTCGAGCATTATGATGACGCGCTGGAACATTCCAAATGGCTCGCCATGATGTGGCCGCGTCTGGAATTGCTGCGTGAGTTGCTCAGCGAGGATGGCTCCATCTGGGTGAGCATCGATGACCGCGAGGGTCACTATCTGAAAGTATTGATGGATGAGGTGTTCGGGCGGGGAAATTTCGTGACCGGTTTCGTTTGGCGAAAAGTAGATAGTCCGAACGACAACAAGGTCCCAATCACACCGGATCACGAGCACGTGCTCTGCTACGCAAAGACTCTTGCCCATGTGACGTTGAGGCAGAAATCTGATCCATCCATCTTGAACGCGTACAGCGCTATTGATGAGGCATCCGGCAAGCCTTGTAGGGACCGGCTGATCAAGAAAAATGGTAAGGCGAGTCTTCGGAAAGACCGGCCATCGATGTGGTTCCCAATTTTGGCGCCTGACGGCTCAGAATCTTGGCCCATCCACGACGACGGTCGGGAAGCTCGTTGGGCTTTCAGCCCAGATGGAATCATACGGCTTAGAAATGAAGGGAGGTTAATCTGGAAAAAGCGGGAACGCCTCGGAGAGGAGGTTTGGGTTCCATACAGTCGGGAGTTCGCCCCAAATAACCCTTCAAGACCAAACGAAACTATACTTCTGGACGTCAAAACTTCGCGCCAAGCGAAAGCGCACCAAAGAGAGTTGTTGCCTGATGCCGAGATCTTCGACACCGTAAAGCCTGAACAGTTGGTTGAAAGAATTTTGACCATTTGCACGTCATCAGGCGACCTAGTACTCGACTCGTTTCTAGGTTCAGGGACAACAGCAGCAGTCGCACACAAAATGGGCCGACGTTATGTCGGCATAGAAGTGGGCCAACACGCGGTCACTCATTGTCAGCCTCGTCTCAGCAAAGTGATTGACGGTGAAAAGGGCGGGATATCCGATTCGGTTGACTGGCATGGTGGAGGCGGCTTCCGCTTTTATCGTCTGGGTACAACTGTTTTCGACGAGACAGGCCAGATCAGAAGAGACATCGCTTACGACGCGCTCGCCAGCCATGTCTGGTTTTCCGAAACCGAAGCGCCACTCCCTAGCGAACGGCGCCATTCACTCTTTCTGGGTCGCTACCGTGGAACCGGCTATGCCCTGCTCTACAACGGCATCCTAGGCGACAAGAGCGCCAAGGGCGGCAATGTCCTGACCCGCGCGACGCTGGACCTGATCCGCGCCGCAGCTGGCGATTTTGACGGCCCCCTGGTCATCTATGGCGAACGCGCCGCCTTCGGTGCAGCGACGTTGGAGCGCGAAGGAATCACCTTCAAACAGACCCCCTATGACGTGAAAGCGAGGCGCTAGGCCATGCAGCTGAAGCAGTACCAGACGGATGCGCTCGACACGCTCCAGCGCTTCTTTGAGGACGCCACAATTGCTGGGCCGAAGAAGGCCTATGAATCACTCACGGGAAAACCGGAACTGAAGGAACGCCTGCGAGGCTATGCGGGGGACTATACCGTGTTGGATGGACTGGAGCAGACGCCCTATGTCTGCCTGCGGCTACCTACCGGTGGCGGAAAGACAATCCTCGCGGCACATGCAATCGAGGTCGCCCGCAAGAGCTGGGTCGGAAAGGAATATCCGCTTGTTCTCTGGCTTGTGCCGACCAACACCATCCGGGAGCAGACCGTCGCGGCACTCAAAAACCCGCGCCATCCCTATCGCAAGGCGCTGGACGAACAATTCGGCGGCGCAGTGCGCATCTTCAACATCACCGACTTCTCGCAAATCCTGCCGCAGGACATCGAAACCAAATGCTGCATCATTGTTGGCACTATCCAGACGCTGAAGGTCGATGACACCACTGGCCGTAAGGCCTATGCCCATCATGAAATGCTGGAGCCGCATTTCACGCGGTTGAACGTATCGGACTGGCCCAATCTTGAGCCCGTTTCCGAGACAGATGCTTCACCACGTTTCTCATTCGCCAATCTGTTGCATATCCATCGGCCCTTACTGATCGTGGATGAGGCGCACACTGCCGTGACGACACTCGCCGGCAGGACCCAAGTGCGGATCAACCCGAGCGCAATCTTGGAGTTTACAGCTACGCCGCGAACGCGCTCAAACAATCTCTACAACGTATCCGCACAGGAGCTCAAAGACGCGCAGATGATCAAGCTGCCCGTCCATCTCACTGAGCACAGGGAATGGGAGAGCGCAGTGCTAGGAGCTGTGCAGCGCCGCGCCGAACTGGTCGAACTCGCTGGCAAGGACACGGATTATATCCGCCCCATTGTCTTGTTCCAGGCGCAGAACGCAAACCAGCCTGTTAACGTCCAGACATTGAAGTCGCACCTGACCGACGTGCTGAACATTCCGGTGGAAGAGATTGCCGTCGCAACGGGTGATATTCGCGACCTTGATGGAATGGACCTGCTCGATCGCGCCTCGCCGATCAACTTTGTAATCACCGTGCAAGCCTTGAAGGAGGGCTGGGACTGTCCGTTCGCCTATGTCTTCTGTTCGGTGGCAAATGTATCCAGCGCCGGCGACGTCGAACAATTGCTCGGACGGGTCCTTCGCATGCCTTATGCGCGGCGGCGCACGCAGGCGGGGCTCAACAAGGCTTATGCGAATGTCACTTCGGAGAGCTTCGCCAACGCCGCCAACGCCTTGAAAGATGGCTTGGTCAAGCTCGGCTTCACCAATGAGGAAGCAGCAGCACAGATCGAAGTCCAGCCAGAGTTAGATCCCGACGGACTATTCGGGCCTCGCCGCCGCCCTCAGCCCGGTTTGAAACTTGCTTTGTCAGGCACCATCGACGACGACGCGCGCCGTTCGATAGGCGAAATTGCACCGCATCTCGTCTCGATCTCGCGGGCCGCAAACGGCGAAACTGAAATTGAACTGGCGGGTGTGCCAACGGTCGCACAGATCGAAGCGATCGAGGCTGCGCTACCCTCCGCAGCGGCGAAGGGTTTCGGTGAGGCCGCAAAAGCCTTTGTTCATGCCAATGAAACCAAAGCCTCTCCGGCGGCTCGCGGCGCAACATTTACGGTACCGGCGATTGTCGCGCCATTTCAGGGCGAACTGGAACTGGTTGAGCCGGACCGATACCCGGACGAGGCCGAGATCAATCTCGCCAACCTGCCCGCAATGCTCACGCCAGGTGAGTTCATGCTGCGCAGCGTTGGTGACGAGTTTGAACTCGATGTGGACGGTCAGCGAGTAACTCAAGTTCACATCCGTTCGGGTACGCCCGGCACCTTGCTTGGCCATGACATCGAAGGCCTCACGGTCGAAAAGCTGGCGATCTGGTTCGCTCAGGACTTCCGAGACCCGATGATCAGCTTCGGCCAAGTTCAGATATGGCTAACCAACCTCATCGCCTACCTTCACGAAGAGCGTGGCATTCCGGTTTCGGCGCTGGCCCATTGCCGTTACATCCTGTTCCGGTCGATTCGCGAGAAGATTGCCGCATACAAGGCAAGCCAGATTGCGGACGTTTATGAGCGCTCCCTTTTCGGACCAGAGGCGCGATGTGAAGTCAGCCGGGATCAGGGCTTCACTTTCAAGCATGGCATGTTCGCAGAGGTGCCCCGGTACGATGGCGCATACCTGTTCAAGAAGCACTTTCTTGGACCACTTGAGGTGCCGTCGTTTGATGGTAGTCCGGATGGAGAAGAGTTTCAATGTGCACAGGCGATCGACAGTCTGCCCATGATCAAGCACTGGCTCCGAAATGTAGCTCGTCACCCTGACGCATTTCGCCTGCCTCTGATGAAGAACAATTTCTATCCGGACTTTCTGGCTGAACTCACGGACGGACGGATCGCTGTAATTGAATACAAAGGAGCGGCCTACGCATCCAACGATGACAGCATAGCGAAACGTCGGGTCGGAAACCTCTGGGAAGCTCTATCAAAAGGAAAAGGCTTGTTCCTGATCGTCGAGCGAAAGCGCGACGGAAAAGACATGCGCGAACAGCTTCTCGCGAAGTTGGAATAGGTTCGCATCGGCTTCTGCTTCGCTCAGGCGTGAATCAGGATTTCCAGGCATTCGGGCAGTCTCGCTGTTCCGGCCAAATGATTCCTTCTGACCCTTGCCGCGATCATCTGGCACAAAATCGTAGTGCACTGAGCCGCCAATAGCGTTGGATTCAGGCTAAGTCCTTGTTTCCAGCGGTGCCGGTTGAGAGACTCGAACTCCCGACCCTCTGATTGCAAATTAGACAGATTGCTGCTGCTCGGGAACACAATGCCAGCTCGATCCGATGTCGCAGCCCTGAGACTCCCCAATTTGCGTCTGGCATGCTTTGCTTGATGGATGAGAACCACGGCACCAGCGCGCGTACCCGTCCTGCAGGAGATCCACATCCTGGGTCTCGTGGTGACGTGCGTGAATGCAGCCTGTCGTAAACGACGATGGCTTGAGGTTCATGCGCTGCCTGCAGGCGCAACGGTCGCGAGTGTGGCTGCTAACGCAAGGTGCCGGTCTTGCGGCGGACGGGGCGCACACGTCGAAGTTATCCAGCCGGTTGCTGAGATTGGCGAGCAGCGAGGACTCAGCGGCCCGAGAAACATCGAGCATGCGGCGCGTCTGAAGAAGCATATCGAGGAATGCCCCGTCAGCCCAGCCCATCCGGGGCGCTGAACGCAATGGGGTGGGATAGTGATCCGCAATACACGCCGCCAAACCCGCCGCTGTGGTTTTGGCTGCTTTGCGGCGGAGTGATTGCCTTGTTCATCGCAGCCGGCGCAGCCGACCAGCTCCAGCTTGGTTTCTGAGTGGCAATCGCCAGGCGCCAGACGCTTTGGAGGAACGAAGGCAGGTCGGGATGACTTCGACGGTCCTTCGAAGTCTTACGCACTGCGATTGAGCTGCTTGAGGGCTTTCGTTTATATCCTCGGCTCAGTCGGCCCTGGAAATAGCGACTCTATCGTCACATGGCGGGGTAGGTGGCGGGGTTGGTGAGAAATAAGATCAATAATCGAATTACATTACAACGTGGTATCGGAAATTTCTGGCGGAGGAAGAGGGATTCGAACCCCCGGAGCCCGCGAAGGCTCAACGGTTTTCAAGACCGCCGCATTCAACCACTCTGCCATTCCTCCGGCGCCCGGTATGTCCGACAGAGGAAGTGGTTTTGCAAGCCCTCATCTGCGAATGCTGACCGCTCGCAAATCGTGAATCGATCACTAAGAGGCATTTGCGGTTTCGTGAGAGAAGGTTCATCCTGCATCCACCTTGGCGTGGTAAACAAGCCAGGTACGGCAGAAAAGCCGGACGTTCAGGCGCAAAGCGCCGAATAGAAACTCAGAATGAGGTTACACCGCGAATGCGCGCGCCATCGACCAAAATCACCGATCGCCTTCCCGCCTTTATTGTTGCCACTTTTGCTGCTGCTTTCGTATCAGCGCCCGCATGGGCCGATCCCGCACCAATCGTCTTCAAGTCGCAAGAGCCAAGCGCCCGAATTTCAACAGAACGTCAAAACGTCTTCATTGCACCAAGCCAGGCCCAGCCCAGCCCAGAGAAAGCCAAAGCACGGGTCCAGTTCAGTTATCCGGGAGCGTCGCAGAAGCCTGCGCCTGTACAGTCTGCCTCAAACTCCTCAAATTCGGTGCCGAGATTTTCGAACCCGGCAAGCGGGACAAGAGAATATGCCAGCATAAGCGCACCAATAAGTGGCACACCTGCGCCTGTCGCAACACAGCCAACATCCGCCAAACCATTTGATCCGCAAGCCGCCGCTCAACGTGTCGCTGCAGAACGAGCACAGTCCGAAGTCCTGACAGAATCTCTGCCAAAACTCGCTGGCGCTCCCGAACCTGTCGCAGAGCAGGGGGCCGGTGCCCCAACGGCAACAGATGCGCGTCGTGTTGCCACCAGCCTGACACCCGTTGCAACGCATTCGGTTCAGCCTGAAACCGTACCCGTCTTCGATGAAACCGGCGCGGCCATCATCTATGGTGACGAATTCCAGGGCCTGCCGACCGCAAATGGCGAAACCTTCGACCAATCTGCGCTTATGGCCGCGCATCCGAACCTGCCTTTGCCGAGCCTGGTTCAGGTCGTGAATCTTGAAACAAACACAGAAATTGTTGTGCGCGTGAATGATCGCGGACCTTTTGAAGATGGCGCCATGTTGCAAGTCTCCGAGCGCGCCGCTGTGGAACTCGGCATGACCGGGGCAGGGCGCGCCAATGTGCGAATTCGTTATCTGGGCCCTGCTCCTGTCATGGCTCCAAAACCGCAACCGATTCTGGTTTCTGACAATAATGAAACGCGCGCGCCCTCAGTCACCACAGCTTCTGCGCCAAGTCCTGTTTACGCCGCGAGCCGGAGCAGCACGCCAAATTATGAGCCTGTTTCGGTCGGGAATTACTTTGTTCAAGTTGGCGCATTCTCGCAAATTTCGAACGCTGAGAGCCTCATTCAGTCCATGCCGACCAATATGAGCGCCCAAATTGATCCGGCACGCGTAAATGGCGCAGACTTTTTCCGGGTGCGCGTTGGCCCCTTCATGAACCGGGATGCTGCTGATCGGATAAACAATGATCTTCACCGCTACGGCATATCCAACGGTCGGGTGGTTTCCCAGAACTGACCTGACGACCGCATAGCCACCATTGACGCTGACCACAAACCGGCCCTTTTTCCTGTATAAACGGGAAAAAGGGCCGTATTGGTTTCGGCCAACCGTTCAGCACATTTCGGAGGCTTACAATGCTGCCAAAAACCCAGATCCTCACCGCCATTCTGATGGCAGTCGCAGCGACGGGTTCGGCCCAGGCACAGATCATGGATACGCCCGCCAGTCATGCTGTGATCATGGATCACGAGACGGGCACAATACTCTTCTCCAAGGATGGCGCGGAACCCATGATCCCCGCCTCCATGACAAAGATGATGACGGCCTACCTCGTGTTCGAACTGATTGATCGGGGGGAGATTTCCCTGACCGACAAATTCACCGTCAGCGAAGACGCGTGGCGCCGAGGTGGTTTCCCGTCTGGTACATCGACAATGGGACTTGCGCCCGGCGATACGCCAACCGTTGAAGAACTTCTGCACGGCGTAATCATCATGTCTGGCAATGACGCCTGTATCGTGTTGGCTCAGGGTATATCGGGATCAGAGGAAGCCTTTGCACGGCGTATGACCTCCCTCGCCCATGAACTCGGCATGAGTTCTGCGAACTTCCAGAACACGACCGGCCTTGAGGCCGTTGGCCACGTTATATCTGCAGAAGACCTCGCCAAGATGGCGAAGCTCACTATCGACAAGTATCCGCAATACTACGACTGGTACGACATGCCGTCATATACGTGGCGCGAATATACGCAGGCAAATCGCAATCCATTGCTCAGTATTGAAGGCACTGATGGCCTCAAGACGGGTCACCTCGAGGTTTCGGGATATGGACTCACCGCCTCCGCCGTTCGTGACGGCGTACGGCGTACAATCGTCATCAACGGTCTTGAGAGCATGGCGGCGCGAGCCCAGGAAGGCGAACGCATGATGCGGATGGCATTCCAGAGCTATGATCTGAAAGTGATCACGCCGGAGAGCGTCGAGCTACCGGAAGTCAAAGTCTGGCTCGGCCAGCAACAATTGGTGCCGGTTTCGCTCGCCAGCAAGATGACGATAGCCGGCCACAAGGCTGCGCTTGAGAAAGCGACATCGGAGATAGTTCTTGATGGTGCGCTCGAGGCGCCTATCCGCGCTGGCGACACGGTCGGAAAACTGGTCGTGACTGTAGAAGGTCAGGTTCCAACCGAAGCGCCTATCGTTGCTGAGGCAACGGTCAAGAAGCTCGGCTTCTTCGGCCGAGCAGTCGAAGGTCTCAGCCAGATGATCGGCGGCAATGATGGCTGAGGTCTCGCCCCTCAGATTCATTACGCTCGAAGGCGGTGAAGGTACAGGCAAGTCCACGCTTCAACACGCTTTGGCAGAGCGCTTGCGGGCTGAGGGCTTTGACGTCGTCACAACGCGCGAGCCCGGCGGCACTCCACTGGCAGAAGCTATTCGCGAACTTGCATTGCATCCGCCCGCTGGCGCGGACTGGTCGCCAATGAGCGAAGCCTTGCTGATGAATGCCGCCCGCAGTGACCATTTGGAAAAATTGATACGGCCTGCACTGGCTGAGGGAAAATGGGTGATCTGTGATCGCTTTGCGGACTCCACGAGCGTGTATCAAAGTGTCAAAGGCGGCGTCTCGTCCAATGTCCTCAAATCGATGGAAAGCACCGTCTTGGGAGACACGGTACCAACACTGACGCTCGTTCTTGATGCCCCCCTCGAAACCACCGCAGGCCGCAGATCTGCGCGCAATGGTCCGGACGATGCCTTTGAAAAGCGCGCTACTGACTTTCATCACGCAGTCCGTCAGGGATTTATTTCGCTGTCGCAAGAAGAGCCTCTGCGTTGCAAACTGATAGATGCTTCTCGGGATATCGCCACCGTGTACGCAGCAGCCTGGCGCATCGTGTCTCAAACTTATGCATTGAATGAGATGGCAGGATGAGCATCGCCTGGCCTTTGTATGGGCACGATACGGCTGAGGCTTCGTTTCTGGCATCGGCAACAACCGGCAAGCTACACCATGGCTGGCTGATCGAAGGGCCATCAGGAATCGGTAAGGCCACAATGGCAAACCGGCTCGCCGCTTACATGCTCGGCGCTCGCGGCCGGGAAGCAGCGCCGCTTGATGCAGATTCTTCTGACCCGGTTGCGCGAACCTGTCTTACCGGCGCTCATCCCGATTTGCGCGTGGTACATCGCGAGTTGAACGACAAAGGCAAGCTACGCCAGGATATCTCGGTCGATCAGGTGCGTGAGCTGATCCAGTTCTTTTCCCTCAAGCCCGCACAAGGTGGGTGGCGCGTCGGCATTATCGACTCGCTGGACGAATTGAATCGCAATGGTGCGAATGCCTTGCTCAAGACACTTGAAGAGCCACCGGAGCATAGCATCCTGTTTCTGGTGAATCATGGAACGACACCTATCCTGCCAACCATTCGGTCGCGCTGCAGAGTCCTGCGAGTCTCGGCACTGGGTGATGAAGATACAAAACGCGCATTGGAAACCGCCACCGCGCCGGCTGAAGCCGCGTCTTTGTCCAAGGGGCGACCAGGCTTGGGAGTACAGTTATCTACGCCGGCAGGTCTCGCGGCATCTCACGCGGCCAAGGTCCTTTTGCGCAGCCTGCCGAGACCGAATGACGGGCTAGTGACGGACGCGCTCCAGACTGCAAGTGCTGACGATACCGCCATGCAGGCGTTTCAGGAGGAAATTCTGACATGGCTGGCGCAGCGCGCAGAACAGGAGCCCGCCGCAGCCAAGGCTTGGCTGGAAGTATCCCGGCTCGCTGGCGAAGCGCGCGCCCTGAAGATGGATCCTGCTCAAACGGCATCCAAGCTGATTGCAGGGCTTTATAGCGCTGCAAAGGCGCATTAAGTCGTCAGCTATGTTTGATACGCATGTGAATTTGCACGGCGAGACGTTTGCCGACGATCTGGGCGACGTGCTCACACGGGCTGACGAGGCCGGTGTGAAGCGTATGCTCGCAATCTGTGATCGTCTCGACAATTTCGAGGCGGTCAGGTCGATTGCGCAGGCACATCCGGGCATCTGGTGCTCGATCGGCGTCCATCCTCATCACAGCAAGGATTTCACCGATCTGTCGGTCAATGATCTGGTCAACGGGGCGGCGGATCCCAATGTGGTTGCCATAGGCGAAACCGGCCTCGATTTCCATTATGGCTACAGCGCAGAGGATGCACAGATAAACAGTCTGAGAACGCATGTCGAAGCGGCCAGACAGACGGGCCTGCCGCTCATCCTGCACACACGTGAAGCTGATGAAATGATGGGCGATATCCTTGAAGAGGAGTTCGAAAAGGGAAGTTTCGTCCCGCTGTTGCATTGCTATACGGGTGGCGCGCGGCTGGCCCAGCGCGGCCTCGACCTTGGAGGATTCGTGTCCGTATCAGGCATACTGTCCTTCAAGAGCGCGCGGGAAGTCAGGGAAGTGATTACAGATGTCCCGATGGACCGCCTGATCCTTGAAACTGACTGTCCTTATCTCGCGCCGGTGCCGATGCGCGGCCGACGCAATGAACCCTCCTATCTCATTCACGTTGCTGAAGCGCTCGCGAGCCTCAAGAGTATTCCACTCGACGACGTCCTGAAAACAACGACCGACAACGCCATGCGCCTTTTCTCGAGAATACCGAACTGATGGCGACAGGTATCTTCACACTGCTGGGCACGGGCTCATCCGGCGGCGTTCCACGCGTCGGTGGCGATTGGGGCGCGTGCGATCCATCGGAACCAAAAAATCGCCGCCTGCGATGCTCGGCGCTCGTTCAGTCGTTCGACGCTCATGGCGCATCCACAAATGTCCTGATCGATACGTCGCCAGATCTGCGAGAACAGTTGCTTGCCGAACAGATCGGCCACCTGGACGCGATCCTGTATACGCATGACCATGCCGACCAGAGCCACGGAATTGATGACGTGCGACCGATCTGCATTCGCCAACGCAAGCCAATACCCACTTATCTGAGCGCTGAAACTCGCGGCACTCTGACAGAACGGTTTTCATATTGTTTCGAGGGGAAGGGTGGTTACCCGTCGATCCTGGACCTGCAAGACGAGCTTGTGCCGCTCGAGTTGGTTAAGATTTCCGGTGCCGGCGGCGATATCGAATTCTTGCCACTCGATATGGAGCATGGCCGCATTCGCTGCCTCGGTTTTCGTATAGGTAATCTCGCCTACTGTAATGACGTTAACGGACTACCAGAAGAAACGCTGGAAGCACTGAAGGGGAGTGATACACTCATCATCGACGCATTGCGGTACGCGCCGCACCCATCGCATGCAAATCTTGATCAGGCATTGGAGTGGATCGCGGATATATCGCCGCGCCTGGCAGTACTGACGAACATGCATGTCGACATGGATTACCAAACGCTCTGCAAAGAACTTCCGACCGGCGTGATACCAGGGCATGATGGCTTGCGCCTTGATTTCATTAAATAATACATCAACATCATTTCCCATAATGATGATTATGCGATTCATGGATTAGCATTCCACGACAACTTGGCGGACCGGCATCAACGTTCATTGGCGCGATGCTCAGAGACGGCGCACATCATGTACTGATCGCCTTCCATGAACGGCTCCCGGAAATTGCACAACACCCTCTATCAAGGTTTTGTTTACACTTCGAACGTGCGGCCAGCTCGGCTACACTCGGAACCCACCGATCCAGGATGCAATCAATTTCTGCTTCTTTATCAGATCGTCGGCCGCTTGCTCCCGCGTCCTGTGCAGGAACAAGATAGAATCGCCGGGCCGGATCTGACCCAGTAGGTGTCGGTCAGACCGGTTAACCTGCAGAATGTGCGGATAACCTCCTGTGGTCTGACAGTCTGGTAATAGTAGGAACCCCCTTCCCTGCGGCGGCAACTGCAATGCGCCAGGGAAAATTCCGGCGCTCGGCAGGTTTTCGATGGAATCTATTTTGGGAAACGCGCCATCCAGCTCGATACCAATTCTGCTAGCTCGGCGTGTTGCCTTGTATTGCTCCGTCCAAAGATGAGTGCAGTCGTCTGTATAGTCAGGCCCTTCGCTCGCCCGCAGAGCAAAACTGTTGCCGAGTGGAAACAGCAGCGTTTCAGGTGTCGTTTCCCGGCGGGGTTTTGTGCGGGGGCTCGTTTCAACCACATCCCCAGACCGGAGCGCCCGGCCATCAAAACCACCCAAGCCTGCAGGAGTATAGGTAGACTCGCTCTCCAGGAACTCATCACCCACAACTCCACCAGAGATCGCCAGATAGGTTCGCAGCCCATGGTCCGGACGGCCGACTTCCAGAAAATCGCCCTGCTTGACGAAGAGTGTCTCGTGAAATGAAACCACACGACCATTCAAGCTGGTCGGAGCCACCGCTCCGGTAAGCGCGATTGCTGCGGATGCCTGAAACTCTACCGAGAAGGGTCCATAGGTAATCTCGATTCCGGTCGTGCTCGCGTGATTCCCAACCAGATGGTTTGCGATCGCATGGGAAACGGGGTCAGCAGGCCCGGATGACGGAATACCAGAATAGCGATATCCCGCTCTCTGGTTGCCCTGCAGGGTCGCCTGTGGCCCGGCATTCATGATGCGAAGCGTCACGTCAGACCCACTCTATTTGAACTTCGGCACCCGGCGAGAGGACAAAAGGATCTCGCGCCGTTTTGTCGAAGAGCATCGCATCGGTCCGGCCAATAATTGGCCAGCCCCCTGGCCCGTCCAGAGCATAAATGCCGAGATAGCCTTTAATAAAGCCAATAGAACCGGCTTTGACCCGCTGACGGGGGTGATCCAGCCTGCCCCCCAACAGATTTGGATCGACACCCGACAGATACGCAAAACCGGGCGCGAATCCGAGCATGTCGACACTTAAATTCGAGCGAGCCAAGATATTTAGAAACTCATTGCTAGAGCAGTTGTTCGCCGCCGCACAGTCCGCAAGGTCGGGCGCATTGGCCTCATCAGACCGTACCAGCAACTTTAAATTCGGCGCGTCAACAACTGCCGCGTTAATGTCAGCCATTGCCGCTTGTTTCAACATGGCCAGCGCCTTGGCTGGGCCTAGGGCGGAAGGGTCAAATTGAACCGTTACACTTTCCCGACCGATCACAACCTCATCCCAAATGCGGCTGCCATGCAGGGCGCGTGCAATAGCCTGACGGTCTTCCGTCGCCCGCATGACAAGCCTCAGCGCATCGTCACCGCATGGCACGATAACCGGTGCCTTCACGGCGCGGCCTGTGCCTTGATTTCGATACCCCGTGAGTGAAGCGCTTCCCTGAGTGCGAGTGCGGATTGGACTGCTCCTGCCGTATCTCCGTGAAGACAGATTGTGTCCACTTGGAGAGAAATCACTTGGTTGTCCGCGGCTATGACCGTGCTGTCCTCGATCATGCATATTACCTGCGCTGCTTGAGCATCCGCCTCGTGGATCACTGCACCTGACTCACCTCGCGCGAGTAGCGAGCCATCGCGGGCGTATGTGCGGTCCGCAAAGCCTTCGGCCAGAAAATCAGTGCCCGTAGCGTGGGCAATCTTGGCCAGCATGGAATCAGGCGGCCCAATTACGGCCCGTATGCGTGCGTCACGTGTGAGGCGCACGATGAATTCTGCAAGCGTGGGATCCCGCGAAGCATCATTGTACAATGCGCCATGGGGTTTGAGATGGTCGATCGCTATGCCTTGACCTCTCGCAAAACTGCCAAGCGCTCTCACCTGCTGACGGAGCGATGATTCCAGTTCATCTTGCGGCATCTTCATGCTTTTGCGCCCGAAGTTTTGCCTGTCCGGATAAGATGGATGCGCACCGACGACCACGTGGCGCGCCTTGGCAGCTTTCAGCGTCGCTCGCATACTATCATCGTCACCAGCGTGGCCGCCGCAGGCGATACTGCACCGGCTGACCACATCAAGGATTGCACGATCCATTGCGCGACCAGTTTCGCCCGGCAATTCCCCGATATCAGAGTTCAGACAAATTGTGCGGCTCATGACCACACATTTAGGGCTCTCAGGATAAGGCGCAAGCCAAGGC